>Ga0172370_10002442_pt1 | contig 26868 bp, 29 predicted proteins | sample LakKiv5m_FD_114538 | JGI IMG/M metagenome (GOLD analysis project Ga0172370, IMG submission 114538) | Freshwater microbial communities from Kabuno Bay, South-Kivu, Congo - kab_022012_11.5m | ecosystem: Environmental > Aquatic > Freshwater > Lake | place: Democratic Republic of the Congo...
GCCCTCGGCGTATTCTCCGCCCGATCTGGCAATGGAAACGGTTGCCATTAAGAACAAATTGACGGCCAGAATTCCCGCCGCAACGATGCTGACAACCAACAAGGCATTGGCCTGGCGCTTTTCGGCCGGCGTCAAGAACTTCGGCAGATACTTTATGTGCCTAAAACTCAGCTTCTTTTTCCCGAACAGATCAACGACTAAGCGCCGATCAAAATGATGCTGACGGGAAAATTTTTTCAGCTTGATATTCTGACGATCAAAATAATGTTCAATTTTTTTCTCGATGAATTTTTTTAAAAACACAAAAAAAGTTAAAGGCTAAGGCCGATGGATAATCCGCCGCGGCGGATTGAGAATGATTAATACAAAACCGATAAGAGCGATGAGCCGAGAAAAATCACGGCTAAAGCTATGGTAGCTTTGAATAATACGCTTTCCAAGCCTCTTTTGGTGCGATAGACATTGCCTTCGCCGCCAAAGGCGGAACCTAAGCCGGTGCCGCGATTTTGTAAAAGTATGGAAATGATGAGCAATATAGCCGAAACTAATTGGATTATGCTTAAAATCATACGAGTTTATTGCAAATTTAAGTAATATCATTGTAGCATAAGAGGGCCATAAAGTCAAATGATCCTGGCATTTATCATTGTGTCTTGGCAGATGACTATGTTATAATATATTCGTAATAATTATCAATATTTATGCCCCAAAACACCGGCGAAAGCGAGTGGCTGATACAGCAATTCACCAGAAGCTACGAGCGGGTTGCCCCCAAAGACGCCTCAAAAATCAAGCTGCATCAGCTGGTTTCCAAACTCGGCCTGTTTTATGAAAAAATCCGCAACGCCATAGATTACAAGGAAGACTACCTGATCAGGCGGACATCCCTGAAACGGCTGATCAATCGCCAAATTTCCTTTTTGGGCGAAAAAGATCCGCTCAAGATCAGCCAGACGGCGATTTTCGAATTCATCCGAGCCCGCTATCTGCCCAATGACACCCTGCCGGAAACCGACATAGAGGCTGTCGCCATCATCATCGCCAAATACCTGATGCTGATAAAATTCATCAGCCAGAATCCTCTGCCACACAAGGACAAGCTAGTCGAATGGCTGCTTGACCTGCTGGTTTGCGAAGTCGATGAATACCTGTTTCCCAACGGCAAGGAAATGGCGATTGTCAATTTCATGTACGGCGAGATGGTCAAAAGCATCGCTTTCACAAAAGTGAATGCTCCGGAGGACGAGAGGCAGCTGCAGATATTCATCGCCATCTTAAAGAATCTGGCCAAAGCCGACCCTGCGCTTATCCGCTATCTGCTTCTAAAATTATACCGTCCCGACTGGACCGGCTTATCGCCGCAGGCGGTCAAAGCTTTCGCTCCGGAAATCGCCGGCACCAAAGCCAAGATTGAAGCGCATTTGACGCATCCGATCTGCTACCAATTGTCGCTTATCATGAGGCCGCAAGCGGTATATTTCAATGTCTTGCGCCAACTGATAGAACAGAACGCCGAAAACGGGGAAATCCGCGCCATATTCAAAGACGAGAAACTGCTGGAAGCCAAAGTCACCGAAATCTGCAATAAGAATTACAAAGCCACCAGATCGAAGCTGGCCGGATCCATAGCGCGCGTCATAATTTACATTTTTTTCACCAAGACCATTCTCGCTTTCATCTTGGAATTGCCATATGACCAATTCATCGTCGGCCATGTCAATTGGAATACCCTGCTGATAAATATCGTCTTCCATCCGGTGCTGATGACTATCATCGCGCTGTCAATCAGAGTGCCGGGCACCAAAAACAGCCAGATGATCGCCGCCGAAATCAACAAGATAATCTATGCCGCCGAGCGCAAAATCGTCTACAAGCCGAAAAAGATCATGCGCCGCGGCTCGATCAGCTACCCGCTATTTAACGGCTTCTATCTGGTCATGTTCGGCACCTCGTTCGGCTTGATCATCTGGGCTCTTCACCGCGTCGGCTTCAATCTCTTCTCCGGCATGATTTTCATCTTCTTCCTGACTTTGATCAGCTTCTTCGGCTTCCGCCTGCGCACCGTCGCCAATCAATACCTGGTCATCCCGAGAAAAGAGAATTTCACCAATTTTCTGATCGATTTCTTCACCCTGCCGATAGTGCGCGCCGGCAAGTTCTTCTCCCAGAATTTCGCCAAGATCAATATCTTCGTCTATTTCCTGGATTTCGCCATTGAGACACCCTTCAAGATGCTGGTGGAACTGCTGGAAAAGACTTTTTCCTTCATTGGCGAGAAGCGGGAAGAAATACAGTAAGCCAAACATATGGATAACAAGCATAAAATCATAATTGCTGTTTTGGTGATTATGATTTTATGCTTATTGATTTTTATCATCAGCGCCGAGATTGCCGCCGCGCCGGAAAAGAAAATCGAGCCGGCACTGCTAAAAAATGATCCGGAAATGCAATTGCCCGCCAATACCCTGCCGGAAGCGCCGGAATTAGCCAAAACCACGACATTGATCTTCGGCGGCGATGTCATGCTGTCTCGGGTCGTCGGCCAAAAAATGGAAAAATACGACGACTGGTCATGGCCGCTTAAAAATATCGCTTCGGAATTGTCATCGGCCGACTTAACGATTATCAATCTGGAATCGCCCATGACCGTTGCCAAAAATCACTTGGTCAAAACCGGTTCTTTTTCCTTCAATGCCGATCCGAGATCAGTCGCCGGATTAGTATCGGCCGGAGTGGACATCGCAACGCTCGCCAATAACCACATGACGAATCAAGGAGCGAAAGGCATCAGCGACACGCGAAAAATCCTGTTTGAAAACGGCATCAGCGGCATCGGCGCAGGATCAAATGAATCTCAAGCGCATGAGCCAGCAATAAGAGAAATCAACGGGCTGAAATTCGGCTTCCTAAGCTATGCTTATCCCGATGATGATTCCGTTGCCGATGCCAATAAGCCGGGCATAGCTAATATGGACATCATCAGAATGAATGAAGATATCAGCCGATTAAAACAGCAAGTTGATTTGGTAATAATCATTATGCATGCCGGCACGGAATATGTCAGCAAACCGAACCGGCAGCAAACCGAATTCGCCCATTCAGCCATAGATGCCGGCGCCGATCTGGTGGTCGGCCATCATCCTCACTGGACGCAGACGACAGAAATCTATTCACCCAGTGGAATAAATTTTTCGCAAGAAAAAATTACCGCTGAAAGCGGTATTCCACCGGGTAAAGGCAAGCCGATAATTTATTCCTTGGGCAATCTGGTCTTTGACCAGATGTGGTCGGAAGAAACGCAAGAAGGCGCGCTGGCCAAAATTATTGTTAGCGACAAAAAAATAACCTCCATAGAGATTATCCCGATAACGATCAAGGATTACGGCCAAGCGGAAATCGCGACCAGCACGCTGATAAGACAGAAAATTCTGGATCAAATAAGACTGAAAAACAGCTTAATTGAATTATAAGAAATTTATAGAAATTAAATAGCGGAGCCGCTACCGATAAATCGGGGTTGGCTCCGCTTTTGAAAGAACGACTACTCGGCGATCAGGGCCGCGAACTTGTCCGCCAGGCTCTGGCTCATCGGTTTGTCCTGATACCGGCCGCAGCTATAACTGCGACGCTTCGGCACTTCCTGTGTCGGAAAAATCGTATCGGCGAGTTCCACCGCCATTTTGGACATGGCATGCAATACCGGCGAGAACTTGCCATAGGCGTCGTTCAAGTCATCGCGCGCTTGAACTTCGGCGCTATTGGCATCCATGCCGGACTTTTTCGCCGCCTCCACTCGCTCGGCGATCCATTTCTCCGGCCCTTTGCCGCCGGTGATGCGGTAATCAATCACCGCGTCCCGCGTCCGGTCAAACTTGGACCGCTCGTCATCATCGCCTTCCGACTGCTCGTAGTCGGCCACGAGAAACGACGCTTCATCGCCCGCTTCGATGCCATCGACGCCGGTTTCATACTGCGTGATCACGTACGAATCAACCGTCCACGGACCGTCGTCGCCGGACAGCGTGATGGCCAGGACTCGCGCGTGCTTGCGGATGCCATGGTCAATGATCTGGCGGACAGTCAGCCTGCCGTCGGCGATCTTGCACAACAGAATCGGGAATTCCCGCTTCTTACTGTCGCGCGCCTTCTCCATCGAGACCCATTCGTATCCCCCCATCTCTTCCAAGCTTTCAGCCAAATCTTCCAGCGTGAGCCGCCGAATGACTTCCGCATCCTTAAGCTCGGAGGCATACGACATAAGCCCAGCCAGGACTTCTTCGTCCGATGCGGACAGCATCAACTGATTGCCGCACTTGCCGGGCGTCACGGCGGCGACTTCTTCGGTCCAGCCATTGGCTTTGACGAAAGCGACCATGTCTTCCACGGCCTCTTCGCTGGTGAGCAGAAACCCAAATTTCGCCTGCGTCATCACATTCTTCTCTTGCGTCGCGTTCATTGTTCAAACTCCTCATAATCCGGCCGGCTGACTGAGCCAGCCTTGCTTGCTTCATCCATAACCAGCGGCATGCCGGCCTCGGATATTCCCGTAGTGAATTGTCAGAGAACTTACTCTTAGGACGATCGGAACTGCCGATCGCTTAAGCTGTAATAGACCAGTATAGCATACTATGATTATTCTGTCAAGTATGCTGTGGCGGATTATACGCAAAACAAAAAAACACCATATTTATTGGTGTCTTTTAGCTAATTATGGCGTTTGGCCTGATTTTACCTAACCAATATGCTCCAAGAATATGACAAAATCGGTGATAGATAAATTCCGGCAAAATGGCCGATCGGCTTGGCGAAATTCTCCCAAATGCCGATGACCGCGGCCGTATAAAGTATGACCATCAGCCAAAAAACCGTTTTTAAGTATGAATCGTCCATATATGGTTATTAATTGCTGAATCTGAAGTGCGCCACATCGCCGTCAGCCATGACATACTCCTTGCCCTCCAGCCTGATCAAGCCCTTTTCCCGCGCTTTGGCCTCGCCGCCGGCTTCAACCAGATCCTGCCAATTGACTATTTCCGCGCGAATGAATCCCTGCTCGAAATCCGTATGGATAACGCCGGCGGCTTGCGGCGCCTTCGTTCCCGCCTTGATCGTCCAAGCTTTCGTTTCCATCTCGCCCGAAGTGAAATAGGTGATCAGGTTAAGCGCTTGATAGGCTTTGACGATCAGTCTGTCCAAACCCGATGACTCCAATTTTAATTCTGCCAGATACATTTTGGCTTCATCCGCCGGAAGCTCGGCCAGCTCCGCTTCGATCTTGGCGGACACAGTCAAAAAATCAGTTTCCTGGATCACTTTATCCTCGTCCACATTCAAGACATAGATCATCGGCTTCATAGAGAGCAGGCACAAATCCTTGATCAGCAATCTTTCTTCCGCGTCCGCAATGATATCTATCGCCATCCGGCCCTGCTCCAAGCCGGCTTTTAATTTTTCCAATATCATTTGGACTTCCAACGCTTCTTTATTTCCCGCGCGGACATCCTTAGATAAAGTTTGCAATCTCTTATCAACCGTCTGCAAGTCGGCGAAAATCAGCTCCAGATCAATCGTCTCGCGATCGGATTCCGGATTGACCGCGCCGGCCACATGGATAACATTGGCATCAGAAAATTGGCGCACCACCTGCACGATAGCATCAGCTTCACGGATGTTGGCCAAGAACTTGTTGCCCAAGCCTTCGCCTTTATGGGCGCCTTTGACGATGCCGGCGATGTCTATGAATTCAATCGTGGTCGGCACGATCTTGGCCGACTTAGAAACGACTGCCAATTTTTCCAGCCGTTCATCCGGTACCGGCACCACGCCGACATTCGGGTCGATGGTGCAGAAAGGATAATTCGCCGCATCGACCTGCTTTTTGGTCAACGCTTTGAATAATGTTGATTTGCCGACATTGGGCAGGCCGACTATGCCAATGGAAAATGACATGATAAATGGATTGATTTCTAATAAACTATACCAAAAAATGCCAAAAAAGGCAATTGCTTAATGAAGCGGAAATTGCTAGAATAAATAGACAAATACCAACGATTATGAGAATAATTTATGGCCTGTCAGGCCAAGGTTTCGGCCACAGCGCCAGATCGCAGGAAGTCATTTCCCATCTTTTGGCAAGCGGTCACAAAGTCAAAATATTCACCTACGGGCAATCCCTGTTGATGCTGGAAAAAAAATTCGGCCAAGAGAACATTTTTGAAATTCCCGGCCTGGTTTTAAGTTACAAAAAAAATCGCCTGGTCTATTGGAAGACGATTTGGGAAAATGCCAAAAAACTGTCCCATCAGGCGCGCAATTGGCAGAAGATATCCCGCGCTTTTTCTGATTTCCGTCCTGATGCCGTCATTTCCGATTTTGAACCGGTGACCGCCATGATCGCCAAGACCAAAAGGAAACCATTGATTTCCATTGATAATCAGCACCAACTGACCAATACGAAAATAGACTTGCCGAAAAAATACAGCAAGGATCTGATGGCCGATAAATTGATCGTCAAATCAATAATCTGGGGAGCGAAATATTATCTGATCACTTCCTTTTTCAAGACGCCGGTGACAAAAGCCCATACCTTCTTATTCGCGCCGATCATCAGGCAGGATATTATTGATTTAAAGGCAACTAAAGGCGATTACATCCTGGTCTACCAAGGCGCCGACTTCGGGCATTTCATTCCTCTTATTAAAAACGCTGAAGAAAAATTCGTGATTTTCGGACCGCATAAGATCGCTGAGGAGGACAATATTATTTATAAGAAATTCGATGTCAGTGAGTGGCTTAGATATCTCTCTGGCGCCAAGGCGGTCATCGGCACGGCCGGATTAAGCCTGATGTGCGAATGCATCTATCTCCAAAAGCCCTATTTGGCGATTCCCATCGGCCGGCAGATCGAGCAAGTCATCAATGGCGAATATCTGGAGCGCTTGGGCTACGGGCTCGCGACCGGCAATCTGAACAAAGCGGAGCTGAATGAATTCCTTAACCGCCTGCCGGAATACGAAAAGAATCTGGCCACAGCCGATGCGCTAGGCAATCAGGCATTATTTAAGAAATTAGACGAGATACTTTCAGAATTAAGGAAATAACTCTACTTGACTCAGTCATTTTTATTTGCTATAATAATATCGTATTAATTGTATTTTTCATTAAGCGGGCGTAATACAACGGTTAGTATACGTCCTTGCCAAGGATGAGATGGCGGTTCGATTCCGCTCGCCCGCTCAGATATTTTGCCGAGCCCGGATGGTGAAATTGGTATACACGAAAGACTTAAAATCTTTTGGCGCAAGCCATGCCGGTTCGATTCCGGCTCCGGGCATTATTTTAAAAGAGTTCGCCGCGGCGAACTCTTTTTCTAATGTGCTAAAGTTGTTTTTCCAGCGCCTCTTTTTCTTCCTGAACGATCTTGACTCCGCTAGAAGTGCCGATGCGATCGGCGCCAGCTTCAATCATGGCCAGAGCGGCTGCATAATCCTTGATGCCGCCCGACGCCTTGACCTTAACCGTGCCGCTGGCCGCTTCCTTCATCAGCCTGACATCTTCAACCGTCGCTTGGCCGCCGTTGAAGCCAGTACAAGTCTTGACGAAATCCGCTCCCGATATGCCCGCCAAGCGGCACGCCAGAATCTTCTGCTCGTCCGTCAGCAGGCCGGTTTCAATTATTGCCTTGACGATGACTGAAGCCGTATGGGCCAGATCGGCGATATAGCGGATCTCGTCCATGACCGCATGATAGTGGCCGCTTAACAGCGCACCGATATTTATCACCATATCAAGTTCATCGGCGCCGTCATTGATTGCTTGAACAGATTCATTGAACTTGGTGCTGACGCAATTAGCCCCGAGGGGGAAGCCGATTACGGAACAAACATCGATGCCCGTCTCATGCAACTCTTCGCGGCAGAGATAGGCATAATAAGGATTGACGCAGACCGCATGGAACTTGTGCTCTTTCGCTTCAGCGCATAATTTCTTGATCTGCTCAACAGTGGCCGAAGGCCGCAGAAGAGTATGATCTATGTAACGAGCGATATTCATGGCCGATCCTCCATTTTGCTGATAATAATCCGTCCCAGATAAAGCTGAAATTAGATTAGCATAATGGAATTTTTTGTCAATAAAAACAATCCGCCGCGGCGGATTGTTTTTATATTATGCACTCGGCAGGATTCGAACCTGCAACCTCCTGGTTCGAAGCCAGACACTCTATCCAGTTGAGCTACGAGTGCTAAAAAGTTTGAAATTGGGCGCAGCAGGATTCGAACCTGCGACCGTTTGCTTAAGAGGCAACTGCTCTACCAGCTGAGCTATGCGCCCGGAACACCTTCATCATGCTATCAAAAAATCACAGAAAAATCAAGTCACTTAAAAGCTGTTGCTGCTCGCCAGATTAACCTCATATTCCTCCTTGCTGATGTAGCCTTCCTTATATAAGCCCGCCAAAGAATTATCCATGGTGATCATGCCCACTTTGGCCGAAGTCTGAATGACCGTCTTGATCTGGGAAATCTTGTTCTCGCGGATCAGATTGGATACTGCGGCCGAATTCAAAAGAATTTCCCGAGCGGCCGCTCGGCCACCCGCCTTGGCCGGCAGAAGCCTTTGGGAAATCACCGCCTTGAGCGTCAGGGAAATCTGCATCCTGATTTGATTCTGCTGATGCGGCGGGAAAATATCAATGATGCGGTCAATGGTTTGCGCCGCGTTATAGGTATGCAAAGTGGCGAAGACCAGATGCCCGGTCTCAGCCAAGGTAATCGTCGTGGCGATAGTTTCCAGATTGCGCATCTCGCCGACCATGACGACATTGGGGTCTTGGCGCAAGACATGAGTCAAGCCTTCTTGAAACGACTGCATATCCGTGCCCAATTGGCGCTGGCGAATTATGCTTTTTTTTGGCGCGAACATGAACTCAATCGGATCTTCCAAGGTGATTATGTTCATGTTGCGATTCTCATTGATATAATCGATCATTGAGGCGAGAGAGGTGGACTTGCCGCAGCCAGTCGGACCGGTGACCAGGATCAAACCGCGATTCATTTTGCACAGATCATAAGCGACTTGGGGCATCATAATATCCTTCATTGAGGGAATTTCCGCCGGAATCGTCCTGGCCGACAGGCCGATAGTCCCGCTGACAAAATGCAGATTGATACGGAAACGGAAGCCGCTCGCTATCTCATAAGCGAAATCCAGATCCTTCTCCACCATGAATTTCTTAAAGCTGTTTTCATCAATTATGGATCTGACCAAAATCTCAATATCCTTGGCGGTAAGCGCCTTGCCGTCATACGGCTTGAGCTGTCCGTCCACTCTCAAGTGCGGTTTCAATCCGGCCAAAAGATGGATGTCGGATGCTGACATTTCCACCGCCTCATTGAATAATGATTCTATTGTCATAAATTTGTCACCTTCCAAGTGATTCGCCTCGGGCGAAAATTAATTAAATATTATTATTCCCAGCCCTTGGCCGAGAGAGCCGCTTGAGCCGCCTTGATCTGGGCTTCCTGTTTGCTGGAACCGTCGCCGGTCGCGATAAGTTCCTTGTCCAGATAAGCCCCGACCTTAAATACCTTCGCATGATCCGGACCGAAAGAGCTGATCACCTTGTAATTCGGCGTAACACTCAATTTTTCCTGCGCTTTTTCCTGAAAATTGCTTTTGGGATCGACGTACAGCTTATTGGCCAGGATATTTTCCAAGCGGGAAATTATATTCTTATTGACAAATTTGCGAGCCGTCGGCAAGCCGTGTTCCAAATAAATCGCGCCGATAATCGCCTCCATGGCATTGGCCAGAATGTATTGCCGGGCTTTGGAATTCTTATCCTTGGCCTCGCCTTTGCTCATGAGGATAAACTCTTCTATGCCCATGGACTGTCCGACTTCGGCCAAAGCGTCGCCATTGACCAGCGAGGCCCGCCAGTTGGTCAGATCGCCTTCCGGATTCTTGAAGTTCTTGTACAGGTATTCCGTGACAATCAATTCCAATACGGCATCGCCCAGGAATTCCAGCCGCTCATTATGGTCAAGTTTGAAATCAGGATGCTCATTAAGATACGAGCGATGAGTGACGGCTTCGGTAATGAGATTAAGATTCTCAAATTTGACCCCGATGATTTTTTCTAAATTTTTTGCTTCAGACATAAGTTATTCAGCCGGCTGAACGGCTCGTTTTTCGGCGCCCGCCGCTGCGGATTTTACGACTTTGGCGTCAATTTCCTTTTCTCCCATATCCTTATAGACGGCGCCCAAGACGCCATTAACGAATTTTCCCGATGATTCCCCGCCGAAAGCCTTGGCCAGCTCGATCGCTTCATTGATCGCCACCTTAGCCGGAATATTATTGTCATGGCGAAGTTCAAAAATGCCCAAACGCAAAACATTGCGATCAACGATAGTAATCTGATCAAGCGGCCACTCAGGCGCAAACCTTACAATCAGCGCATCTATTTCATCGCAATGCTCGGCCACGCCCTTGACCAAATGCTCAATGAACCCCTGATCATCGAATTCCGGAGCGAAAGAATCCTTATTTATCGCCATAATCTCAACAACATCCTTATCCTTACCGTTGAAATCCCATTGGTAAAGAGTCTGGACGGCGATAGTGCGTGACAAGTGCCTGTTGGACATAATTATTTTCGGTTAAGGTGCTGGCTAAGCTGATTGAGCAAGCTTATTTCTTGGCTTTACGTTCTTTTTCCCTTTGGCGCAAAGTCTTGGCTTTGGCCTTGATTTCTATGACTGCCCTGTCTTTATAAGTGCCGCATTTGGCGCAGGCGCGGTGAGACATCACCGGCTGGCCGCATTTCGGGCAGGAATTCAAAGGAGTCTTTTTAAGGGCAAAATGAGCCGCCCGTTCCAATTTGGATGTTTTTGTCCGTCGTTTGCTAGGTAATCCCATATTATACTTTTTTAGTGATTTCTCTTCAATGGAATTAATATAACATAATCAGCCATAAAATGCAAATTTGCCTGATTGACACCGGCCGCGGCCAAGCCTATAATCCAACCATATTATGAAATTCCCGCTTCGGGTAAGCTAGCCTATGGCTAAATACCTTATTTTGGCTGACGGACATTTTTCCTCCACCTTGCGCCCGTCTGAAATCGAGTCATTACAAAGACTGGCCTTGAGCATTTTGGGACATGATTCGCTTCTGGCCGAAAAATTAAACAAGCATTATGGCAGGCGGCAAATTAATCATCTGGACTGCGCCTTTAGCCAAATAGGCGATTCCGGCTCTTTTGACGGCTTAATCTCTTTGGGCGATCATTATTACGATTGGGAAAGCGTTGGAATAAACAGCAGCGATAAGACTATTGAAGCGCAAAAGTTCAAGCAGCAGCTGATAAATAAATTCTCTTTGCAAGATAAGCATCATATCTGGGTGCCGGGCAATCACGATTTGGGCTTCCTAAATTCCAGCTTGTCCGGCGGCCCGTCGCTGCCTTCAGCCGAAAATTTTTCCCGCTATCAGGAGATTTACGGACCGGCTTCCGGACTCAACCAGATCAGTAATAATTTCTGGATCGCCTGGATCTCAACCGCCCATATCGAGACCTTCTAGACTAAGAAGAAAAATCAAGACGGCGGGAGATACGAATGGCTTATCAATCGTCAAAAAGAAGAATTGGAATTTCTGGATGAGAAACTGGGGAAAATCAACGGCCGATTCTTTTTGGGCGCTCATGATCCGGGATCTTTTTTATCAGAGCCCGTGAGAAAGTTTTTGGATCGCCACTATGGCAAATTGGCAGGATCGTTTGCCGGACATTTTCATGCTGACTGGCTGATGAAGCTGGCACAGCTCTATCGTCCTTCATTATCCGCAGTTTTAAGAAAATACCGAGTCAGCTTTATTCCCTCCATCTGGGGCATCGTCCTGCCGATAAGCTTCAAGGCGACTGGCGCCGGCTGGGCCGAATTGGAAATTGACGGCCGCGATGCAAGAATTACCCGGCATCGCATTAATTAAAAATAATTACAAAAGCCGATGAACTGAATCATCGGCTGTTTTTATTTTGCCTAAATAACGAATACCGTGCCAAATCTGAATGGCAGGGTCGGATCATCATTCAACTGCCTTATCGCCAATCCAATGAAATCGTTGCTGCGTCCGTTGACTATAATAACTCTAATTTGCTCTTCTACCAAACACCTAGCCACGCAAACTTTAGAATACATTCCGCCCGTACCTAAGCCGTCATTCAAAACGTTTTTAAAATAAAGATTAGCGGCAGCCTCTCTGTCTTGGATATTAAAGGCATGAATCAGTTGTTTTTTTTCATCCAAAACGCCATCAACATCGGTGACGATAATCGCCATGTCCGGCTTTAGCATGCGGCAAACTTCCAAAAACAAATGATCGTTGTCTTCGAATCGCTCCAGCCGATCAAGCTCATCACCATTGACGGCGTCATTGGCATTGATGATTGGCAGAACTTTGTGAGTGAAACATTCCTCAATCAGATTCTGGATATGTTCGCGATTGATATCCAACTCATCAGCGATGAGCAGAATCTGCGCTACATCCGCCCGACAGACGCCGAAATGATTATTCCATCGTTTCAGCCAATACGAATTCTGGTACACAGCCATCAGCTTGGGCTGGCCGATGGCCGCCTGAAGCGCCTTGCTGCGCTTTTGGTTATCATTATAGCCGCTGGCTACCGCTCCGGAGCTTATGATGAACACCTCATGGCCTTGGTCGATCAATTCCCATGCCTGACGCATCAATTCATCAATAAACCTGTCATCGATCGGCCGATACGCCGTGCCATATTCGCTTATTAACGCCGAACCGACTTTGATTCCTATGCGCATGGATCATCTCCTTCCATTGTTATTTGTCAACGGGCAATGCTGATACATCAATCTAGCAGATAAGATTAATTTTGTCAATCAACCGCAGCGAATCCACAACTTATCCACTGTGGCCGCAAAAATCTTATAATTGCTTAGAAAAATAATTATTTTTGCCGGGCTTGACAGGTGAACGCTCGTTCACTATACTGAAGACATATGGAACATAACAAAAATAAAATCATTGCTTTTTACAAGCGCGAAGGGCGGATGCCGACCTACGCTGAACTGATGGCGATCTACGGCTTCAAATCCAAAAACTCGGTTTTCAAGCTGGTTAAGAAATTAGCGGAGGAAAACTTCATCCAGAAAGACGACAGCGGCCGGCTCTTGCCCGGCAAGCTGTTTCGGGAAATCCGCATCTTGGGCCTGGTGGAAGCCGGCTTCCCTTCCGCCGCCGAAGAGGAGCTGACCGACACGCTGTCGCTTGATGATTACCTGGTCAAGAACCGCGAAGCGACATTCATGCTGCGCGTCAAAGGCGAATCGATGAAGGACGCCGGAATAATTGACGGCGACATGGTGCTCGTCGAACGCAACACGGCGCCGAAAGACGGAGAAATAGTCATCGCCGAAGTCGACGGCGAGTGGACGATCAAGTATCTGCGCAGCCGTAATAAGAAACCTTATCTGGAACCGGCCAACAAGAAATTCCATGCCATTCATCCGGAACGTGAACTGAAGATCGCCGCCGTCGTCAAAGCAGTCGTAAGGAAGTATTAGAACAGTTTATAAAATCAAACAATATGTCTGCTATCAAACCGCTCAATCTCCATTCCTTCACTCAGGCGATACTCCACATAGATGGCGACTGTTTTTTTGCCGCCTGCGAGGTAGCCAAAAATCCCAAGCTAAAAGGCAAACCGGTAATTACGGGCGCCGAACGCGGCATCGTTTCCTCGCTCACTTATGAAGCCAAAGCGCGAGGCGTCACGCGCGCCATGCGGCTGTCGGAAGTCAAACGGCTTTGCCCGGACGCGGTCATCCTGCCGTCAGATTACGAAACCTATTCCCTCTATTCAGTCAGGATGTTCAATATCGTCAGGCGCTATACCTCGGAAGTGGAGGAATACAGCATCGACGAATGCTTCGCCGATCTGACCGGGCTTCAGCGCCCGCTCAACATGAGCTACGAAAAAATCGCTGCCGCCATCAAGCGCGATCTGGATACGGAACTCGGCATAACCTTTTCTGTCGGCCTGGCGCCGTCCAAGGTGCTGGCAAAAATCGGCTCCAAATGGCAGAAACCGTCCGGGCTGACGATCATTCCCGGAAATCAGATCCATCAATACTTGGATAAGACAACGGTCGATAAGGTTTGGGGCATCGGCCCCAAGACTTCCGCCTACTTGAATAAATTAGGCGTCAAAACCGCGCTGGAATTGGCCAGGCAAAGCGAGCCATGGATAAGAAGCAAGCTCACTAAGCCGCATCAGGAAATCTGGCAGGAACTGCGAGGCGAAGCGGTTTATGTCGTAGACAGCGAAAGCAAAAGCGATTATAAGTCCATCAGCAAAACCAAGACATTTACGCCGGCTTCCAATAAATCATCTTTCGTCTTTTCCCAGCTGTCCAAAAACATAGAGAACGCCTGCATCAAGGCGCGCCGGCATAAGCTGGAAACCGAAAAGATTTTTATCTTTCTTAAATCAGACGACTTTCGCTATTACGGCCTAGAAGCCAAGCTGATCGGTCCGACCGCCGTACCGACAGAACTGATAAAAATCGCCAAAGAGAATTTCTCACAGATTTTCGACGATAAAAAATCCTATCGCGCCACCGGCATCGTATTGATGGATCTGGCGGAAGCCCGTCCGCCCCAGCTGGATATCTTCGGCCATGTCGCTCGAGTCCAAAAACTGTTCAAGATTTTCGCCTCGGTCGACGGCTTGGCGCAGAAATACGGCAAGCACACCATGTTCGTCGGTTCCAGCCTGACCGCCATGACTTCCAAAACGCATCAGAATTCCCGAGGTGAAAAGACTGAAAGGCAAAATAACCTTTTTAGGGGCGAGACTTTTCGCCAGCACTTATCGCTCCCATTCATGGGTGATGCGGTTTAACGGCAATAATAAAATCCCCTTAACCGAAGCCAAGGGGATTTTATAAAGAAAAAATATTATTTCTTGCACCACTTAGGGCACATGACTGCGACATAAACTGCCGACAAGCCGACTAAAGCGTAAACAACGCGAGAAAGTGTTGACATATCGCCGAATAAAGTAGCGACCAGATCAAAGCTGAAGATGCCGATCAAGCCCCAATTAAGGCCGCCGACTATGACCAATGCCAAGGCGACCCAATCTACCGTGTTTAATTTATTCATATGGATAGGGAAAATAAAAGTTAAGCAGTAAACCCCGACCTTTCTGAATAATTTACTATAATGCTTATATTATAGCACGATTTCAAAAAACTAGATAACCTCGATCGGTTCTGCTTCCTCATGATGATAACGCGACTCGGGAATGATATTTCTGGAAGCGAACATGATGGCAAAGGCAACAAGCATGATAATGCCGCTGGAAATGAATGGCAAGTGGGCGTTATAAGAATAAAGCGCGCCGACGATCAGCGGCCCGATCACCATGCCCAGGGTCATAAGCGAAGCCATGATGCCGGCTACTTCGCCCTTCCTCTTAGGATCGGCGAAACCCGTTATCCGGCTGGCCATAACGGCGCGCAGCGCCGATTGGTTGAATATCATCAGCAGTAAGCCCAAGATGAACGCATAAATATTTGCCGCGCTCATGATAAAAAAGCCCGCAGCCGTCAAAAGCAACGGCCAGATTTCCAAAGACGATTCGGAAAATCTTTTCAGCCAGAAATTCTTCAGCAGATAGCCCTGGTTGATTACCATGATGATGCCGATCAATGTCATCAGATAACCTGTAATACTGGCGGTAAAGCCGAATACGTCGGAAGAATACAAGGCGAAGATCGATTGCTGGGCGGCGAAAGCCAAGCCGAACAGAAACAGAACCAAATACCGCGACCTCAGGACTTTGTCCTCATAAGCTTTTTTAAGCGGAGCCAGCGGATGGATGGAAATCTTCCTCTGCCTGTCCTGATCATTATTGGTTTCCGGCAGAAAAAAATAAGCGGCAACAGTATTGGACAAAGCCAGAAAACCGACGAAATAGAACGGCAAGGCGATTGAAATATGCGATAACAAAGCGCCGATGCCCGGACCGATTACAAACCCGATCCCGAAAATCGCTCCGATCAGCCCCATGCCTTCCGCGCGTTCCCTATCGCTTTTGGCCAAATCGGCCATATAGCTTTGGGCGATTGAGAAATTGCCGGCCGCCATGCCGTCAATGATCCGGCCGGCAAACAAAACCATCAAGTTTCCCGCGCCGGCGAAGACGAACCAACCGGCGGCCGTGCTGGCCAGCGACACGATCAATGCTGGTCGTCTGCCGTATTTATCGGACAATGAGCCAAGGAGCGGAGCGCTAAAAAAAGCGCAGAAAGAAAAAACCGCAAACAGCAGGGTTATGGCGAAAGCGCTTGCCCCGAACGATTCCACGAAATACGGCATGATCGGAATCACTATGCCGACGCCGATTACGTCCACTAAGACGGTTAAGATAATGATGATTTTTTCGCGGGATAATTTTTCCATGCCAATAAGGATTATTTAGCAGTCTGATTATGATAACATAAAATTATTCATGATTCAAACTTCTGTTATTAAAAAATATTCGCTGCTGCGAACATTTTTTTCTTGGGTGGCTATCGAGAATTGAACTCGAGTTAACGGTACCACAAACCGCTGTGTTAACCACTACACCATAGCCACCATTAAATTTTGTGCCTCCGGCAGGAATTTCACCCTGTTAAATATATGCTCTCAGTAGGAGTCGAACCTACATCTGGAGCTTCGGAAGCTCATATTCTATCCGTTGAACTATGAGAGCTTAATGCTATTTAACAGGGCAGGCCTGCATCTGGAGCTTCGGAAGCTCATATTCTATCCGTTGAACTACGGAGACGGATACTGGTGCTCCCGTCAGGAATCGAACCTGAGTAACCAGCTTAGAAGGCTGGTGTTCTATCCACTGAACTACAGGAGCGCTTAACGAAGCATAGCACGAATATGGTAAAAAGTCAATCTAATTAATCTCACTTCTTGGCCGCATCCATCGCTTCCCTGATCGCTTCAATCGCTTTCGCCTGACCGACGAAATTCTGCACCTTGGTCCACTTGCCTCTTTCCATCTCCTTGTAATTCTTAAAGAATAGCTTTATCTTTTCCTGAGTCGGCATGTCAATATCGTTCAGATCATTAATGCCGGAAAGAGCGGGATCGGCTTCGCTGATTAGCACGCAGATCACCTTGTCATCCATGCCCTTCTCATCTTCCATTTCCAGCATCGCCACCGGCCGGACGGCGACTATCGCTTCCGGCAGAAGCGGCAAAGAAGAAATCAGCATCACATCCAGGGGATCGCCATCAGTCGCTAAAGTCTCCGGTATGAAACCGTAATTATACGGATAAACATCAGCCGAGCCGATGAACCGATCTACTTCCAACGCGCCGGTATCGGCATCAATTTCATATTTGACTGCCGAGCCCATCGGAATTTCAATAACGACATTAAATTCTTCCGGCGCTTTCTCTCCTATTTGTATATTTTTCATCTCCATATTGCCTGAATCATACCATTTTATATTATATATTTCAAGAAAAAAACATCCGCCGCGGCGGATGTTTATAATAAGAATATTGACTACTAGAACGAATCCACTGCATCAAGCTGTTCAACTATTTTACCCATAATGCTTTCCCGAACTTTCCCTTTGAATCTTCTAACCTCTAATAATTTTAACGGCCACAGCACAGCATCATAATGCGCTATCAAATCTTCACTGATAATGATCGGCTCCTGCCTACCATCTTCATGCAAAGCCATCAATGTCAAACCATGAATATGATCCTGCACACGCGTAATATCTATCACCTTCACAATCATAAATGTACTGATGGAATAGATTGATTTGTCATCATGCAATTTATGGGACAAATCGCAAAGATAATAATAAGCGCCTTTTTCTGCTTGACGCCAATCAATAACAGAAGCATCTAACAATTGAAAATATCTCAAACCCTTTTGCGCCTTCAAGAATTCAGTGACGGAAATATCCGGCTGTAATTTTCTCATGCCGATTCTCCTTTCTGGATTGTAAATGTTCAAAGACTGCGATCCAATATCCTATATCTCTTCCTTGATCCTGTCTAGCAAGGCATCAATGTCGCTGGCTTCTTTTCCGCTGGTATCGGAACGGAATTCCAATCTCGGCACCGAGCGCAAAACTATCTTTTCCGCCAGCTCCGCTTGCAGGCGCTTCGCTAACATATTCAATTTATTGATCGCAAAGCCCAGCTTGTCATCAGGCATGACCGAACAATAGACCGTGGCGTATTTCAAGTCAGCCGAAGCGGACACTCGGGTAATCGTCACAAAAATACCAGGCATCTCCACTACGCGGCTTATGACCGCTCCCAATTGCTGCAAGATAAGCTCATTGACTTTTAACATCCGATCACTCATAGCTTAATCGTAAAATTCTATGATATCGTGCTCCTCGATTACCGGCTTGCCCTCAAAGGTCAAGCCGCATTCCTGTCCTTCGGCCACATGTTCTACGGCCTTCCGGAAAGCTTCCATGCGAGGAATCTTGCCCACGCCGATCGCTTCGCCGCCTCTGATGACAATGGCGGTATCGGTTGCCTTGATTTCGCCTTCAATCACTTTGCCGCCGACGATCATGTTGCCGGTTTCCTTGCGGAAAATCCTGATGACTTCCAATTTGCCCAAGAGCTTCTGTTTCACTTCCTGCGTCCGCGCCAATTTCAATTTTTCTTCCACGTACTCGATCAGATGATAAATGACATCGTATAATTTGATTGCCACATTCTTGTCGCGCGCCAAATTCTGCACCGTTATCTGAGGCTTGACCTTGAAGCCGATGACTTCGGCTCCGGTCGCTTCGGCTTTGGCGATATCGGCTTCGGTGATGATGCCCAAGCCCTTGCCGACGATTTTGATCTTGACTTCGGGAGTTTCTTTTTTGGCCAAACTCTCAATGATCGCTTCCAGCGAACCGAGCACATCGGCTTTAATGATCAGATTGATGGTTTTTATCTTATCGCCAGCCTCTTCGCTCTGGCCGGCAAAGAATGCCGACATATCCTTCTGCTGGCTGATCTTGCGCGATTTGATATCGCGATTCAGATTCTTTATATCGGAGCAATTCTCCAAGATGCTGCCGACCTCCGGAGCGATTTTCAGGCCGATGATCTTAGCCGGAGTGCCGGGACCGGCGGAACCGATGTCATTATTGATGTAATCCTTGAGCGCGCGCACCTTGCCGAAGAAATCTTCTCCGGCGCACAAATTATCTCCGACGCGCAATGTTCCCGCTTGGATCAAAATGGTCGCCACGCAGCCCTCGCCCTTAGAAACATGCGATTCAATGATCGTGCCGATAGCCAAGCGGTCGGGATCAGACATGATGCTATCCTTGTTCAAATCAGCGACCAGAAGCACCGTTTCTAGCAGATCGTCAATGCCCGTTCCGTCTTTGGCTGAAACCGGAGAACAGACGACATCGCCGCCCCAATCTTCCGGCAACAAGCCGATCGTGGACAGATCTTTTTTTACTTTCTCTATGTCGGCATCCGACTTGTCAATCTTATTAATCGCCACGACGAACGGCAATTTCGCATCTTGGATGATCTTGATCGCTTCCTTGGTCTGCGGCTGAACGCCGTCATCAGCAGCCACGACCAGAATGGCGATATCGGCGACTCGGGCGCCCCGCGATCGCATGGCGGTAAACGCTTCATGGCCGGGAGTATCGATAAAGGTGATGGCTCGGCCATTCCTATGCACCTGGTAAGCGCCGATGTGCTGAGTGATGCCGCCGGATTCAGTGGCGACAACATCGGTTTTCCTGATCGCATCAAGAATCTTTGTCTTGCCATGGTCCACATGGCCCATGATGACGATAACCGGCGGACGAACGACTTTATGGCCCTCCACGTCAGTCAGAATTCCTTTGAGCCTTTCCTGGGAGACTTCAGCCTGTTCATTTATCGTCTTATCGCCCTCGGCGGGCAGGACGCGATAGCCCATTTCCTCGCCGATGATGGAAGCGGTATCGAAATCAATGCGCTCGTTCATGGAAGCCAGAACGCCGTTTTTCATCAAAGTCGTCAAGATCTTGGTAATCGGCTGATCGATCGCCGCCGCAAATTCCCTGACGGTAATGACCGGCGGAATCTTAATTTCTCCGCCGCTGGCGCGGATGATTTCCGCCTGCGCTGCGCCTTCGCGGATTTCCGCCAATCGTTGCTGTTCGCGATCGCGCTTTTCCTGCATCCGCCATGCTTCCATGATCTTGTAGGCCAGCCGATCATCGACTTTGATCGCCCTTTTGCCGATATCAAAACCCATACTCGGCAATTTATCGAGCAATTCCTGGGTTGTTATTTTCATTCTGCGGGAGAGTTCTGAGACATTCATGGCAAGTGAGCGGTTAATTTGCTTATTTGATAATCTCTATAGTACCAGAAAACGCTTGAAAAATCAAGCAGTTTGCGATATGATGGAAAAAGATAACCGCTGACAGTCTACTGATTAATAATTAGCGATTTTGTGCCAAAAATATCATCTAAAACCGAATCAGCCAAAATCCTTGACGGCGCGGCGCAAGCCGATAGGATACTTTTGGCTGTCAGGAAAAAAATCCTGGAAGCGGGCTACGCTCCGGGATTGGCCGTGATTCTGATCGGCGATAATCCGGCTTCGCGACTGTATGTGGACTTAAAGGAAAAAGCGGCGGAAAAAGTCGGCATCAGATTCAGCAAGTATCTGGCCAACTCCCAATGCTATGGCGACATTGACGAATACGAACTGGAAGAGCTCATAAGCTTCTTGAACAAAGATCCGGACACCGATGCCATATTGTTGCAGCTGCCTCTGCCCAAAGGACTGGATCAGAATAAGATCGTCAAGCTGATTGATAAGAAAAAAGATGCCGACGGCTTCAATCGCGGACCGGTCGTGCCGCCGACCATTGCGGCGATAATGGAATTGTTAAAATCAACGGAAGAAAGACTGGCTGATAAGAAAACCTTGATTATCGGCAATAGCGATGTTTTTATTTCGGAAATAGGAAAGCATTTGAAGTCTGGATTGAAGATAAAGAAAATCAAACAAGAACATAAGATACCCAGCGACAGCACTGGCTATGACATAATAATCATTGCGCTGGGCCAGGCCAAAGCATTAAAAAAACCGGCGATCAAGCCGGGCGCGATCATAATAGATGTCGGAATCAATAAGGTGGATGGCAAGACCGTCGGCGATGTTAATCCTGAAGTCTACCAAGTCGCCGAATTCATTTCTCCGGTGCCGGGCGGCGTCGGCCCGCTTACGGTCGCCTGTCTGCTTAGGAATGTCTGGAAGCTGGCGGAGAAAAAAGCTAATTCCTGATCTTGGTCAACTGTTGTTAATCCAGAGAGATTTTTTGCATATTCTCCTGTATTTCCCTCATCAGCCGCCGATCCATATCTTCCTGAGTCTCGGCTTTAGTTTCCTCTTCATTAAGCTCTTCCACGTCCTCGGCAATCTCATCCACATCTTCCGCAATCTCTTCCACGTCTTCCTGCAACTCGTCGATATCGACCTCCACCGCCTGCAGACTGGCGGTGTTTTTATTGATTGACATCTGGATGAATATCGCCAGGTATATCGCCTCTAAAGAAACTATGGTCGTCAAAACCAGAAGTATGGTATCCCAATGGTTCCATATCACTCCCGAAACAAAGCAAAGCAAAAATAATATCGTGTGGACGATAAGCGATGAGAATGAGCCGATCCAGCGAATGAAGCTGTCAGCGTAACCATTTATTTTATTTTGAGGCATTTCTTTTATCATGTTTACCCTGTTAAATAAAGATTTAATATCAAAGCATATAAATATATTAGCATTTATAAATTATTATGTCATCCAAATATTGTTATTATTACAATTAAATCTTACAATAAATTTTATTAAATTTATTGTTATTAAACAGGGTGAATCATACATCAAATAATATTTTTGGGCAAAATAAACGCCCCGCCCAATCATCATGATTGTGCGGGGACGAAATGTTCGATCTAGACGCGGCCGATTAACAGTCGGCGGAGCCAATAAAGCGCGCTGCGCAGCCGCGGAAACCGAGGCTGGCGGTCGGCCAAAGCCATCTGCAATTGCGGCGAACGCGTCTGAATCGGAAGCGGCGATTCGTCGCAATCGCGATACGGCCGGGATGACCGCTCGGCCTCAGTCAAAACCGACGCTGGCAATCCGTAATATTCAGCCGCCCGCATCATGAAGCTGATCGGTGTCGCCCCGTCACAATTTTCCTTAATCACATCTTCCAACTTCCGCGGCACCTGCGATGGCGAATTGACCATCGCCAATGCCGGAATCAAGACCTCAACTACCCTGGAGTCGTCCCAAAAACTATTCTCAATCAACCTCCGATACCAGCTATGATGCGCGTCCTTGTCCCGCCTCATTGCCTCGGCGATTTTCCGCCGCCGCTCATTGATGCGCCTTTGCCGCCGCATCCGGAATGGCCGCGAACCGATCTTCTGTTTCAAAGTCGCCATGATAATCCTTTCTTTTAGCGTGCCCTTAAGCCGCCGGTAAAGATCTGCGAAATTGCTTCAATATTGCCCAAATTCAGATTATTACATAATAGCATATCATTAATATTTTGTCAATCCTTGGCAAAGAATATATTATATTAAAATAATATCTAAATTTAGCTAAAATAAAAGTTATCCACTTTTTATTATCTCTAAATTTAAACCAAAAACGACAATTTTTTGAGTTTAAACTATTGACAAAATCAATTTGATTTGATATACTGGCTTATTCAGTTGTGAAGTCATCCATTAATTATATGGATGATTTTTAGTTTAAAAAGCCGGCTGAAATTATCATTAATCCCAAATATGACTAAAACAGTCCAAAATTACACCCCGTATATCGTCGGATTGTTCTTTATCGCCCAATCTGTCATTGCGCCGGCGGCTTCGGCTGCCAGCTTAATGCCTTATGGACAGTCAATTTACGGACATGCGGCCACTTCGGCCGACCCGATAATCTTCGATAGCCATGCCATGGCCGATGGCGCATCCATAAGCGTCAAAACTATTGAGGCTTTAGCGACGATCAAAAACGTCATCGCCCATATTGAAGGTGAGGTATATGTCGGCGAGGATATTGATAATTCAAAAGAGTCTATTGATAAAATCAAGGCTTATGTCTATGAAGAGCTGGTAAAAGCCGGCTTGAACCCTCGCACGGGTTTTGCCATCGTCAACTGCGAAAGCCGCTGGGATCCTCTGGCTATCAACGGCAAAAACAGCAACGGCTCCAATGATAAGGGCTTGTGGCAGATCAACTCCATCCATACGACCATTTCCGATGCCGATAAGCTTGATTACAAAGCGTCCACCAAATGGGCGATTGAAAAAAGGCTTGGGGACGGCAACTGGTCAGCCTGGTCTTGTTCTCAAAAAATCGCCGCTAAATAAGCGGCATAATAAAAGCCTTCCGCACTTGCGGAGGGCTTTTTGATTCTCGGCAAACTATTGAATTAATGGCCAGCATTTGCTATATTGGATATCAGAATGGTCACGTAGCCAAGTGGTAAGGCGGCGGTCTGCAAAACCGCTATTCGCGAGTTCGATCCTCGCCGTGGCCTCAATTTATCATCCGCTCAGGCGCGGATGATTTTATATTTGACGGAAATATGCTAGATTTAAACATATGACACTTAGTGATGCTGAAAAATCAATTCTTAAAGCGCTAGCTCATTTTGATGTCTTGGATTATCCTCTGACGCTTCTGGAAATCAGAAAATACTCCGATTATCCCCTGCCGCTATCGCAAATCCAAACCGAACTGGCCGGCAATAATCTCAACCGGATAATCGGCAGCTCGCAAGGCCTGTATTTTTTAGCAGGCAGGGAAAACATCGTTGCCAGCCGCCTAATCCGTTATCGGCTGGCCCTGCTAAAGCTCAAGAAAGCCCGATTCTATGCCCGATTGCTAAGCAATTTCCCCTGGGTTAGGGCGGTCGCCATTTACAGCTCGCTGGCACTGAAGAATTCCCGGCGCGACGGCGATATTGACTTGTTTTTAATCACGTCAAAGAATCGCGCTTGGTCGGCCAGATTATTCATTAATATCTTCCTGAAGCTTTTCCATTTGCGCCCCACGCCGAATTCTTCCCGCGACAAGATCTGCGCCAGCTATCTGGTTGATGAGAAAAATCTGGACTTGTCGCCAGCCAATTATGAGAATGATTATTATTATTATTATGGCGCTAGCGGCTTTGCTTTTTTAAGCGGCTCAACGGAATCCGTCGCATCATTCTGGCAGGCAAACGGCTGGATCAAGCAAGCCCTGCCCAACTGGCAGCCCCAAATTGATATCAACTCACATCAATTAATCGTCAGCGGCAACAAATGTCAAAGTTTATTGGAAATAATCTTTCAAGTACTGGCAGAATCAGTAGTCAAGAATTGGCAGCTTAAAATCATGCCGCAGAAATACCACGACGGCAACGACGGCAAAAAAGTCAGATTGGCGGACGGGATGATAAAATTGCATGACAACGATAAGCGCCAAAAATTCAATGAGCTGTTTGAAAATAATTTTAATCGCCTGATCGATTATGAAAGACAAGATTAATAAAATCGTAAAATGGCTGGTCCTGGCTTATATATTCCTGATTCCCTGGCAAGCAGTCTATATTTTCAATGAACGGCTGATAAACGGCGCTAAATCTCAATTTTTGACCGGCCAGATATATGCCAGCGAACTTTTTTTGGCCGCAATCATCCTACTCTGGCTGGCGAATAATTTTGACCTAAAAAAAATTTCCGGCGCGCTAAAAAATTTCCGGCTTCAACGAACACAAAATTTGTTCATCATTTTTCTTTGGCTTTTCATCGCCTACTCGGGGCTGTCTATATTATGGTCTGCCGATAAATCCGCCGGCTATTACCTCTGGCTGCATCTGCTGGAAACCGCGGCTCTACTATTGTTGGTTTTGAATTCAAATTTAAGCCGTATAAAAATCTTTTGGGCGATAATGCTCTCAGCCGTTCTGCAAGGACTGCTGGCGGCCTGGCAATTCTTATCGCAGGATATCGGCGCCAATAAATGGCTGGGCATCTCTGCCCATTCGGCCGGCCAACTGGGCGACATAGTCATTGAAACCGCCGACGGCAGATGGCTGCGCGCCTACGGCTCATTCGGCCATCCTAATATCCTGGCCGGATTCTTGGCTCTGGGACTCATTTCCGGACTGCTTCTCTGGCTGGAAGCCAAAAATTCTCAAAAACAACTTCTGATAATCCTCGTCTCCTGTCTGATCATTTCCGCCGGCATATTCTTCGCCTTTTCCAGATCGGCTTGGCTGGCCTTGGCGCTGATCCTGCCTTTTCTCGCCTATTCCGGCCTTAAATGTTTTGCTGATCGGGAAAAGCGGCGCTTCGCCACGCTGATTTCCGGCATAATTTCAGTATTTCTGATGCTCGCCTATTTATTCTGGCCGCTGATCTCAACCCGAGCGGATTTATCCAACCGTTTGGAAGCCATTTCAACCGGCGACAGGTTTAGCCAGATTACTCAGGCTTGGGCCATAATCGCGCAAAATCAGCTTTGGGGAGTCGGCATCAATAATTATACGGTTGAATTAGCCCAAATATATCCCTATATGGCGGCTTACGGCCTGCAACCGGCGCATAACGCCGGCCTGCTTATTCTAGCCGAATTAGGACTAATCGGCCTGGCGCTTCTGATTATCCTGCTGATTCTGGCGTTAAAATCAACGATATATGAATCAAATAACCTGATTTATCTGGCTCCGCTGGGCGCGATGCTGGCCATCTCCATTTTTGACCATTATTTCTGGACGCAATACTCCGGACTTATGATATCTGGCTTGGCCTTGACAATCTGGCTAAAATATTATAATATTGACAATCACGGCCTTTGACAATTGATGTATAAAAAACGCAATTGATTTCAACTAACCAGATAGGAGCGGCAGCCATGACCAGGTATGATTCTCTTTCTGAAGTGCAAAGCAACCTATTGCAGAAAAAAATCATTGACTTAGCGGGCGAAGTCGATCAGGACATGTTCAGGTATGTTCGTGAAGCGCTAATTCGCCTGACAGCGCAAGATTATCCGGAAATTGAAATTCTTATCTCTTCCAAGGGCGGCGATTGCGATATCGGTCTTGACATCTATGACCTGATCCTCAATTATCCCGGCAAGACAATCGGCAAGGCATTCGGTTTTGCCAATTCGATGGCGACTGTCATCTTGCAAGCATGCGACATCCGGCTGGCCGCAAAACACGCCTTCCTTCTGATTCACAATCCAAGGACTTCTTGGGTATCATGGGATGAGCTTCATGGACAAAAGAAATTGATTGAAAAAATCAAATTTTTGGATGTTTCGCGTTCCGCCATGCTAAATTCATACCTGGACAGGACAGGAAGAACCCGCAGGCAAATAGAGAAGGCCATGCGTCAAGCGAAAAACATGACTGCTGAAGAAGCGCTCAAGTTCGGCTTGATCGATGGAATTATCAAACCGGAAAAGCAACGAAAGGATCAGACGAAATGATGAATGAAATTTTCGCCGCCGTTCACGGCAAACCGGAACCCGCTGATTTTTATGATTCGATTGATATGCTGACTGAACATTCATTGCTTTACCGCCTGCTTATAGGCTTCGAAAACGCCAAGGGCAGCAACGAAGAAATCTGCGCCAAACTGGGAGTCCTGCCGGAAGCCGTTTACCGATACTGGCATAGCGGAGATCATGGAATCACCCATAGCCGGCAAGTCATGAAGCGCGCCATGGAAATTTCCCAGGCTTGTCCGAATCTCA
>Ga0172370_10002444_pt1 | contig 26848 bp, 20 predicted proteins | sample LakKiv5m_FD_114538 | JGI IMG/M metagenome (GOLD analysis project Ga0172370, IMG submission 114538) | Freshwater microbial communities from Kabuno Bay, South-Kivu, Congo - kab_022012_11.5m | ecosystem: Environmental > Aquatic > Freshwater > Lake | place: Democratic Republic of the Congo...
CGATATGTTTATTGTCTCCATGGATTTCTCCTCCGTTTAAGATTAGCTTGTTACAACTATCCTTTCGGAGCGAGAAATCCTTTTTTTATTTCTTTATAACCACTAACCTTGGTACTATGCCAAGTCTTAAAAATAATGGCATAATTTTTGTTTAAGACAGGGGAAAGCTCGTATGAGTAAAAAAATTATAAGCTTGCTATTTATACTAATTCTGCTGGCGCTTCTATCTATTACTGTTTTCGGGCAGAGGGGGCTTCTCCATATGACCCGGTTAAAAGAGGAACTGAAACGTTTTGAAGTAAGCAATCAGAAACTGCAGGAAGAAAATACGGCGTTAAAAAAAGAGATTGAACAATTGAAAAATGATCGGCGTCATTTAGAGGATTTAGCCCGCGACGAACTGGGCTTGGCTAAAGAAAATGAATTAATTTATGACCTTAAAAAAAGACATAAATAACAATTACTTGTTCCCCATGATGCCAAAAATTATTTTACTGTGATCAATAGTTCATTTATTTAATAATTATTAAGTACTTAATTAATTACTTGACAAATATTGGAATAAAAGGTAATTTTTTTGCAAATATTCTCAGGGAGTTGCTCCAGTAAACAGAAGGATAATTAACATCATGCTGTTTTATAAAGCGCAAAATGTTGTCGGCCTCGATATTGGCACAAACTCGGTCAAACTGGTGGAACTGGATCGGACGAAAAATACGTTCAGGCTTAAAAACATTGGGATAGCAAAGCTGCCTCGCGATACCATTGTAAATGGGACAATTATTCATGCCGAGTTATTGGAGCAGACCATAAAAACCCTGTTTTCCGAATATAAAATTAAAAACAAAAACGTTGCGATCTCTATTTCCGGGCATCCCGTTATTATTAAAAAGATAACCACCGATCTCATGCCGGAAGATGAACTGGAAAACACGCTGCCCTTTGAAGCTGAGCAGTATATACCCTTCGCGCTGGATGAAGTGAATCTTGATTTTCAGATACTGGGCCCGTGCGAAGATAAAGAGAATAAGATGAATGTTATGCTGGTAGCTGCAAAAAGGGCCATGATCAGCGACTATGTCAGTGTCTTGCAGAGTGCCGGCTTGAAAGCGGTTATCGTCGATATCGATGTTTTTGCTCTGGAAAATATGTTTATTTCCAACTACAGCCCGGAACAAAATATAACGGTTGCACTGGTAGACATGGGGGCCAGCGTCACCAATATTAACATCGTAAAAAACGGCGTCTCACAGTTCACGCGCGACATTTTCATGGGAGGCAATCAGATAACAGAAGAAATTCAGAGGCAGCTTTCCATAAATTATGAAGATGCAGAAGCGCTTAAATGCGGAGAACAAATTGCAGGGATTAATCAAGACCTTCTCAAAGAGATTATTGAACGCGCTTCTTCAACTATTACCAATGAAATTCAAAGATCCCTTGATTTTTACATTTCCTCCACCTACGGCGAGATCAGCCAGGTTTATCTGAGCGGGGGCGGCTCAAGGACCAGCGGCTTCAGGGAAATCTTCACAAAACGAGTAACTGTTCCTCTGGAGTATACCAATCCTTTTCATGCCATTACCTATGATGAAAACATGTTCGACGCTGAATACATAAAAGACCTTTCTCCGTTTGCAGCTATCGGCGTCGGGCTCGCGTTAAGGAGTATGGGCGACTAATGATTAAAATAAACCTGTTGCCGTATCGGGCGGAAAGAAAAAAGCAGCAGATAATCGATCATATTATCGTTCTCTGCCTTGCCTGTCTCCCGGTTATCATAGCCATTATTATTTCATACCTTGTTATTAATTTTAAAATAAACAATATCACTGGTGAAATCGTAAAAACAGCCGAGGATATAAAAAGGCAGCAGGCAACAGTTGAAAAAATAAAAGCATTTAAAGCCACAAAAGATGCTCTTCTGAAAAAGCTGGATATTATAAAAACCCTGCAAAAAAATAAAAGCGGGCCCGTTCACATTATGGATCAGTTATCCATTAATGTCCCCGGAAGGCTCTGGCTGACTTCCTTGAAACAATCAGGCATGGAACTGAAAATTGAGGGAATCGCATTTGATAACCAATCCATCTCAAAATACATGACGAATTTAGAAAAATCCCCCTACTTTAAGAGTGTTGACCTGGAAAAAATCAATACGGAAGATAAAAAGGATTCTCGCGGAACTGGTTTTAAAAACTTTTCCCTTAAATGCACCCTAACCTATACAGGCAAATAGTCAGGGAATACATCGTATGGCGCTGCAGATCAATGTTGACACGGTTCTTAAACTTCCGCAAAAGCAGAAAATTGCAATTCTGGCGGCCATTGTTCTCATCATCGCCGGTCTGTATATATACATGAGCGTACTGCCGAGTCTCACAATTTTACATGAGAAACAAGAGGAACTGGCCAAAAAACAAAAAGAACTGATGGAGTTGAAAAAAGTCGTTGCTGATCTGCCGCGCTTCGAAAAGGAATTAGCCCAGATTGAGGCACAGTTTAAAGAAGCGCTGACACTCTTACCCAATACCCGCGAAATCCCCAGTCTTCTTACAAATATTTCCAATCTGGCTCGTGATTGTGGACTCGAAATTATGCTGTTCCAGCCTAAGCCCGAAGTACTGGAAAATTTTTATGCGCAAATACCCGTTGAAATAAAAATTATCGGCAAATACCATGATCTGGGTACTTTTTTTGATCGAGTTTCAAAAATTCCCCGCATTGTCAATATTTTAGATATTACGATGGATAAAAAGGCGGCGAAGGTTAAAGGCGGCGCTGATACGGGACTTCTGAATGCTTCTTTCAAAGCAGTGACTTATAAATTTGTAGAGGTTAAACAAGGCAGTGATAAAAAACAAAAAGGTAAGAAGAAAACATAATTATATTTTTCTTCAAGCTATCGTGCTGATGGTTGCCGGTGCCCTTGCCACAGGAATAAGTTCCTGCGGCAAGACAGCGGACACCACCAAGAAGCCCGAACCGGCAAAACAGGCAGCGGTTGCAACTCCGGCGAAAAAGGCTTCTGTTAAAGATAAAAAGCAATCGCCACCCGCTGATGAGCAGGTAGCGGGCGCAGATTTTACCTATGACCCGGTGGGAAAACCAGACCCTTTTACGCCGCTGGTAACCGCAATCCCCTCTTCCAAACAGCTCCCGCAGGCTGCTGCGCTACCGGAATCAGAACTCACTCCTCTGCAAAAATGTGATTTAAGCGAGCTGAAACTGGTTGCGATTATACTGCAAAGCAATGTTGAACCTGCAGCCATGGTGGAAGATAAGGCAGGGTATGGGTATGTTATCAAAAAAGGAATGCACATAGGAAAAAATAACGGCATCATTAGGGAGATTACGGCAAACGATGTGATTGTTGACGAAAAAACAGTTGATACTGCTGGCGCTGAAAAAACGGAAACCTCAACATTAACTATTACGAACACCATGTTAGGGGAAAAATAATGAAGCACATAACAAACTGTCTGCTATTACTCCTTGGAGCTTTGATAGTAATAGTTATTTTTTCTCCACAAGCCGGGGTCTGCGCAGCAAAAGAGCCTGTGCTGAAGGCATCTCTTGATACTAACAAGAATGAAGATCAGAAAAAAACAGCCACCACGCAGGGGGTTTTCCCGGCACGTGTGGAAAAGGTTGCAATATCAGATTTAAAGAATGCCTGCAGGGTTTCAATAGCCGCGACACAAATACCGACATACACGGTTTACAAGCTGTCAAAACCGGACCGGATAATTGTTGATATACCCGGTTTGATTGTTGATCCTAAGACCTCTTTTCCCGCACAACTGCAAAATAGCATCATCAGCGGAATCAAGGGTAATACCATTGATAAAAACAGCTCATCAACTGCGCACCTTGAAATTCTGCTGAAGCAGCCGGCATCGTATGCTGCCAGCAGGCAGGGGGAATCGTTATGTATAGATATCACAAAACCGCAGCTGGCTGCAGAACAGAAAACACCCGTTCCGCAAGAGCCCGCGACACAAAAACCGCCGGTCCTGACGCCGCTTCCGCCTGCTGCAGACGCCCCGGCTAAGGGATCATCTCCGGGAAAAACAATCGCTAAAACGATTTCTATAAATAATATCACTATTTCTGATACGCTCTCCGGATATCACATTACGATTTCATCGGATGCGGAAATTAAAAACTACCGTCCGTTTACCCTGCAAAATCCAACGCGCCTGGCAATTGATTTTCCTGCTGCAATCTGCTCGGTAACCCGGCCCAGGCAGAACATGAACAACGCACTGATCCGTACCGTACGCATAGGCTCTGCCAGTGACACCGTGCGCCTTGTTATAGATTTTACTGCGCCCGCACTGCCCAAGTATCAGATAACCCCGAAGGGCAATGACCTCATAGTCATGATTGAGGCCCCTCGAAAAGCCGTTGCGACTGAAAAACAGGTTGCAGCTGCTGTCCCGGCCAAAGCAACCGCAGTTCGTGCACTGCCGAATGATCAGCAGGGGGGTGATGCAGTAGAAAAGCCGTCATCTGATAAAATTAAAACGGACCTTACCGCGTATGATAAAACTGCTCGCGCCTCTGTTAAACAATCCATACGGGGGAAAGAGCAGGAACGGGACATGCCTGCGGTAACGGCAGCACCACCCGTCACGGCAATGGCAGCACCTGGCGAATCCGCGCAATACGGCGGGCAGAAAATTTCCCTCGACTTTAAAGATGCCGATATTAAAAATATTTTGCGCCTCATCTCCGATGTAAGCGGCTTTAATATAATTACCAGTGATCGGGTGGCCGGCAGAGTCACCTTGAAACTTGAAAATCTTCCCTGGGATCAAGCCCTCGACATTATTCTTGAAAGCAATAATCTGGGCAAAATTGTTGCCGGCAACATCATTCGAATAGACACGCAAGAGCAGATTTTAAAATCACAAAAAGACAAACTTGAGCAGACCTCTCTGGAAGACCTTGCAATGGAGACTATTGAGGTCAGCTATGTTAAGGCAAAGGACATAGAACGCTATATCAAGGATTTAAAAGTACTCACTGATAAACGGGGCAGTATCAATTCCTTTGAGCACACCAATACCATAACCATCACTGATGTTCCTGATAAAGTGAAGCGCATCAAAGAGTTAATTCAGGAACAGGATATTGCCACACGCCAGGTGCTGATCGAAGCACGCATTGTGCAGTCAAACCCGAATTACATCAAAGAACTTGGTGTTGTCTGGGGGAATCTGTACAGAACAACCAAGGACGGAGGGGCAGCACAGGGCGGCGCCGACATCGGTGTTTCAGGGGCCGCTGGCGGAGGCTCTGTTGTTAATCTTCCAGCCGCAGTCGGCCTTGGCTCCGGAGGCGGTATCAATTTTGGCTACGTCACCAATTCCCTGCAGTTGGATATACAGTTAACTGCACTGGAAAAAGACGAGAAACTAAAGATTGTTTCCAGCCCCAAAATTCTCGGAATTGACAACAGAGAGGCGCGGATAAAGCAGGGTGTCGCCCTGCCCTATCTCAAATTGAGCGAACAGGGCGTTACCTCCACGGAGTTCAAGGATGCCGTATTGGAATTAAAAGTTACCCCCAAAATCACTCCTGCAAACACGGTTAATCTTCACGTCTTTGTGACAAAAAATCAGAAATCAGCTCAGACCGGTGCCGGCGGTGAGCCGGGAATCGATATTCGCGAGGTCGAAACGGATCTTCTGGTTGAAAATGGTAAAACAGTTGTTATTGGCGGTATCTACGAGACAACAAGGAATAAAATCATAAACAAGGTCCCGTTTTTTGGCAACCTTCCTTTCTTAGGCTATTTTTTCAGAAATACCAGAGATGAGGACACGTTGCCAGAAATTCTGGTCTTTTTAACGGTAAATATCGTTTATCAGCCAAAAGTTACCGGTCAAGCAAGTGGTGAGATGTAACGATATATATTTGAACCATATTACATGGAGGTTACGTAACATGAATAAAAAACAGCTGATTTGCTTGGCATTTGTTTTTAGTTTTGTGCTCTGCCTTGGATGTACCCGGGGGGGCATTCTCAGGGAAAATATCTCACCCAGATATACCCCCAATGTAAAATATGCCGCATGTGATAATACGGTTAAAATACCCTGTCTTAAGAGAATTGCGGTATTCCCGTTTGCCGACTATTCTCACCAGCAGGATTTCATGGGAATTGATGCCTGGGGAGGGAATAATAAAATTATAGAAGAAATAACTGACCATTTCGTAACCCATGGCATTTCTGTTTCGGTTCAGGAAGATGTCAATACGCTGCTGGTGGATTATAATGTCATCAGGCCCATCAATAAAGAAAAATACCTGATCTACGGGACGGTTGAAGAAGATCTGGATGAAAATGCCAGGCAAATCGGGACCCCCGAATATGAAGTTTCAAATTACGATCACAGCCCGACCATGGTGAATGAACTGAATCGGATAATCAACCGTCAGACAAAAAAGCAGCGCATTGAGTCATATTCCCCGGTTATTCAGGGCGCAACGGTCGGACTCTCTAAAGAAGTGGTAACAGAACTGGGGCAGATGCTCGGAGTTGACCTTATAATCCGGGGCAGAATAATTGAGTACGGATATAAAGACGTAGGCACCCTTAATCCCCTGTACCGCGGATTTGTGCCTGTTTTCATTGATGCAGTGAAGGATACCTTATTTGGAGCAACCAATTCCTATGGCTATGACAATGATCTTGAAGACATTGAGAATATCTTAATTGGAGCAGGTCTCGGCTATGGCATCGGCAGTCAAATCACCAGCAGCAGCATGTCCCACGGCACTTCCCGTACCGGCGGTTTAATAACCAGGGAGGTAAGCACATCGCACCGCAGTACTGATGACAATGCGCTCGAGGGGGCAGGCATTGGCGCCCTCTCAGGCTGGATGGCAAGCCAGCATCCCAAGAAGGCAAAACGTTCTGCAGTAGTGCAGGTGCGGATTTATGCCCAGGATGCCCGCACAGGTGATGTGTTATGGTCAAACCGCGCCGAGATAGAATACACGCCGTGCAGCAATTTTGCCTATGCTGACACTCATCCGAAAGTAATGTTTGACAAGGCAGTTAAACAGGGAATCAAGTCTTTAATGGAGAATTTCTTCAACGACGCACAGCGAACACTTGCTGCCGGGCCAAAGAAGTGTGTCCGTGAGGAAAATCTGGCAGGCGCGCGTTGAAGGATATGGCGACATATCCAGGAGGAATAGTTATGCACCGTTTAGGGAGACGTTTTTTCTTACTCACTGCTGTCCTGATACTCTTAACACCTGGCATCAGCATCGGTCAGCTCAGTACTGATGCCCCCTGGCCGAAGTTTCACCATAACAATCGTAACACGGGTAAAACGTCTAACTTTGGCACTCAGGTTGGAAAACTGAAATGGAGAGTTGCCACTGCCGCGCCGGTAACATCGTCGCCGGCCATTGATAAAAATGGCATTGTCTATGTGGGGTCTGCGGATAATAATGTTTATGCGATTAACGGTGAAACCGGCGTCATTGAATGGAAGTATCAGACCGGCGGCTCTATCAACTTTTCATCTCCTGCAATTGATATCAACGGGATTGTTTATATTGGTTCTTATGACGGGTATTTATATGCATTTGATACGAATACCATCAATCCTGATGATGGCAGCACCTGGCTTCCCAAATGGAAGTTTCAAACCAGAGGAGCTATCAAATCATCGCCTGCCATTGCGCCTGACGGTACTGTAATTTTTGGCTGCGCTGACGGGAATTTATATGCAGTATTCCCGGACGGAAACCTAAAATGGAAGACCCTGGTGGGGGTAATTGAGCGCTCTTCTCCTGCTATTGATAGTGACCTCGGACAGGTCTATATAGGAACCACAGTGCCCGATGTCTTTTACTCATTAGACTTGCAAACCGGAGCACTGATCTGGGCCTATGACCTTATTTGCGGCGGGGCATACGCTTCCCCTGCTATTGAATCAGACAGCTCTATTCTATTTACTAATTTTACTACCTACTATTCTGATGAAGCCTGTCTCGATGGTTTTAAATACCAAATCTACAATTTCAGTTCAATCGGCGGGTTAATAGGTGGGCTGACACAGACAGCCCCAAACTGGAAGCTTGACTTAGCAAATGATATCTATACTACGCCTGCTATTCTTGAGGATAATACTTTTTTTGTTGGAGCGGGTGCTTCACTTAACAGAATACTTCCTGACGGCAATGTGTATTGGTCACAAGTTATTGATGGCCAGCGTATTGAATCATCTCCGGCCATTGATGTGGCAAAGTTTGTTTACGTTGGCACCAACGGCGGTACGTTCTACTGTCTGAATGCAGACCGCCCCGAGCCCGGAACTACGATAGTATGGCAATATCCGCCGGCAGGAGAGCCCCGTCTTGTCTCCTCGATTTTGTCATCCCCAGCAATCGGCAATGACGAGCGTCATTCTGTTTATGTGGGCGCCAGTGACAACAATGTCTATGCCTTTTATGATGGGATAAGAATTAAAGGCAAAGTCAGTCTTGTCGAAGGTTCAGGGGAATCTATCAAGAAAACACCATTAAGCGCAGTAAAAATGACCCTGAGAAGTGAAATTCTGCAATTGGAAAAAGAGACCCTGACTGATACAGCGGGATATGAGTTTGCAGGACTTGAAAATGGTACATATACCATCACCCCTGAACTGCCGGGGTATATTTTCAGCCCGGAGACACTTGTCGTAACGGTCAATGATCAGGACGTTAACAATGCAAACTTTGAGGCTTTTAGAGGATTTTCACTCTCCGGCACAGTAACTGATAAAAATGGAACAGGCCTGCCTGGCGTACTGGTAACGCTGGATGGCTTGAAAAGTCAGCCTGCAACAGCGTTCACAGACAGTACCGGCTTTTACCAGTTTACCGGCCTTGGATTTGATACCTATACCGTTACACCTTTTATTGAAGGCTACGGATTTACTCCTCCCTTCCAGAATGTTACTATATCTCCCTCTGATACTGAGAAATATAAAATCAACATCAATTTTGTCGCTACCCTTGGCTATCAGATTTCAGGGAAAATAACAGGGATCGATGCGCAGGCTATACAGGGAGTAGCGGTCACCTTAACCGGAGGTCCGCAAAATATTTCATGGTCAACGGAAACTGATATAAACGGGGCGTTCTCTTTTCTTGAACTTGATAATGGTACTTACACGGTGACCCCAACCTTTAATGATTATGAATTTAATCCTCCCTCAAAAACAGTAACCATTGCATCGACAAGCGCCTTAAATGTAGATTTTACGGCAGCTACCGGCGCAAATATCTCGGGGTATGTTCTTGTAGGGAATACACCTCTTAAGGGAGTACAACTAAATCTTATTGATAATCAGTCTCAGGAAAAAGAGAAACCAGTTATCCAAACTGCCCAGTCAAATGATTTTGGATTATATGTGTTTTTTGGCCTTGCTCCTGGTTCATATACGGTAAAACCAGTTCTTGACGGATACGGTTTTAATCCTGCATCACAGATGCTGACGGTTATTAATGCAGATATCGAGAATGTTAATTTCAGGGCAGTGCCCGGTCTCTCTCTCAGCGGGAAAGTCAGCAATATACTCAGCCTGCCGGTCGCAGGTGTTACCCTGGAACTAACCGGCTCAACCAGCACCAGCAGCACTACCACCAATACTGACAGTTCAGGGAATTATTCTTTCCTCGGTCTTAAAATCGATACGTACACGGTCGCTGTTAATACCCCCGGATATCAGGCTTTTCCCGCCTCACAGTCTTTTGATATAGTCGCGGAAGGGGAAAACAATGTCAACTTTACTGTTTTCCCAATCTGTCCCACAGTTTATATCAACATTCCCTTCGGCGGAGAAAGCGGAACATTAGTAAATATTTTTGGCGTCAATTTTGGATTATCTGCACCTCCTGCTGATACTCTATTTGATGTTAACGGAACCACATTAGAAGGAGGCGTTTATTTTGGTGCTCTTGGCAGTGATCCATCCAAATGGGTGAAAGCAGATGTCGAATACTGGGGCCCATTTAAAATTCTTGCCCGCGCACCGTCAACTTCTGGCATTGCCCAGGTGTGGGTTGTAACTTCCGTTTCCGGCATAACGAATCCTGGTCAAGAAAACACTGATGGTTGTCTGTATACAAGCCAGCCTTTAACCAACTTCTTCGTTTATGGGTTTTAAAATACCTTGAGGCAAAATGCAAAAAAACACAGGGCAAACAGCCTTGTGTTTTTTTTTGCAATATTTTCTAAATATGTATTATAAGGGTAATATTATTATTTATCTAAGGAGGGGAACGCCATGGCTATTAAATCAAAAAACAACGTTGTATTGCAATTATTTTTATACTCTTTGGTCTTTGGTTTTATGTATAGCAATATATCAGCTGCCATTTTGCCTCAAATTAATAGTGGAACTGCTTTTAATCTTAATGGTGTCTGGGGTAGTTCAAGCACAGATGTCTTTGCTGTTGGCGATAATGGATTAATACTGCATTATAATGGCAGTAACTGGTCTCAAATGGATAGTGGAACTGCTACTGATTTGCTTAGTATTTGGGGCAGTTCAGCCTCTGACATTTATACGGCAGGTGATGATGGTTTTATCTTTCATTATAATGGTAGTGTTTGGTCTAAACTTGACAGCCCCATCAGCTATGCTTTTTATGATATTTGGGGTACCTCAGGAGAAGATATCTTTTTTGCAGGACCTAGTATCTATCATTATGATGGTAGTGGTTGGTTAAATATGTCTGATGATTTTTGGGGTTTTGATAAAATTTGGGGTAGTTCCGGAAGTGATGTGTTCGCTGTAAGTGGTTCATCAAAAATTTTTCATTATGATGGGAATATGTGGTCTGAGATGGATAGTGGTTCAGACAGCGGCTTTTATGCTCTCTGGGGAAGTTCGAGTAGCAATGTATATTTCTTCACGCATTCAAATTATATAGTACATTTTGACGGTATGGACTGGGATGTAATAGTCTTAAATGATAGCTATTACTTTTATGACGCTTGGGGCAATTCATCTTCTGATATCTTTGCTGTAACTTTATTGGGTGAAGTAATCCATTACAACGGTAGTACATGGTCTGAAATATACCAGGACTCAAACCATACTACCTTGAATGCGGTTTGGGGTAGTTCAGGACAAGATGTTTTTTTTGTAGGTGATCAAGGTTTAATTCTTCATTATGGTGGCCAATCTGCAACCACGACTACAGTGTCTAATACCACAACTTCAATCCATAGTGGAACAACTACAACAACACCTGGAGGTACTTCAACGATTTCTGTAACCACTACAGTTTCTGGTTCTACCACGACATCAGCATCAATAAGCACAACAATACCATCCACTTCGACTACGACAACTATAGAACCTGAATTAAAGGCAGATTTCGTGAAAGATAAAGCGTCGGGGCCGCCTCCCCTAGTCGTACAATTTACAGACAAGAGTAGTGGCATTATAACGAGTTATTCATGGGATTTTGGAGATAAGTGTACAAGTACTGAAAGAAACCCCACTCATACATATCTTTCAGAGGGCACGTATACTGTGAGCCTTCGCATTGAAGGGAATGGCAAAATAGACGAAGAAGTAAAATATGGCTATATAACAGTAAAATATAACTCCGTAACTACAACCACAGCCCCTGCTTTCTGTCCTTTTAATGCTTATATAGGCAATTATGAAGCTACAGAAACCATAAGAACGCTCCGGGATCAAATAGTAAAGACACCCTGTGGTCTTTTATTAATTCCACTATATTACAGAAATGTTTTCGAGATTTCTGCAATCCTGGCTCATAATCATGAGTTAAGAAATCGTTTTCAACAATTAGTGGTTGATAAATTATGGATTGCAAATCAACTTGTCAATGGACATAAAGTTGCCATATCAAGAGATGTGATTACTGAAACAATTGAATTTTTAAATATGATAAAAGCTCAAGGAAGCCCGGCTCTGCAAAGTGATATAGATTTAGTAATAATTATTTTAGATAATGAGAGTTTGCAGAAAGAAATTGGTATTCTAACAATTAGATAGTTATCCATAATCAAGAAGGATATTTTTATGTTGCGTTTTCTTACATCAGGTGAATCACACGGCCCTGGCCTGTCCGCTATTATTGATGGCATACCCGCCGGGCTTTCGCTTATCCCTGCGGATATCAACACGGACCTGGCGCGAAGACAGGCAGGGTACGGCAGGGGTAAACGCATGGAAATAGAGCAGGACGAGGCAGAGATCTCTTCCGGAGTGCGTTTTGGCAGAACCCTGGGTACACCCATAACTCTCGTCATCAAAAATCGCGACTGGATAAACTGGCAGGATAAGATGTCAATAGAACCAATCGAGGACATGGCTCTATACCCGCTGACAAACCCCCGCCCCGGACATGCAGATCTTTCCGGCGCCCTAAAATACGATCTCAAGGAGATCAGAAATGTTTTGGAGCGGGCCAGCGCTCGGGAGACCACTACCAGAGTTGCCGTCGGCAGTGTATGCAGAAAATTACTGGAGCAGTTCAATATCAGAGTTTTCAGCTATGTCTTAGAGGTTGGCGGCATCAGGGCAAACATCGAGGGGCAATCTGCAGTCAATCTTTCTAAAAAAGCGGAACGATCCTTACTTCGCTGTCCGTGCCCTGAAGCGGAAAAAAGAATAATCAAGCTTATTGATACGGCACGTTCCGGCGGCGACAGCCTCGGCGGTATTTTTGAAGTTATAGTCTCAGGAGTTCCCGCGGGTTTGGGCAGCTACAGCCAGTGGGACGCGCGTCTCGATGGCAGGTTATCCCGTTCGCTGATGAGCATACAGGCCATCAAGGGTGTTGAAATAGGCATCGGCTTCAATGCTGCACGGCTCCCCGGTTCACGGGTTCACGATCAAATCTACTACAAAAGGCCCGCCGGATTTTATCGCAAGACTAATCATGCCGGCGGCATTGAAGGAGGAATGTCTAACGGAGGAAACATCGTACTGCGGGCGGCAATGAAACCTATTGCGACGCTTTATTCCCCGCTTAAATCGGTCGATATTGTTACAAAAAAAGCAGTAAAAGCTACGGTCGAGCGTTCTGATATATGCCGGGTACCCTCTGCGGCCGTTATCGGAGAGGCCATGGTCTGTGTTGAAATAGCCGGAGCATTCCTTGAAAAGTTCGGCGGAGACAGCATGAGGGAAATAAGCAGAAACTACAAAGGATATCTAAAACAACTAAAAGCATTTTAATTATTAAGGAACAAGGGCTCAATGATTCTGGGGGTCAGGCAAAATCTGTTTTTTAAAATCACTGGAACCCTTTGTTTTTACAATTATGGAATCAGTTCGCGTCAATCTTGGAGAAAGAAGCTACCTTATCCTTATACAGCACGGGCTCGTTGCAGAATCAGGCGAGACGATCTACTCCTGCAGTCCGGGTAACCATGTTGTTATCATCACCAATGCAACAGTTGGCCCGCTGTACCTCCCGGCAGTTAAGAAAAGCCTCGAAGATGCGCTCTTTCAAGTAAATGTTATAGAGCTTCCGGACGGCGAGGAATATAAAACGCTTTCCCTGGTAGAACAGCTGTATGATCGGCTGCTCGCATATAATGTTGACAGAACAACGGCCATTATAGCGCTCGGCGGTGGTGTAATTGGCGATATGGCGGGGTTTGCCGCCGCTACGTTTCTGCGCGGTGTTCCGCTCATTCATATACCCACAACCCTTCTTGCCCAGGTTGACAGCAGTGTCGGTGGTAAAACCGGCGTCAATCTGCCGCAGGGTAAAAATATGGTGGGGGCATTCTACCAGCCGCGCCTTGTTCTTATCGACCCCGCTGTGCTCAAAACGCTCGACAGCAGGGAATTGCGCGCCGGCATGTCCGAGGTTATAAAATACAGCGTCATCCATGACCATAATTTTTTTCACTTTCTCCATGATAATATGGCCGGCGCTTATGCTCTGGATGAAGCAGTCATTTCCCGAATCATTAAAACATGCTGTACCATAAAAGCTGCCATTACGGCACAGGATGAACACGAAGGCGGCATTCGTGCGGTTCTGAATTTCGGCCATACCATCGGCCATGCCATAGAAACGCTCACCGCTTACAGCAGATTCAGGCACGGGGAGGCAGTGGCCATGGGCATGGCTGCAGCAGCCAGGCTTTCTGCAGCGTGGGGTTACTGCACGCACGAGGCATGCAATGATTTGATAGCGCTGCTGAAATCCTCCGGTCTTCCCGTGCAGCTCCCCGCACTGGAACGAACCAGCTATCTGGCAGCCATGCAAAAAGACAAAAAACGCAGCGGCGGCACGATACGCATGGTATTAATGAAAAGTATCGGGGAAGTTTTTATCGAAGAAATATCAACAGAAAAGCTTGCTTCTGCTTTTCAAGATATTTTACATATAAGATAAAACCACTTGAACCCATGACACCTGGAACCCTTTTCCTTGAGGCGTATTATGAAAATACTGGTAATCCATGGACCCAATTTAAATCTTCTGGGCAAACGGGAACCTGAGCAGTATGGCTCCCTGACGCTTGAACAGATAAACAGCGCCATATGCTCTTGCGCTCAGCAGGAAAAGGTAGAGGTAAAAATTTTCCAGGCAAACGCTGAGGGAGAGATTATAGCTGAAATCCATCGTGCCATGGGGAATTTTGACGGCATCATCATTAATCCCGCAGCCTATACACACACCAGTGTTGCCCTGCGTGATGCCCTGTTGGCAGTCGCGCTTCCCACGGTCGAAGTACATCTCTCAAACATTTATAAACGGGAAGAATTCAGAAAACACTCACTGATCTCTGATGTGGTGCTGGGAGTAATTTCGGGATTCAGAGAGCAAAGCTACATCCTTGGACTCGAAGCGCTTATTCACTTTCTTAAGCAGAATCCGCATCAATAGCAGTGACCCGCAATTTATCTCTTCGGCCGTTCCTTGAAATTGAGACGGATCGGCGACCCGGCAAAATCAAACTTCTCACGGATTGCCCGTTCCAGGTAGCGTGTATAGTGGGCGGGTATTTCTTTGGCAGCATTAGTGAATAGCACAAAAGTAGGGGGTTTTACTCCGGCCTGCGTGCCATAGAATATTTTGATGCTTCTTCCGCCTTTGCGAGGCAGCGGATTGCGCGCAGCTGCCGCTTGCAGAAAACGGTTAAATTCCCCGGTGCTCACCTCCTGTTCATAAACCCGCTGCACATCAGTAATGGCATCCAGCACCTTTCGTACCCGCAGCCCGGTCAATGCAGACACGCACAGCGCCGACGCAAAGTCAAGAAACGGGAGCCGTGAATAGACCGATTCTAAATACGTATCATAGCTCCTGTCATTTTTTTCAATAAGATCCCATTTATTGACAACAATAATGCAGGCCCGGTGCATCGCGTAAATTTCCGATGCAAGCTTCTGATCCTGATCCGTTATCCCCTGGACAGCATCAATGAGAAAAAGGCATATTGCTGACCGCCTGATGGTATGGAGCGCCTCCATGATACAGTATTTTTCAACGCGCAGGCTTATCCGGCTTTTGCGGCGTATGCCGGCGGTGTCAATAATCCGCACCGGTTTATTCTTGTACCTGAAAATAGTATCAATCGAGTCCCGCGTAGTTCCGGCTTGTTCACTTACCAAAAGCCGCTCATAGCCCAGTATCCTGTTGACAAAGGATGATTTACCCACGTTGGGCCTGCCTATGACAGACACGACGGTTTCCTGCTCCTGCTCCTCCGCTATCTTCACCGGCACAAGGCGGCTTACAACTTCCTCTATCAGATCAGCGATACCGTATCTGTTTTTAGCTGAAATGGTATGGAGCGGCTCAACCCCGAGCTGATAAAATTCAGCGGTATTACGCTCCAGTTCTTCACTCTCCACTTTATTTATGGTATAGAACACAGGTTTGCGGGTCTTTTGCAGGATTCGGGTTATCTCCACATCAGTGGGCTGCAGCCCTTCCCTGCCGTCCATGAGAAAAATAATAGCATCTGCCTCTTCAATAGCGAGCTGTGCCTGTTCCCTGATTAGTTTTGCCATAGCCGTGTCTGAACCAACATCAAAACCGCCGGTGTCAACCAGGATAAAGGCATTACCATCCCGATCCACATCGGCATAGTTCCGGTCTCTGGTCACTCCGGGCATGTCATCAACAACGGCCTTCCTGCGCCGGGCAATGGCATTAAATAAGGTTGACTTGCCCACATTGGGCCGGCCGACAATTGCAACGATGGGTTTATCTGCAGACATATTTTGCAGGGTATCCGTTTCAAACATTTGTGTTCAAACAGTAGTCGACAAACAGGCTTTTTTTTGCGAGTATAGAAGCATTGTCTATGAATTGCATTATACCGTTTTTTTATTAAGAGTAAAGAAATCGCTTGAATTCGACTATCCCTGCCCGTACCGTCCTGGCATTACACCGAATTCACGGCCTGCGTTATTGTGATTTCTGAATTATTTTTTTTACAGCAGGAATACCCTGCCCCAAGTGTAAGGGTATTTTTATTCGACATTCTACAAGGAGAGGCTTCTATGAATATCAATAATAGCAAGATAATTGATACATTGAAAAGCGTTCTGCAGATTAGAAAAGCTCCGGTTGCGCTCAAAGCGTGGAAAGAAGAACCTGCGTCAGTGGAAATATATCAGGGCAATGCTTTTCCCGGCCTGTGCACTCAAATTGGGGAGGTCCTTGACGGTAAGAAGACTTTTTATACCACTCGCGAACACTGCTTCTGTACCGGCGGTGTTGTTGCAACCGGCGTGGCAGAGCCGGTTCCGGAAGAACAGCGCGATGAGATGATACAGGTCCATGCTGCCATAAGCAAAACGTATAAGGATTTTGCCACTGCCGTAGGCTATGAAAATGAGATGGCGCGGCGTATCCCCCGCGTTGACAGCTCCCATGCTGCCCTCCAGGTTGGTCTGCTGAGCGAGATCCAGCAGCCGGACTTGGTGCTCATTTTCTGTACCCCCGGTGCAGCCGATATCCTCAACCGGGCCTACTGCTATGTAGCTGGTGAGCCAGTGCAGGGGTTTGGCGGAAACGGCGGCTGCCCCTTCATCATTCAATACCCATTTGTGACAAAGAAGCCTTCCTTCTCTTACAGTGATGTTGCCTGGAGAAAATATGTCGGGCTGGCTGACGAAGAGCTCTCCATGGGATTCCCTTACGCATGCCTGCTCCAGTGCATTGAAGAACTCCCTGAAGTAGCAGCTGCGTATCTCAAATACGGCGAGCCGATTGAAGAGTAAGAAAGGCAGATGACAGTAAGCTGGATTCTTACCTGTATAAATCTGAGAATTTTGCTCTCACATTTTGTATCAATTGGCTTTTGGTGAGAGCAGTGACGGGCGGTGCGAGCGATGGTTAGGGTAAAAACAAGCAATCGTTCCAGCGAGCATTTAGCCCGAACAAATAAACCAGAAGCTAAACAAGAAATTTCAAATACTTTTGACCAGAATTTACTCATAATAAAAGTTGCTCACCACTTTTCATGAGCAACTTTTATTATTCCTGTATACTGGCAAATGTTATGCCTGGCTTGGCCGCAATTGCTGCCTGCTCTGCAGAACCCAGGTCCCCAGAGAGGTAATCTGGTCATTTAATGCCCTGATGCGCGAGTTTGTTACGTGCATCAGATGGGTTAAAATCCTGATGCCCAGTTGCGGGTTTTCCTGTATCAAACAATTAAAACCCATCTCCTCAAGCTCCAGTACCTTTGCACTGTCGGTACTGATGACAGAAACCGATGGCGGGTAATTGTCAAAGAATGACATCTCCCCGTAGGTTTCTCCGTCAGAAAGAGTGGTTATTATCTTCTGGTCGTTTGCTGAAATTGATTTCACAATTTTGAATTGGCCGGAATAAATAATAGACAGCACCTTGCTTGCTTTCCCCTCACTAATGACCGCTTTGTCTCCGGGATATTCTTTGAGCCGCGCATGCGCAAGGACTTTTTCAATTTCTTTATCAGTCATGCCTCTGAAAAATTCCAGTTCCCGGACATTACTCGCCTGTATTGCGTTTTCCGCGCTCGCTTTTTTCCGCTGCCCTCTTTTTTCTTTCATTATAAAGTAATTAAGCGGGCAAAAATTAATTGTTCCGGTTATAAAACCGTAGAGCCCGACAATGATAACCGCTGTTTTGCCAATGGATTCCACCCCACCCACAAAATAGGTGAGTGCAATGAGAATCATTCCCCCGAGTACTCTCAGGCTTCGGTCAATTTTTGTATTCACAGTATTCTTCCTCAAGCTGGACAAAAGTGAATAACCCCGCCTACAAGGCGGGGCATCTAACTTTTTAAAACATTTTTTAGAGCCTCAATGCCTGCCTTCGGCAGGAAAACTTTTCATCCCCGTTTACAAAACGGGGTATTCAAGTTTTGTTTGCATAAAAACTATTATGAGCCAATTGCAAAAATCTGATTTATTGAGATTGCTTCGTCGCCCGTTCGACAAGCTCAGGGCTCCTCGCAATGACCGCAAAGACGCCATTTGTCATTGCGAACGAAGCGCGGCAATCCCCTTCTTGAATACTTTTGCAATTACCTCATTATGTCATGCTAATTTAGTGGAATCTTTTTTATTAACACATATATATATTCGTAAAAATTATTAAAATATTTAGAAAATAATCCTTGGTATCAACTTTTTATTATATTGATGGCTTTCTTATATACATCTTTATTATCACATTTTATCTTTATAAGATCTTCTGTTAGCAAGTAACACCCAATGGTATGGTGCGGCGAAGGATTACCCCCTCCTATCCGAGGGTACCGCACATGGGCGTGGCAATGGCTATCTTAAAGGGCGATGATATCGAGCCGATTTAGGCACCGACAGCAAGCCCTGCTGCAAGCCAGGTGGCGGACACTTCCAGCTCATATAACTGGATGTGTAACCAATGAAAGGTCACAATAATTCCCGCCAATTCAAGCGTCATTAGGCCGACAGAGCGCAGCATAGGCGCTACCACGGGATCGGCAATAACGCTGGCCCCTTCCATAAAGTTGGCAACGCCAAAGATTATGAGAAGACACCGGTGCAGGGCATTACGCACGCCGCCCATGAACCAGGTTACAAGCCGCGGCAGGGAGCCTGTTGTCTGCAGAAGTGTTGACAGCATGATGCGGCAAAGACCACCAGCAGAAGCGGCAGCGTGGTCACAATGCCGTCAAGAGCCGCAAGGAAGGCTATCGTCAGGGGGGTATTAAAAAGCGAAACAACATAGAGCAGGGTGAACAGGGAGCCGAAGACCGAGAGGCTGAGAGCCGGCATTCTGAAGAAAACCGCGAGCACGGTCAGCAGCAGAACCGGCGCCCAGCTGAGAAAAAAAGAGAGCATGTTCAGAAGCGCACGGCGCGTACTTCCAGCATGCCGTCTATGCGGATCAAATCATCGAGCAGCTGCTTGTCGATCGAGCTGTCTACAGAAACAAACGCGATTGCTTCGCCTCCTGCCTGGCGGCCCAGTTCAAAGTCCGCAATGTTTATCTGGTTGTCGCCAAGAATGGTGCCCACTTTGCCGATGATGCCGGGGCGGTCAATGTTTCTGAAATAAATGGAAGTTCCTTCAGGGATGATATCCAAATGAAAACGGTCAAAAAGCACAATGCGGCCAGACTTGTCCAAGAACACGGTTCCGGCGATAGTCTTTTCCTCCTGGTCGGTGCGCAGGATAAAAACAATCAGGTCATTGAACTTGTCATAATGGTCGGTCTTTGATTCCGACACAAGTATGTTCCGGTCCTTTGCCAGATAGGGGGCGTTGATGAAGGAGACATCTTTTAACGTGACATCAAAATAACCTTTCAGGGCCGCCACGGTGAACGGCTGATAACTCACCGGCGCGTCAAAGGTCCGCTCACAGAAATCCTCCTCGAAATTTTTTCCCACCATAATAATTTTAATTTCTTCCGGCCTGCCCTTAGTGAGCTGTCCGGCCAGTTTTCCCATCCGCTGGATAAGTTCAAAATAGCGCTGCATGCGGTCCGGTAGCGGCGTCTTCATAAAGGGCATGTTTACCGCATTCACATAGCCCCTGCCGTTGAGCGCGTCGACTATCTGCTCAGCGATAAGTATTGCCACCCCTTCCTGCCCTTCAAAGGTGTTGGCGCCGATATGCGGGGTTACAAAAACATTTTCCTGTTCGAACAGCTTATGGCTTTTGGGCGGCTCTTCTTCAAAAACATCGATTCCCGCGGCAAACACTTTGCCTGATTTCAGCGCGTCGTAGAGATCATTTTCATTAACAATGCCCCCGCGCGCGCAGTTGATTACGATGACCCCATCCTTCATGTGCCCGATTTCTTTTACTGTGATCATGTTCTGGGTTTCTGTGGTAAGCGGGGTGTGTACGGTCAGCACGTCAGCTTCCCGCAGCACCTCTTCCATGCGGTCATAGAGCTTAACCCCTATTGCCTCGGCTTTGCTCTTTTTGATGTACGGGTCATAAGCCATTACTTTCATACCGAAGCTTTTGGCGCGCACTGCAACGTTTCCGCCAATGCGTCCCAGTCCGATAATGCCCAGGGTTTTGTTGTAGAGCTGAAAGCCCATGAACTTTTTTCGGTCCCATTTGCCTGATTTAAGAGACTCATTGGCCAGGGGAATTTTTCGCGCCGCGGCAAGCATGATGCCCATGGTGAGTTCGGTTGCCGCAAAGGTGTTGCCGGTGGGCGCGTTCATGACGATGATGCCTTTTTTGCTGGCTGCCTCGATGTCCACATTGTCCAGACCCACCCCTGCCCTGCCGATAATCTTGAGCCTACCTGGATTTTCAATGAGTTCAGCGGTGACTGCAGTGCCGCTGCGGGTGATAATGGCGTCGTATTCGCCGATAATCTTTTTCAGCTCGTCATTTTTAATGCCGGCACGCATGTCAACATCAATTGACCCATCGCGCTTCAGTCTCTCCAGCCCTTCCGGAGAGATGTTATCCGTAACCATTACTTTGAATTGAGCCATATACTCCTCATAATAAATACTGCCGTCCAGGGTTTCGTGGCCAGCGTCCTATTGCGCACAATCGGGGGTATGAGCATCAGTCGCAATCCACATATTGACCGATTGCATATCTCACAATTTCCGAAAACATTCGGCATCAAATGGAATGTATCTGAAAATAACACTTGAACTCAGGGAAGCCTCGCCTGACAGCGAGGACTCCACTATTCATGTTTCTTTCGTGTGCCTGTTTTGCGCCAGAGTCATTGAGATACCAGAATTTATACAATATATCAAGTCGTGTTGCATGGAAAATTCGGGCATATCACGCATGCAGCTTCTTTTGAAAAGAGCATGAATTTGCCTGGACTGCATTTTCTGGTTATGGTATTGTTTTCCTAACAAAAGCAGATCATTATAACATCCCAAGACTACTACATATAGCGCGGATTCTGATGGCGTCGTCCAGCCGTGATGGCTGACTGGCGCCTGTCTATTCTTCGTTCGAAAACCTGCTCTCTGCCGGATTCTCCTCTTCACCGTATCCTTAATGCAACTTCATGTGCTGAAGCTCTGATTAATTCCTGAAAATATATATGCACAACAATAACCCCCCCAAACGCTAAAGAATATTTTCATCCTGAACCGGAAACATCCTCTGTCATTGGTTAAACAGCCCATTATACGTTATGGGAACGAACCATCCCTGCTAACCACCTTATGAAAGGAGAATGTATGGAGTTCAGAAAATTTGCGTCACCCCTTGCTCTTTTTCTAACAGCAGCCGCATGCCTGGCATTATCATCATGCACAAAAACAGATACCGTCGGAGTTCTCTATGTGCTGCATGGAGGAATGGACACCAACAAACCGCAATACATGTGGGACGCCTCAGTGCAGATGTTTGTCTATGATCAGAACCATGCGGTCAACAAATTTGTTATAAAGGACCCCGCAATGTGGCCTACGGTATTGAACCCGGAAACCACAGAATTTGCAGTCCGGTTTATGCGAAAGTATGACTTTACCTACAAACGGATCGGGGGCGTCGATCCTTTTCAAGCGCTCTCAGAAAAGCAGCTCGCGGATATGAAGGCAGCATTGGACGCTAATCAGTACGGAATCAAATTCGAGGTTGACTATACAAGCTGGCTTGCCGCCGACCATATAGACCATCTGCCGTATCCCCGGCTCGTATATAATGCGCCGGGAAATGGCGTTCAGCTCAACTATTGCGGAGAGGGTGACCAGGGAGGCCCATGGGAAAATTGTGATCCTGAACGCTATAACGTTGAAGGGCCGGTTGAAAAGCTCCTGAAAAAAGGGGTTTCGCGCATTATTGTTATAGACATGACCGTGGGCGGGCTGAGATTTTACAAGACCTATGATGTCATCCAGACCGCAAAGCTCGTTATCAATAAGTGGAACAAGGAAAACAACACGTCAGTACCGCTCATCTGGGTAAACGACTACAGCAACCTGATGGAGCGCTCCTATCCGGAAGATGCGGGATGGACTTCAACTGCCGGTCCGCCTAAAAAAGACCGTCATGCCATCATCCAGGGAAGCCCGAATCCTGTTGCCGCTGCCCCTGAGCTTGCCGCGTTCCATGTGCAGGGCATTGAGGCACGGATGTCGCAGAATGTCACCGATGCGGAAACCGGCGTGCTCATGTTCAGCCACGGGCTTTTTGATAAGAACAGGAAATATTTTGACCCGAAGATAGATGACGCTGTCACGCTGCAGAAAAATATCAAGGCAGAGCTTCTCAAGCGCCATCCCGGTATTGACCCGCAGAATATTGTGGGCGGCTTCGGCGGGGTCAAGGAGTTTAACCCTGAAAATGGCCTGACGGAAATTAACCGGAACATGCGCGGTGAAAATGTTGCACATTCCTATTTGCATGAGGGAGAAAAAGACATGCCGGGCGACGAATGGGGCTACCGTTACTGGGAAGCTCTTGAGTATCTGAAGAATCGCAGGGTCAAACACATCGTCGTTGATTTTACCAATTATGTAACGTACTCCGTTCTGGTCCTTGAAGTCTATAACCAGATTTCTAAGGAGATAGGGGTAAAGACATGGTTAAAATATGCTGAAGGGGACTTTAATCGTTATCCGGAAAAAGGACATCCTTTTTCCGAGTACTGGGGTAACTGGGCAAACACTGATTGCGGAACGGAAAAATGCTGTTTTAAGATGGGCGGCTGCGGTGACGGTTATACCGCTTACCCGCCACCGCGACAGGGTGCTCCAGACAAGGCATTGAGCGACCTTGACCCATCGCTTGTCTTTGACAACAGCGATTACGGTCTTCTGGGCTATGACCCGGCCAAGGGCCTGCCTGATCCGGACAAGCCTGTGCAGGACCAGTACACCGGCACCTGGGACGTGTTTGCAACCGCTGATGATGACCCCCTCTTTGGCAAAATGCTCGCTAAACACGTGCTGAACGCGGCCATCAATCCAATGGTGTATATTACCAATACGAATATTACCAACGTGAAGGCGGGTGAAAGCGTCACGTGGGAGGCACATGCGACCGGCGGCAAACCGGGATACACCTATCAATGGTCTTTACAAAAGCAGGGGACAGCGGACTGGCAGGCAGCAGGCCAGAACAGTGCCACGTGGGACTGGACGCCCGGCGCGGCTGATGCAGGCTTCTATACTATACGCTGCAAGGTAACAGACTCCCTGTCGAGAAATAACGAGGTTGTCTGGGAAGGATTTATAGTATCCTAATTTCAAAGAAAGAGGCAGCGGCCATCATGTGACCCTGCCTCTTTTTGTAATAAAACCACTCAATCATTAGTTGTGACGTGCCAATTGAGTTCTTATTCAAAAAGCACTGTTCACCGGTCTTTATCAAAATTAGCAGAAGACCACGGACGTAAGTACGTGGTTGAATGCCAGAGATGAAAATTAACAACCACCCCTAAATTATAAGGGCCACGGGCGTAAGCCCTGGGGTATCTACTCAGCAATTCTCAATCTGAATTCCGCATTAGTTAGATAACTCTCACCATCAGCACGCCCTCGATCTTCTTCAGCCTGTCAATCAGATCATCGCTGATGTTGTTGTCAACCTCGATAATGTTGTAGGCAAAGTCTCCTCTGCTTTTGTTGAGCATGTCAGCGATGTTTATCTTCTTCTCGGCAAGCACCGGCGTAATCTGCCCGATCATGTTCGGAACATTTCTATTGGCGATAATGATTCGCTTTGCCCCGGATTGCGGGAGAATGCACTCAGGGAAATTCACTGAATTCCTGATATTTCCCCTCTCCAGGAAATCCATGAGCTGCTCCACTGCCATCAGCGCGCAGTTCTCCTCCGACTCGGGAGTTGAAGCACCCAGATGCGGGATGGGAATGACGTTGTCCATTTTCAGAAGCTCTTCATCCGGAAAATCCGTCACGTAGCAGGCCACCACGCCCTGGCTGATTGCTTCCTGCAGGTCTATGTTATTGACCAGGCCGCCGCGCGCGAAGTTAAGGAGGCGCACGCCCTTCTTCATGAGCGCCAGCTTGTCCTTGTTAATCATGCTCTTGGTCTTGTCATTCAAGGGCACATGCAGGGTGATGTAGTCGGCCTCCGCGAACAGGCTGTCCAGGCTCAGCGCCCGTCTGACCGTGCGGGAGAGGCCCCACGCAGAGGCAACCGTCAGAAACGGGTCATAGCCGATGACTTCCATGCCAAGGGATTCCGCGTCGTTTGCCACCATCACGCCGATGGCTCCAAGGCCCACCACGCCGAGCTTCTTGCCTTTTATTTCCGGGCCGGTGAACTGGGACTTGCCGTCCTCTACCAGCTTGGGCACTGCATCGCCCTTGCCGATCAGGCCCCTGGCCCAGGTGATGCCCTGATATACTTTGCGCGAAGACATAAACAGAGCCATTAGCACCAGCTCCTTCACCGCGTTGGCATTGGCGCCCGGTGTATTGAAAACAACAATGCCGCGCGCCGAGCACTTGGGTATGGGAATGTTGTTCACTCCCGCACCGGCCCGGGCAATCGCCTTCAGCGTCGCGGGCAGCTCCATGTCAAGCATGTTAAAGCTCCTTACCAGCACCGCGTCGGGATTGACGATCTCCGAGGCATGCTCGAAATTATCCGGCGGCAGCAGGCGCAGGCCGTTGATAGATATTTTGTTCAGTGTCTGAATTTTAAACATTGCAAACCTCCAAATCTATTAAATTCAAATCCCAAAATCCAAATGTCCAATGAATGACAAAATCCAAATATTCAAAAACTAATAAAGCCCTTTTTTTATTTTGTCACTTGACATTCAATTGGCATTGGTAATTTGTCATTTGGATTTAAGGTTTATTTGTTCTCTCTTTCAAATTTCTTCATGAAGTCCACAAGTTTCTTTACTCCCTCAATTGGCATGGGGTTGTAAATGCTTGCCCGCATGCCGCCCACAGACCGGTGTCCGGAAAGCTGTACCAGGCCCTGCTTCCCTGCCTCGGCGATAAATTTCTTATCCAGTTCCTCATTTCCCGCAACAAAAGGAATGTTCATGAGCGAACGGTCTTCTTTCGACACCGGAGACCTGAACATGGCTGACGCGTCCAGAAAATCATAGAGCAAATTAGCCTTTTTGCGATTGATCGCTTCCATGCCCGGGATGCCGCCCAGGTCTTTCAGCCACTCAAAAACAAGCATAGCCATATAAATGCCATAGGTCGGCGGCGTGTTGAAGAGTGATTTATTTTTTACATGGGTCGCGTAGTTCATCATGGTGGGGGTGATGTCCAGGGCAGTGCCCACCAGATCATCACGAATAATGATAACGGTAACTCCGGCGGGCCCGATGTTTTTTTGCGCGCCGGCAAAGATAATGCCGAATCTGCTCACATCCATCACCTCAGACAGGATGTGAGATGACATGTCCGCCACCAGGGGAACGGAGCCGGTATCGGGATACGTCGAGTAGCGGGTTCCTTCGATGGTGTTGTTTGAGCAGATGTAAAAGAAGTCTGCATCAGGGGTGAATGTGCTCTTATTAAGCTTGGGAATGTAGGAAAATTTCTTATCTTCTGAAGTCGCAATAATATTTACCGCGCCATAGCGCTTTGACTCGGGGATTGCCTTTTTGGTCCACTCGCCGGTGTGTACAAAGTCAGCCTTCTTGCTCTTTGAGAACAAATTCATCGGTATCATGGAAAACTGCAGCGACGCGCCGCCCTGCAGAAAAAGCACCTGGTAGTTGGCGGGGATGTTCATCAGCTCGCGCAGCAGCGCCTCTGCCTTGTTAATAATCGCCTCAAAAACCTTGGAGCGGTGGCTCATCTCCATCACCGACATTCCCGCATTGGGGTATTCCACCAGTTCGCTTGACGCTTTTTTAAGAACCACCTCCGGCAGACATGCCGGGCCCGCTGAAAAGTTATACACTCGTGTCATATTTTTTCTCCTTATCTCTTAGTTGCCCTCTTCGGGACAGTTAATTAATGACTCGCCTTGCGGCGAAAATCCGGCCGACATAATTTTATCTGCAACACTTGGCATTAATAACCTGCTGCGTAGATTCTTACATATTAAAAGCTGAGAATTTTGCTCTCAGATCACACTGTCTTTACATCCGACCTCCCCTAACCCCTCCTTATTAAGGAGGAAAAAAGTTCTCCCCCTTTATTCCAAGGGGGAGTCAGGGGGGGGGGGTGTTCATGCGATTGCAAAATTTCAAATATCGTTGGATTCTTATTTGTTTAAATCTGATAATTTTGCTCTCACATTTTGTATCTTCAGGCTTCTGGTGAAAACAGTTACGGGCGGTGCGAGCGAAGGCTCCGGCAAAAACAAGCAGCATTTCCTGCGAGCACTTAGCCCGAACAAATGAACCAGAAGCCTAACAACAAATTACAAATATCTTTGGTTAATTATTTGAGTTC
>Ga0172370_10002446_pt1 | contig 26824 bp, 22 predicted proteins | sample LakKiv5m_FD_114538 | JGI IMG/M metagenome (GOLD analysis project Ga0172370, IMG submission 114538) | Freshwater microbial communities from Kabuno Bay, South-Kivu, Congo - kab_022012_11.5m | ecosystem: Environmental > Aquatic > Freshwater > Lake | place: Democratic Republic of the Congo...
GCAGCTGCGGCGACCAGTACGGCGCGCTCGACGCGCTGGTCGTCGAGTGCCAGCACTGCGTCGCGGGCTGCGCCGAGGGCATCCGCACGAGCTGCACGAACGAGGTGCCGGGCGGCTGCGCGTACGGCGAGAGCGTGGTCTCCTGCGACTGCCTCTGACGCCGCTCTTTTCATCGGCGACGCCCTCGGCTAGCGTCGGCGGTCGCGCCGCGTGTGCGCGTTTGATGTGAAATGCTGCGACTTCGGCCTGTTTTGCTTGCGTTCGTCCTGTGTTCGTTGACGGTCCACGCCCTTGCCCTGCCCGCCATTGCGGCCGATCAGGACACGATCCGGCTCGTCGGCGGCGGCGACGTGGCCTATCCGCCGAAGTCGTGGCTGGACGGCGCGTATCCGAAGATCAGGGGGCGAATCTGGTCCCAGATCAAGCCCTTGTTCGCGGGCGCGGACCTCGTGTTCTGCAACCTCGAGACGCCCGTGACGAACCGCGGCGGTGCCGTGCAGAAGGAGTACGTTCTGCGAATGGGACCCGACAAGCTCGGCGACATCCTCGCGGCCGGCTTCAACCTGCTCTCGCTCGCGAACAACCACTCGGCCGACGCGGGCCCGGAGGGGCTCGCCGATACGCTAGACAACCTTATAAAATTCAAGGAGAAATATCCGACGCTCGTCTACGCCGGCGCGGGCAGGACCGTCGAGGAGGCCTACAAGCCGGTCTACTTCACGCCCGAGGGCAAGGCGCTGCGCATGGCGTTCATCGCGGTGGGCAACAACCGATCGAAGCTCGTCGCGAGCTACTGGGACCCGCGTGTGGTCAGGCTCATCAAGAGCGCGCGCTCGCAGGCCGACGTGGTGATCGTGAGCTCGCACGGCGGGGCCGAGTACCTGCACGCGCCACCTGCCGATATCGTCAAGCGTTACAGGCAGTTCGTCGATGCCGGCGCGACGCTTGTCCTGGGCCACCACCCGCACGTGCCGCAGGGCGTGGAGCGGCGCGGCAAGGGAGTCATCTTCTACTCGCTCGGCAACCTCTCGTTCGGATCGCTCACGGCGCGGCACCGCAAGACGGGCGCGCGGCTCTACGCGCTGCTCGCGGACGTGACGATCGGGCGCGACGGCGTGAAGGAAGCGCGCGCCGTGCCCCTGTGGGTAGGTCAAGGCGAGGCGCTCGTCGCCGGCGGTGAACGCCTGCCGCCGCGCCTGCTCGAACCGCAGCTGTTGAAGGGCAAGTTCTTCGAGTCGGGCCTCGCGGCGCTGCGCGAGTGGACCGCCGCCATCCCCGGCAACGCCACGCGCGTCGGCGACGATGGGCGCATCTTGCTGAAATAATACGGTGTTTATGTACGAAGGTGGCGTAGCGACCGAGCGCTGCCATGTGTGATGTTGCGTCGATCGGAGCACCGCGACGGCGCAGGCAGTGTGGCGAGACGGCAAGGCATGGACGGTGTGGACGGTGTGGACGGTGTGGCGGAGATGGCGTGCCGGAGGCCGTCTTGGTGGGGGCCGCCTGTTGTCGGGTTCTGGGCGTCCCCCTTCGCGTGCGAGGCGCGGAGGGGGACGCCCAGGTCCCACCGCCACGCCGCGCGCTCGCCATTGGCAGTCACCCTCCCGTGGTCGAAGTTCGAATTCGTCGTGCACGCGCGACCTGAACACGCGCGCAGGTGCTTGCCATCGATCGATAATCCGATCGACACTTCGTCACCTCGGAGGCCCATGCATCTCCTGCTTCCCCATCGCCTGCTGCTCGCCTCGCTCGTCACGCTCGGGCTGCTGCTCGGCGCAGCGATGCCGGTCGATGCGGCGCGGGGGTCGAAGCACGGCGGCAAGCGCCTGTCCAAGCGCAAGGCTAAGGAGCGCGGGCTCGCGGTCGCCAGGAAGGGCGACACGATCGACCGGCTCGCCAAGCGCCACGGCCTGAGCGTCGCCTCCTTCCGCGCGCTGAACCACCTCGCGGCGCACCAGAAGGTCCGCGCGGGCAAGCGCTACCGCGTGAGCCGGACGGCGCGCCTCGCGGGCGGCCTGCGGGCGGGCGTCTCCATCGGCACGACGACCAACGCCTACGTCGTCGTCAACCCGCTGCGCGCCTTCGGCCGCCCCAACACCGTGGCCCTGCTTCGCGCCGCGGCCGAGCGCACGCAGCGCCGCTTCCCCGACGGCCACCGCGTCGTCTTCGAGGACATCAGCGTCCGCGGCGGCGGCTTCCTCCCCCCGCACACGGAGCACCGCGGCGGCCAGGAGGTCGACGCCAGCTACTACCACACGGACGTCACCTCCATGCGCCACCTGCGCATCGCGACGCAGGACAACTTCGACGCTGAGCGGACCTGGTTCTTCCTCAAGTCGCTCATAGATACTGGGCACATCGACCGCGTCCTCGTGGACTGGCGCCTCCAGGTCCTCCTCATCGCCGAGGCTCGCAAGCAGGGCGCCACCGAAGACGACATCGCGCGACTCTTCCAGCACCCGCGCCCGCGCCGCAGCCACGTGGGCATCATCCGCCACGCCCCCGGCCACAACGGCCACTGTCACATCCGCTTCAAGTGCCCGGACGGCGACTGCGACCTCGACGAGGCCGAGGTGAGAGAGTTGATTCCACAGTCTTGATTGGAAATCTAATGTCACCGACTCCGCTCCTGACCGTCCTTGCGGGCCAACCCGTCCCCTTCGCCCGCGGCGAGTCGAGCGCGATAGCCAAGGCGCCGACCCGCGGCCCCGTACAGATAACGACGCTCGGGCTCACGGGCGACGCGCACGGCGACCTCGTACACCACGGCGGCCCCGACAAGGCCATCCACCATTTCCCCTTCGACCACTACACCGCGTTCGCGTCGATGCACCCCGGGCGACCGGGCCTCTTCGACCGACCGGGCCTCTTCGGCGAGAACCTCTCGACGACCGGCCTGACGGAACGCGACGTCCACCTCGGCGACGTCTTCGCGGTCGGTTCGTGCCGGCTCCAGATCTCGCAGCCACGGCAGCCCTGCTGGAAGATCGACACACACCTGCGCATCGACGGCTTCTCGCGCGGCATGCAGGACACCGGCCGGACGGGCTGGTACTGGCGCGTGATCGAGGAGGGCGCGCTCGAGGCGGGCGACGCGCTGCGGCTGCTCGACAGGCCCTCCCCCGAGTGGTCCATTTATCGAATATTACAGGTATATTTTGTAGACACTCTGAATCGGGACGCGCTCGCGGGCCTCGCCGGTCTCGCGCTGCTGCCGGCCGGGTGGCGCGCGAACGCTCAGCGCCGCCTCGACACCGGGATCGTGGAGGACTGGGCGCCGCGCCTTTTGGGTCCGTAGCGCCGCGGATCGGGCGCGTCAATCGCCGGCCTCGCGGAATTCGTCGGTCGAACAGACCCGCACACACGCATCCACCACCTCGGAATCATAGAGCGTTCCGCGCTTGGCCCGCAGCTCCTCGAGCGCGGCCTCCATGGGGTACGCGGGCCGGTGCGGCCGGTGCGAGGTCATGGCCTCGACGACGTCCGCCGCGCCCAGGATGCGCGCCTCGAGCAGGATCTCCTGCCCCTTGAACCCGCGCGGGTAGCCGCTCCCGTCCAGGCGTTCGTGATGCTGGTGGATGATCTCCGCGATCGGCCAATCGAACTCGACCTGCTTGAGCACGGAGTGGCCCGACTCCGCGTGCAGCTTCACGAGGCCGAACTCCGCGGGCGAGAGCTTGCCGGGCCGGCTCAGCAGGTCGGCCGGGGCCGAGAGCTTGCCGACGTCATGCACGAGCGCCGCGGCGTAGAGCCCCTCCACGCGGGCCTCCGCGAGGCCCATCGCGCGCGCGACCGCCACCGCGATGCGCGCCACGCGCCGCTGGTGACCCGCGGTGAACGCGTCGCGCAGCTCCGTGACCCGCGACAGCACGCCGATGACGCCGTCCAGCGTCTTGCGCAGCCGCTCGACCGCCTGCCGCAGGTTCCGCTCCTTGTGCCGCCGCTCCAGGCCCGACGCCAGCGCGGTCGCGATCGCCGTCAGGAAGCTCTCCTCCGCCGGGTCGCGCGTGTGCCCGTCGTTCAGGTAGAGGCAGAGCACGCCGTAGAGCTTGTCGTGCGTGCACATCGGCACGACGTAGTGGCCATGGGGTCGCATCCCCGGGTACGTCACCTCGTGCTGCGCGTCGACGCAGGACGCGAACTGCGGCTCCCCGTCCCGCGCGGCCCGACCGCACAGGCAGGTCCCGACCTCGACGAACGCGCAGGTCTCGCGCACCCCCGACGAAAGCTCCCGCTGCGCCGCCATGCGGAGCCGGCGCGGATCCCCGGGGTCCAGCACGAAGAGGGCGCCACGCTCCCCGAGCGCGAGCCACCGGATCGAGAGCACCTGGTCGAGGGCGATGGCGAGGAATTCGTCCTGCGGCACGGGTGAGAGCGCGACGCGCATGATCGTGCCGAGCACGCGCTCTCGGTCCAGGTTGCGGGCGACCTCGCGCTCCGCGTGCTTGCGGGCCGAGATGTCCTCGGCGGTGAAGAGGAAGCAGCGGCGCCCGCTCGACAAGCGCAGGCGGGTCCCCGACGACGTGACCCTGCGCCAGGTGCCGGTCTTGAACTTGCGGTCCATGTCGACCGGCGTGTCGCGGAAGGGCAGCGCGATCGGCACCCGCGCGCGCGGATCCAGCCCGTCGCCGGTGATGCTCGCCGAGCCGAACGCGTCGCCGATCATCGTCTCGAGCGTGTCCTTGCCCTGGCTCCTTGCGGCCCCGTTGACGTGCAGCACCTGGCCGGTCTCGTCCACCAGCATGGCGGGGTGCGTCATGGCGTTGATGAGATCGGGGACCGCGTCGTTGACGTCGCCGACCAGCCTGTCGTCCATCGCTGCCTCACGTCCGCAGAAACCCGGGACTACCTCGAAGAACCACGACCTGGAATCAGGCCACAACATGGCGAGAATCGGCCACGTGCGTTGGACCCGGAGGATGATACAGCCGAGCGAACTGATCAAGATCACAATTCATGCGGAGCCACCCCCGCCGTCGATCCCGCGATCGGAACGGGCGAGCCTCCCTCATCGGACCCGACGGCCATCGAACGACACATCCTCGACCGCCCGGTCGTCCACGAAGACCGTGGGCGGCGGAGCCTTTGGATCCAGGGCCAGGCCCGGAAAGTACGCCATCCCGCCGCCGTCCGTCGTCGCGTCGAGCAACGCCACCGCGTGGCGCAAGGTCACGCGCGCCGCCGCGATGGGCGTCACGCGGCAGTCCTCGCTGCCGAGCAGCCGCTGCTCGCGAATCGGCTCGAGCTCGCGCACGACGGGCGGAGCGATGAACGCGGGCAGCTGCATGAGCGTCACCGGGATGCCGATCCCGAGCGTCAGGCCGGCCAGGAACGCGGGCTGCGGCTTGGACACCTCCGAGAGGGCGACCAGACCGCCGATACCGATCGTGATGACGGACAAGGCGTTGACGAACCCCGAGGCCGAGGGCGTCTCGATGTGCGTGGCCCGGGCCGTGAGCGTGCGCACCCTCTGGCAGGACTGCGCCGTGGCGACCGACGCGGCCACGCCGGCCTTCGCGACGAGGAGGCGCACGGTCACCCTCGGCGAGCCCCCTGCGGGCATGGTCTCGATCCGATCGACCCATTCGGACCGCCTCACCTGCGCGTCCCACGTGACACAACCCTGCGCCGGCACGCAGATCACGACGCAGAGCACCAGGAAGCGGCGTGTCATGGCTGGACCTTCGGCGGCGCGCGAGGGGGCGCGGGGAGGGCTTGGGTCGACCTGCGCAACGTGATGAGACGGATGGGTTTTCCGTCGAGAGCGAGCGCCGCGCGGGCGGTCGGGCCCGCCGTCCAGACCGCGTCGTCGAGGCGCACGCGCGCGCGGCCCTCGGCATCGGTCTGCCCCGAGACTTCGATTGCGCCCGCGAAGCTGAGGCCTACCGTGACGCCCGAGGGCGCCTCGACGCCGCACGGCCGAACCACCGTGCGCCAGTCCTTGGTCTCGCTGCGCGTCGCGACGGTCTGGCGGAGCTCCGTGCGGCGCGAGGTCGCGAGCAGGGCGACCCCCGGGGCGCCGGTCAGCACGCCAATGAGACCCGTCATGAGCGTCGAGAGACCGCAGAGTTCACCCTTGCACGGATCGCCGAAACGGACGACGGCGGTCATGAGCAGGACGCCGCCCACCAGCACGAGGATCGTGCCGCCGACGATCGCTGCAGGCTCGGGACCTTCGCTCCTGACGGTCTCGTAGGTGGTCTCCCGGCCGACCTGGCTCTCGCAGGTCCACGCGCGCGTGACGCTCACCTCGACGCTGTCGGGCCGGACGTCCGCGTCGACCTCGTACGTGGCCGTGCGGCGCTCGTTGCGCGTGACGTCGCGCGACCCCGTGGCGCTCTCCACGGTCGAGATCGCGCCGCCACAGCCAAGCGACACCGCTAGCAGCAGCGCCAGGGCGGCGTCCACGAGGCGATGTCCAGCTGAGCGCATCCCGACTCCGCGTCGTGCCCGAGGCAGGGCACCGCGCCACTCCGACATACGGATGCCGCGAGCTTGCGCGAGCGAGGTCTGCGACCGCAAGGGGTTTTGCTGTCGCAGATCAGGAAGGTCAGGCCCCGAAGGGACCTCGACGGCCGAGCTTTCGCACCGCGTCGAGCTGCCAGCCCCCGTGCGCGACCTCGGAGACCGGCGGCAGCGCGTCGAGCGGAAACCACGCGTGCGAGGCCACGAAGCGGGCGTGCGTCACGGTCGGCTCCACGTCGAGGCGCGCGACGTAGTGGAAGGCGAGGTGCCAGGTCTGGTCCGTGCCGCCGAAGGACTCGATGAAGCCGAGCTCGAGCATGTCGAGATCGAGACCGACGTGTGTGCGCGCGATGAGGCGGGCGTTGTCGTCCGGGTGCACGAGGTGCTCGAGGCGCTGATGTGGCAACGCCCAGGCGTCTGCCGGGTGCAGGAAGGGGTTGTCGTTCGCGTAGGTGACGAGCAGCACGCGACCGCCCGCGACGATCGTCGTGTCCCCGATGAGCTTGTGCCAACCGCATTCCACGAGGTTCATGAATTATCTCCTTGGATCCAGGGCTTGCGCGATCGTACCCGCCGCGCGACCGCCCAGCCATTGCGCCACCAGCCGCCCTGCGCAGCTCGCGTGCGACGCCGCGCCCGCCTCGAAGCCGAGCGCCAGCACGAGCCCGTCGAGCCCCGGGCACGGCCCCACCCAGGGCAGGCCGTCCGGCGTCCCCGCGAGCGTCCCTTGCCAGGCCTGCTCGAAGCGCGCGTCATCCAGGCCCGGCACGAGTGAGGCGGCCCAGGCGTCGAGCGGCGGATCGAGCGCGACGGCCGGTGTCGTCGCCCCGAGACACAGGCCGCCCGCGGTGCCCCGCAGCGCCACGGCCGGATCGGTGGCCAGCACGAGCGGCCAGCGCGCGCCGCCGGTCAGCTCGCAGGCCTCGACCACGCTCGCTGTCAGCGCCCGCAGCGGCAGGTGCACGCCCACCTCGCCGAGCAGCCGGTCCGAACCGCCGCCGGTCGCGAGCACGAGGTGCCCCGCGAAGACCACGCCCTTGTCCGTGCGCACACCCACGACGCGGCCGTGGTCCACGATGAGCGAGCGGACCCAAGTCGACGTGTGAAGCCTCCCCCCGCCGCGGTCGATCGCGCGCTCGAAGGCCGAGACCAGCGCCGCCCCCTCATGCCCCGCGGCCCCGTGCCCGAGCAGCGCGCCGCGCAGACCGCTCGGGTTCAGGCCCGGCAGCAGGGCGGCGAGCTGCGACGGCGGGATCCAGCGCGTCTTCAGCCCCGCCGCGCCCGCGATCCCTGCGTCCTCGTGCAGCCGCCGCACGTCGTCGTCCGTCCGCGCGAGCCAGACACAGTCCGTCGGATCGGGCACGCCGCCCTTCGGATCGCCCTCGTGCAGCCACCCCGCGTCGAGGCTGCGCGACTCGACCGCCATCTCCGCGAGCACCGCGCGCGCGGCACCCGTGACCGCCCCCGCGAACGGCCCGCCGAGCCCCTCCGCCCGGGCGCCGAGCCCGATCGTGGGCCGGGCCTCCAGCAGGGCCACGCTCGCGCCGAGCCGCGCCTGCACCTCCGCGGCCGCCGCGAGCCCTGCGAGCCCGCCGCCGATCACCAGCACGTCGGTCGTCTGGAATTCCAGCCGCTGCACCTGCCCCGCCGGGGCGGCCATCGCCGTCTGGCCCACGTAGACGCCCTTGCGCGCCTGGATGCGCCGCCGCAGGTCGACCGGGTAGAAGTACTCGCAGACTTCATCGGCAAAGAGCGTGCCAATCGACGTCATCCGCACGCGCGGCCCCTCGTCAACGATCAGACCGACACCCTGCAACTCTTTGATATGCTTACCATACAGCGCATCGATCGACTCCCCGTACTCGGCCTCGAACGCCGCCTTGTCGATGCCCTCGCCTGGGTCGAGCGACTTCAGCGCGAACATGGCCCGCTGCGACATCTGCTCCTCTCGCGTCAGGAAGCGCCCGTGCCCGAGCGACCAGCCCTGCTGCGCCTCGGCGGACTCCACGTACGCGTCCCACGCGCCGTGGTTGTACGCGATGAGATCGGGCCGCCGCGACGTCGCGTCGAGCCCCACGCCGTCGACGGGCTGCATGTCGCGCCACTTGTCACGGGCCTGCACCTGCCCCGTCTCCTTGTCGTCGAGACAGAAGTAGTCCGTCGGGCTCTGCCGATAGCCGCCCGCCTCCAGCCGCCGGATACCCGCGAGGTGCATCGCGAGGTTGTCGTCCTCGGGCGGCGAGGCGTGCTTCGAGATGTGCGTGACGCGCTTCTTGCGCAGGTGGTAGGTCGTGATGCTCTGCGGCCGCAACGCGATCGCACGATCCAGGCTCTCCACCCACGTGTCGAAGCCCTGCTCGGGCATCGCGTAGATGAGATCGATGTTGATGTTCGTCAGGCCCACCGCGCGCGCCATCGCGATCGACGCCTCGGCCTCCGCCGCCGTGTGACGCCGCGCGAGCAGCCGCAGCAGCCGATCATCGAAGCTCTGGATGCCGATGTTGAGCCGGTTGACGCCGAAGCGCCGCAGCAGCTCCAGCTTCCCGACGGTCAGCGTCTCCGGGGCAGATTCTACAGTAAATTCCGAAGTCTCTGGGATGGTGACGGAGGTCCGGATCCGCGTGAGCAGCCGCTCGAGCTGCCCTTCGTCGAGGTAGGTCGGCGTCCCACCGCCGATGAGCAGCGAGGCCACGGGGCCCGTGCGATCGTCGCGCCAGCGGACGGCGATCTCGCGCTCCAGCGTGGCGAGGTAGTCCTCCATTCGGTCGGGCTCGGGCTCCACCTCGATGGCATAGTGACAGTAGGTGCAGCGCCCCGTGCAGGGCGGGACGTGCGCGTAGAGCGAGACCGGGCCCGTCGGCTCGCTCAGCCGCGCGCGCAAGCGGTCATCGGCCAGGCTCTCGAGCGTGACCTCGGTCGGTAGGAAATGCGCGAGCAGCGTGTAACGCCCGGGATCCCGACGAATTCCGATGCGCCGCATGCCGGCGATGTCGATCGACCCGACCTCGGACAGCACGTCCCGCCGGAAGGTCGCGATGTCGGTGAGCGGGCTCAACGCCTGGGCCTCCGAGCGCCGGCGCGGAGGGCGCGGGCGCGAGGGGGCGGATCTTGTCCGTTGCGAGCCGCCCACGCAAGGGGCGTGGACGATCGTCTGCAATTGACGCAGATCAATGACCGCACCCTGACAGACGTGACACAGTGCCGCCCGGCGCTGACAGGCAGCGCCAAGAACACGACACCCGATCCCCGGTCACCCCAGGAGCCAACCGATGGTCCTCGACGCCGAACCAGCCCTGCTCCCAAAGCGCGCGGAACGATGGTCCTTTCTCGACACGGAGGCGGACCCGCTGTGCGTGCTTACGCGCCGCATGAACATCGTCTACCTGAACCCGGCGGCGCGCGGCGTGGTGCCCCCCGATTGGTTCGGCCACAAGTGCTGGGACGTCTTCCCGGTGCCGGACAGGACCTGCGGCGCACGCTGCCCGGCCGTCAAGGCCATCAACAAGCAGATGGCGCCTCTGTACTGCGAGGAGACCATCTTCCCCGGCGGCACCGCGCTGCACCTCGGCATCGTCGTCACCCCGCTCGCGCCCGTGGAGGGCGAGGAGCAGGAGGCGCTGCTCGTCCTGTGGCCGAAGCCCGTCGACGCGGACGAGGAGAAATTCAAGCGCGACATCCACGCCCGCGCCGAGACCTTGCACGCGCTCGCGCAGGCAAGGCTCGCGTAGCGCGGACCGGCCCCGTCGCTCGCAGCCGTTCCGCGGGGCTGCAAACGCAGCGCGGGGCCCGCGCGAGCCCACCGTCAAGCCCAAACGACCGACATCACATCGTTTTTGGGGCCGCCGCGCTTCCGACCGCGTCCATCGCGCCCCGGGACTCGCTCGACGCGCTGCCCGCGGGGAGTGCCCGAACGCCGTCCTGTTCTGCCCGACAGCGGTCAGGGGCACACGCGTGGCGGATCACACATCCTGTCACCCCAATCCACGAGGACGTCGAGATCGAGCGGCAGGTCAACAATGTGCGACAGAGCGGTCCAAGGCGTTTCCGCCGTAGCCGCAACACGGGCGATGACGAAGCTGAACCGGGAATCCAGACCTCCTGACCCACCCAGAGTTCAACCTGTCCGGTCAAAGTCGAGCTTCCCGCTCGGAAGGCGTGTTCGGGGACACAACGCAGCCAGACACGACGACTCGGCTGGCGTGGCAGCGTTGGATCTGGGCGTCCCCCGCCGCGCTCCTGCACGAAGACCGGACTGGAACCGGCCCGCGCCGTGTCCAAGCCAGTGAACAGTAATTACAGGGACTTGGGTGGGTGCATGTCAGGAAGTTTGGCGTTGCGACGGCTCGGAAGCCAGGGACAACGGGCGACCATGAGACACGGTGTGCGCGCCGAGGAGGAGGTCAACGCGCGGGTAAAAGCCTGGTCCGCCCTCCTACCCAATCGTCAACCGCGCGCCGCCGCGCAAGGCCCCGCGCAAGCGGACGACATCACGCTCCCGCGCCTCCAACCACTCGAGCACGTCGGTCTCCCCGTCGCTCCGCTCGAGCACCGCGGCGATCCCGCCGTTCTTCAGCACGACGCGCCGCGACGCCCGCAGCGCGAGCAGGGGATCATGCGTCGCCAACAGCGCGATCTTCCGCTGACTCACCAGGAAGGCCAGCGCCCGCTCTCTGTCGATCCCGGCGTTCTCGATCTCGTCGATGACGACGATCGGCGCGCAGCTGACGAAGGCGGCGTCCGCGATCATCAACGATCTCGACTGCCCTCCCGACAGGGACGCGAGCGCCGTGTCCGCGCCGAAGGGCTCGCCGCACAGCGTGCAGGCTGCGTCGATGACCTCGGCGGCCATGGCCTCGGGGCTCGGTGCGCCTCGGCTCGCGGCGTGCATCTCGATGAACTCGCCGGCGCCGATGTTGAGCAAAAAGCTCATGCTCTGTGAGACCTGTGCCACGGGCTTGTGCGACGGGGACCAGCGCACGTCGTCGTCCGGCTCGGCCCCATCGACGAGGACGACCCGACGCGAGGGGGTGTCGCCTTGCGCGAGTGTCTCGAGGTCATTGAGCAGTCTCGTCTTTCCGGACCCCGTGGGACCGACCACGGCGATGGCCTCGCCCGCGCGGAGGATGAGCGAACGGACGGGCTCGTCGACGCCGGACTTGTCGCGGCCACCGCGGATCTCGATCTCCGCGACCGGTGCTATCGGGGTGGCCTCGGTCGCGCGATCGGCGAGCGCTTCGAGCACGTCATCCGTCGTGATTCCAGCCTCTTCGCACAGGAGCGCGAAGGAGCTGTCCTCGTAGCCTTCGACGGGCACGCCCATCTGCTTGAGGATCTGGCCAAGCGACGGGGCCCAACTCTGCACGTCGCGCACGGAGAGCGCCTCGATGCCGGGACGCGGGTTGCCTCGACCCGACGCCATGGGCGTCGATCGCGGCCGCCCGGCGCTCTCGCTCAGGCCCGCTGGGTATTTTTCGCGTGCGCTCACGCCTCGCCCTCGGCGATGTCGGGGCCCTGCCCGCCGCCGAGCGTCGCGTCGACGTCGTTCGAGCGGCCCGTGCCGGCCGGCAGCGTCATCATCCGCACGTTCCCCCTCGCGAGTTGCGATCCAAGCCTGCGTTCTCCCAAGCAAAACGAGCACACGGCCGAGGGCATTGGGTGCCGCAGGTGAAGCGGCCCCGTGCCTGCGAGCGCCGGCGCCTCGGCGAGCAACTTCGCGAGCCTCAGCGCGCCCTGCCCCGTCAGGCCGTTGACCTCCACGAGCTTCGCCAGCCGGTTGATCGCGGCCACGCGCCGCCGAAAGACCTCGCGCTCGGCCTGGCTCACGAGGTCGCCGCGCGTGAGTACAACCACGTCCGCCATCCGCAGCAGCGGCCCCACCTTGCGTGGCGTCTGCATGCCGCCGAGCGTGTCCATGACGGCCACGGCCTGCACGCCGCGGATGTACGGCGAGCAGCGGTTGCACAGGCCCGCACTCTCGACGAGCAGCAGGTCCAGGCCCTTGTCGCGGCCCCAACTCACGATGAGGTCGATGTTGGTGCCGAAGTAGTGGTCGGGGCAGAGGTAGCCCGACAGCCCGACGACCGCCTCGATACCGGCCTTGGCGTAGGCCGCCTCGTCGCCGGCCACGAGGCAGTCGAGCTTGACCGCGCCCATCCGGAGGCCCCGTTCGCGCAGGTGCTCGAGCGCGGCGAGCAGCACCGACGTCTTGCCCGACGAGGGCGGGCCCGCGACGATCGCCAGCCTCACGAGCGGTGCTCCGGCTGCACGAGCGCCATGCGGCGACGCGTCTCGGCCTCGTGCCCCGTGTCGCAGCCGAGTGGGCCCGGCGTCGGCCACGGCCGCGCGACGAGCCTGCGCGGGATGCGCGCCTTGATGTGCGGGCTGTTGGGGAACAGCATGCCGTGCTCCCAAAGCGGGGCCAAGTACACGTCCGAAAACAGGAACCTCGCGATCTCGGCCGCGGCGGCCGGCGCGCCCGCTCGCACGCCCACGTAGCCGCCGATGCCCATCATGCCGTCGTCCGGGATGACCTCGAAGGCGCCGCCGGTCTGCGCGCCGCGGGCGAACTCGCGCGGGATGATCATCACGGGCGGCACCGAGTCGATCTGCGTGCGCGGCGCGGCCTGCGCGGGGTGCATGGCCACGCGGATGTTCGCGGCGAATTGCGCGAAGCGGTCAGGGCCGATGTGCGCCTCGATCGCGGCCATGAGATCGGGCACGGTGGGCAGATCCAACGACGGAATGCCAATTAATCCTTCTAGTTCCGGCATCGCGAGATCGGCCCACGTGCGCGGCATGCAGCCCGAGGGCAGGCGGTTCTGCCGCACGGTGAACGTAAAGCCCACGACGTACTGCAGCGCGAGGAGCCCACGTGGATCCTCGAACATCCCGAGATCCTTGCGTTTCTCGAAGGGGTGGGGAAATTTCCCAAAGCCCGCGCCGGCGGGCAACCCGCCGTACTGGTGCTCGTCGAAGAAGAGGTCGCTCCCCACGCCGAAGACCACGTCGGCCACGCGTTCGTGCTCGCCCGCGCGCATCACGCCGTCGAGCCACGCGTGCACGTCGACCGACCCGCCCGTCTCGCCGCCGAGCCACCAGCCCACCCGCACGCCCTTGGTCGCGCCGAGGTGCGTCGCGAAGGCGTCGAAGCGGTCGGTCAGCGTCCCACGCAGCGGACACGGCACGAGCCCGAGCACGCGCACGTCGCCCTCCAGCTCCGGGATCGCGTCGTCGTCGTGCGCGGGCTTGGACGCCTCCGCCGTGCGCGGCTCGAGCCCGGTCGCCTGCCGCAGCGCGCCCATGACCCGCTCGATAGGGATCGCGTGCAGCTGCGCGGCCTGCGCGATTGAACAGAAGCGCGCCACCGTCTTGCGAGCGACCGGGTTCTTGAGGCCGTCGAAGCCCATCCCGAGCAGCACCTCGAGGGCCTCGGGGTGAGCTTCGATGACGTCGGCGACCTTCGAGTCGGGCCCGAAGGGCTCTGCGGCGGCAGCGGCCGGTGGTGTGTCGTGCGTTTCCATGAAGCCTCGTCGCCGGCAGAGCCGTCCCGGCGGCCGGGCGCAGTATGCCACAGCTCGGGCACAGGTGGGCAATCTTCCGCGCCGGCGCGGAATTCCACCACACGACGCGCGGTCAGGTCCCCAGCGCGACGCGGCGAAGCCAACATTCATCCTGTTAATACATCGACTTATAGCGTGCGGTCGCCCCGGCCACGTGGCACGCAGCGTGCAGCCCATCGAGCGGGGCTCTGCGCGCCGAGGCCGCGGCCACCGGCCCGTCTCGGGCGCCCCGGCCTGCAACCTGCCACGGAGGACGCGATGCCACGACGAGAGCCAACCCCCGGTCCCGGGAACAACGCAGGCGACGACCTCAGCTATCTCGGCGAGGTGGACCAGCCCTATCGGCCCAGTGTCGGGCCCGACCGAGGCGATCCGCTGGCGCCGAGCGAGGGCGAGAGGCTGCTCGGCGCGCGCCGCATGGACGAGCAGGACGACGCTGTGGTCGCGTGGACGAACACGCCGGGCGTCGCGTTGGAGACGCACGAGGCGGACGTGACCAACCCCGCGTCCCACCCCGAACCGTCGCGCCCCCTCGTGAAGGGTCCGAGCCCCTCGCGGCCGCTCTCGCGGCTGAGCGGGGCCCATCGGGTGACGCACGGCGGCCCGGACTACAAGGTCGCCCCCGGTGGCGAGGCGGGTCCCTTGCATGCCAAGCATGTCGCGCACTTCCATCGGAGGGGTTCGCGAGGTTGAGGCACGCCAACGCCGGCGGGCCATTTGGCGGCGGTAGTGCAGGGCGTCTCTTGTGGGCCGCTTCTCGTGGGCGGTCTGCTCTGGGCGATTCTTGTTGGGATCTGGGCGTCCCCCCTTCGCGCGCGGCGCGCGCTCGGGGTCGGTCCTCATCCGGGCTCGCGCTGCCGCGCTCGGTCGCTGCGCGACTTCGGCGCTACGCGCCTCACCCTCCGTCCGACCTGACGCGACCTGGTCCGGCGTGGTGTCGGGCTCGCCCGGCCGCATGGACACGGTCATGTCAATGCAACCCCGGCACCGCGGAGTCGGGCTGGAGCACCCGGCCGCCCACAACGCTCCCCGGCAGGCGTCACGCTTGCCGCAGACCGCGTCAGGTCGGACCGAGCGAGCACCGCCTCGCCTCCCCGGATCGCGTTGCTCACCCCTGATGGCGTAGCCCCTTGCCAGGACCCCCGCGGCCGCGCGATCCTCGCGCCATGGCGACCGCGTCCCGCCACATCGTCGTGCTGGGTGCCGGCCTCTTCGGGGCCTGCACGGCGATCGCGGCCGCGCGGGCCGGCTTCCGGGTGACCCTCGTGGATCGCTGCAAGGCGCACGAGGTGGGCTGGGCCGGCATGAACGCGCTGGTCGCGCGGGCTCACGACGCGCACCCTGACGCCATGGCGCTTGGTTGGGAGGGGATCGCCGCCTGGCGGCAGTGGCGCGAGTTCGTGGCGCCTCGCTTCCCCACGGCGCGCTTCGTGGAGTCGGGCCTCCTCCTCGTCACGCCCGCGCCCGGAGGGGAAGGCGCGCCGGCGGAGATCGACAGGGCCTGGTCGCTCGGCGAGGGCGGGGTCGACGCGCTGGCCGCGCGCCTGGGTGCACTCGGCATCCCGGTGGAGCGGCCGGACAGGTCCGCCATCCTAAAAAAATATAGTAAATTGAATATTGAGCGGGATCTCGACCTCCTCGTGGAGCCGGCCGCTGGCTATGTGTCGGAGCCGCAGGAGGCCGTGTTGGACGCGCGCGCGGCCTGTCTGGCGCTCGGCGTGGCCGCGCGGTGGGAGCGGCGGGTCGTGGGCGCGGAGCTGGACGGCAGCGGTGCGTCGCCCGTGCTGCGCGCGGTCCGGATGGCGACGCCGACCGGGGGCTTCGAGGTCCTGCACGCGGACCTGACCGTCAACGCGGCGGGCGCAGGCGCGCCAGGGCTCGCCGACACGCTCGGGACGCCCGCGCCCCTGAGGACCGCGCCGCGCCTGCACTTGGGCGTGGACGCGGACGGGCTCGGCGATCTGGCGGCGGGGCTGCCCGTGGTGGTGGATCACGCGCTCGGGTTGACCCTGCGGCCCGGCGCGAGGCGGGTGCGGCTCGGGGGCATCCTGGCGATCGATGCCGGTGAATTCGCTACGGATCCGGACGTCGCCGAGCTGCCCGAAGCGGCGGCTGCGGTGGCGGAGCGCCTCGCGCGCGTGTCGAGACGCCTCGTCGACGTGCAGCTCCAGGATCCACGCCCCCGGGTTGCGATTCACGACATCGCGCTCGCGGACGGGAGGCCCCTGCTGGGTCCGACCAACGTCGGGGGCTACCTCTGTGCCTACGGCGGCGGCGGTGTCTGGCTGCGCGCGGCCCCCGCCGTGGGGGAGCTGGTCTGCGCGCTGGCGATGCGGGCGCTCGACGAGTCTTCGAAGCCCCTCGGGGCCCCCTTCGCGGGCCGTCGCACGGGGCTGCCCATCGACCCAGCGGCGTTCTCCCCGCTGCGCTGCTACTGACCCGCCGAGCCCTCGAGCGCGCGGCGATCGGCGAGCACCACGAAGTGCCACCCGAGCTGCTCGATCCGCGTCACCGCCCCGAGCACGGCGGCGCCGGCCCGCGTCCCTTCGACGATCCCGGAGCGCCCCTCGCGGATCGCGGCCACGATCTCCTTGACCGGGTAGCTCTGCCGTGCGCCGGGTATCTCGTGCGCGGACATCAGCGGCCGATCATCACGTTCGACGGCTTCAGATCGCGGTGAATGACGCCTCTCGCGTGGGCAAACGTCAGCGCGTCGCAGATCTTCAGGAAGTGGTCGAGCAGCGTCCCGCGCGAGTACTCGGGCTGCGGCTGCATGCCCTTCGCGCGCGCCACGGCAGCCTCGTCGAGCAGCTCGCGCAGCGTCACCCCCTCGATGAGCTTCATCGCATAGCGAAATCCCCCTGTTCCCGCGGCCTCGAGCGCGTGGACGGGGATGATGTTCGGGTGCTCGAGCCGCGCGGTGATGAGCGTCTCGCGCATGAAGCGCTGTACGAAGCTCGGATCGCGGGCGCCGGCACCGCGAATGAGCTTGACGGCGACGTGGCGGTCGAGGTGCGTGTCGTAGGCGCGCCAGACCTGGCCCATCCCGCCCTCGGCGAGGAGCTTCTCGAGCACGAAGGGCGACGTCGGGGTCTCGTCCGCGAGCGGGAGGTGGCTCACCGCTGCCCCTGGTGGCTCGTCCTCGTCGCCCGGCAGCGGCAGCGGGCGCGGGTTCGTGTCGCGGGCGAGATCCACGGTCCGGGCCTGCCGCTTCGGCAGCACTGCCGTGTTTTCCTTACCGAACCTTCGGTAACGGGGAGCGCCCGGCCCGTCCTTCATGTCAAGCCCTCAGGATCAGACGAAGATCACTCGCGTTCGCGCCCGTGGCGCCCCAGTCGAGCCCGCCGACGTCCGCGAAGAGCGCGCGCGAGTCCGACACCGCGAGCGCCTCGGCGACGCGCGCCCCGAGCGCCAGGGCCCGCTCCGGCCACAGCACCGCGCCGGCGAGCCCCGATGGGCCGTCGAGCCCGTCGGTGTCGACCGCCCCTACCGCGCGCACGCTCCCCTCCGCGAGACCCACCGCGCAGCGCGCGACCGTCTCGAGGCACGGCCCGCCCACGCCGTCGCCCGTCACCTCGACCACCGCCTCGCCGCCCATCACGCCCAGCTTCGCGTCCGAGGATCGCCGCGCCCAGCCGACCAGCGCCTTCGCGACCACGTCCGCGGGCCCGCTCAGCTCCCCGAGATCCTCGCTCGACACCCCCCGGCTCGCCGCATACTCCCGCGCCGCCTTGCGCGCGAGCGCGTTTGTCGCGACCACCACGTGCAGCGGCGCGGCGACGTCGAGCAGCGACTCCAGGTGCGCGCGCCCCTCGGTCTCCAGCCAGCTCGACGGCGCGTGCGGCAGCGCGTGCGAGTGGCGCACGAGCGCGGTGCCCAGGTGGCGCAAAATCACCCGCGACGGCGGATGGAAAGGCGCGCCGCCCACCTCAGACGGCTCGTCGCCCTCCACGTCGGAGAGCACCAGCACCAGCACCGTCACGTCCCGCCGCACCCGCGCGAGCAGCCCGCCGCCTTTGAGCGCGCTCATCGCCATCCGCACGCCGAGCAGCGTCCGAACGCCGGCGCCCGATCGCATCAGCGAGATCGGAACCTCCCGCAACCACAGCGGATCCACGCCGGGCACCGGCAGCTCGCACAGGGCCGAGGCGCCGCCCGAGAGGCAGACCACAAGCAGGTCCCCGGCCTCCGCCCCGCGGACGAACTCCAGGGCGCGTCGCCCGGCCGCGAGGCTGCCCTCCAGCGCCGCCGGGTGGTCGCCCACGAGCCGCTCGACGCCGCGCGACGCGGGATCCGGCAATCCGACCGGCAGCCGCTCGCGATCGATGGCCAGCGTCGGCCCCGCGTCCTCGCCCAGTATCTCCCGCAGCGCCAGCGCCGATCCCACCGCGCACTTGCCGATCGCCAGCACCTTCGTCCGGCCCGGCCCGGGCAGCGCGCCGCTCGCGACCACCCCGTCGCGCACGTCCCGCGCCCGCAGCACGCGCCCGGCCGGCGTCTCCTCGACGTTGAGCGCCGCGCGCAGGCAGCGCTCGGGCCGCACGGCCTCGATGCCCGCCCGCATCACGTCCACGAGCATCCGCGCCTCGTCGTCGTCGTCGACACCAGCGGTCCCGGGTGCCGGCACGGCCGGATCGTCACCCGGCGGGCGCTCGCTGGCCACCGTGGCACGCGCCGCGCGCTTGTTCGTGGACTTCTTCGTGGCCATGTCGCACCTCGACGCGCAAAGGCGTAACAGGCTCGCCCTGCGCGAACGCGTTGTCAAACGGGCCCAAAACCACCAAGGCTGCCGGCGCGCACGCACCGACAGCCCTGGGCTCCGAGGAGGAGGAGCTGCGTCTGTTCGTCTCTAGCCTTCGAGATAGCGCTGAACCGGCTTGGATCGCGCGGGGTCGCGCAACTTCTCGATCGCCTTGGCCTCGATCTGCCGGATCCGTTCGCGCGTCAGCGCGAAGGTCTTGCCGACCTCCTCGAGCGTCCGGGCCTCCTCGCCGCCGATGCCAAAACGCATCCGAAGGATGGCCTCCTCGCGCGGCGTGAGGCTCGCGAGCATGCGCCGCGTCTGGGTACACAGGTCCGATCGCATCACGACGTCGGAGGGCTTGTCGATCGACGTATCCTCAATGAAGTCACCCAGGTGCGCATCGTCGTCGCCGACCGGAGCCTCCAGACTCACCGGCGCGCGCACGAGCTTGAGCACGCGGTCCACCTGCTCCACCGGGATCTCCGTCTTGACGCTGATCTCCTCCTGAGACGGCTCCCGGCCGAGTTCCTGCTCCAACAGCGCGCGCACGCGCAGGATGCGGTTGAGCGCCTCGATGAGGTGCACGGGGATGCGGATGGTCCGCGCGTGGTCCGCGATCGCGCGCGTGATCGACTGCCGGATCCACCACGTCGCGTAGGTCGAGAACTTGTGTCCGCGCTGCCACTCGAACTTCTCCACCGCCTTCATCAGGCCGATGTTCCCTTCTTGAATGAGGTCGAGCAGTTGCATTCCACGGTTCATGTAACGCTTCGCGATGCTCACGACCAGGCGGAGGTTCGCCTGGATCATGATCGCGCGGGCCCGCTCCACCTCGCGCTCACTCTCGACGAGCGTGCGTTGGATCGAACGCAGCGTGGGCGCGTCGACGCCGAGCGGCACGAGCAGCGTCTCGAGTCGACCGTGCGCCTCGACGGCCTGGACACGGATGCGCGCGCGCTCCGTCCGGGGGCGCGACGACACGCCGTTCGTCGCGAGCAGCTCCACCTGTTCCCGATTCAGCTTCGCCTCGTCGCACAGGCGCTCGAGCTGCCGATCCGCGCTCAGGGCCTCGCCCACGGCGTCCTTGAACGCCACGATGGCGGCGCAGTAGATGCGATCGCCGAAGGTGTCCTCCCGGATGACGCGGTACAGGGTGCGCACGGCCTGCTGCGTTGCGAGCTGATGCTGCTCGCGGCTCGACTTGCCGCGCGCGCGTCGGAGCGCTTTCTTGTGGGTCTCGACTTCGACCCGCAGCTCCCCGAGGCGCCGATTGAAGCGCGCGAGCTGATGGAGCAGCCCCTCCAGGTCGTCCTCGGTCTCGAAGGCCTCGGGATCGGCCCACTGCGTGAGGTCGCCCTCGCCGGCGAGCAGCCGATCGGGCGTGCCGAACAGGACATCGCAGCCGACCTTCGTCGCGAGCAGCGACTCCAGGATGCGGTAGGAGCCGAGCTCCAGCCGGCGCATGACCTCGGCCTCGCCCTCGCGGGTGAGCAACGACACGCGGCCGATGCGCTTGAGGTAGAAGAGCAGCGAGTCGATGTCGGCGCCGGCTTCGCTGTCGTCGCCCGCGGGGCGCGGATTGTCGGACTCGCGGGAGTAGCGCGGATCGGTCGCGATGGCGTCGAGGCTCGACACGCCGGCGACGTCGTCGACCGGATCGTCGTGCGACGGGGAAGAAAGCGCGTCGAGGTCCTGTTCTGCCACCAGCGCCGCGTGCAACGCGACCGACTCGACCTTGATCTCGTCGGAGTCCCGACCGCTCGGGTGGAGCGGCTCGACTGGAACAGGCTGACTGAAGGTGGCTGTCCTCGGCATGTCGCTTCCCCGGGGCTTCAGGCCCGTGCCGGACTTGGAAGCAAGGATCATGCCAAGCGCAACCTACACTCTATCCCCTTGATCGCACGGGTGTTTCCCGACCCCCGCGGGCGTCTTGCCGGCTCGCGATCCAAGGGACCGTGACATCGATGTCAGTGGGGAGCCGCAGCTCGGCACTTTTTGCGGTGCCGACATAAGTCGTTGTAATTCGGCCACGCTTTCCAGGGAGAGGCCCAGGTCAAGCCAGCTCCGTGGCCGAGATGGAGGTCTCGTCGACCGGCTCGGTCGGGTGCGCGTTGAGCCCCCGGTCGCGCAGGACGTCGACGCGCTCGAGCAGGGACTGCGCCTCGGTGACGCGCCCGTGCCCCATCAGGAACGCGGCGCATGCCTCCAGGCAGCCGCACAGCTCGTTGAGATCCTCTGCCTCGTGGAGGTGCTGCGACGCCTTGCGGTAGGCCTCGACCGCGGCCTCGAAACGGTCGGGCTGGTCGGAGAGGACCTCGGCGAGCGTGCGTTCGGCGAGGCCCTGCACGCGCTGCACACCCGCGAGGCGCGCGGCGGCCACGGCACGACGGGCCCACCGCTCCGCGCGCTCGGTCTCCTTGCGCATGCGAGCGGCCTGCGCGAGGTTGCGCGCGGCATCGGAGAGGAGCTGGTGATCGCCGAGCTGGCCCGCGCCCTCGACCGCCTGGAAGAGGTGCTTCTCGGCGGGCTCCAGCTCGCCCCGGCCGAGCAGGCACTCGCCGATGTTGTTGTGCAATACTGCGCGCATGCGGCGGTCTCCCGTGCGGCCCGCGAGATCGTAGGCCTCCTCCCACTGCTCGAGGGCCTGGTCCGACTCGCCGAGCATGAAGACGACCGCGGCGAGCGTGTTCAGCGTCCGCACGAGGCCGACGAGATCACCCTTCTCCTTGCGGATCGTGCGCGCCTCTTCGAGCTTCGCGCGCGCCTCGGCGAGGTTTCCGAGCGTGAGGTAGACGGATCCCATGTTCGTGAGCGTGACGGCCTGCCCGTGCCGATCGCCAATGCGTTCGCGGTATTGCGCAGCGCGGTGCAGGAAGCGGAGGGCCACCTCGGCCTCGCCGGAGAGCCAATAGGTGCGGCCGATGTCGTCGCAGCTCGCCGCGAGGCCTCTCAGATCGGAGGCGGCCTCGAAGAGCTTGAGCGCGGGCACGAGGTGATCGAGCGCCCGGACCAAATCGCCGCGATCGCGCAAGAGGCGGCCGAGCCGGTTCAGCGCCGCCGCGCCCTTCGCGCGAGCACGATAACGCCATGAAATCTCAAGGATTTCACGATAGGTCTGCTCCGCCGCGACGAAGTCTCCGTCGAGCTCCTCCATGCGTCCGCGCAGCAGGCGGGCCTCCACGGCCAGCATCGCGTCGAGCGGGTTGGCGAGGCGCAGGGCCTTGTCGATGTGCTCTCGCGCCTCGGCTTGACGGTACGCGCGCGCCGCCAGGCCCGCCGCGGCGAGGTAGGAGCGGGCAGCGGCCCAGGGCGCGAGCGCGCGCTCCCACAGCGGCGCGAGAACCTCGGCGTTCTCGTCGCCCTTGTCGCCGGCCACGAGCTCCAGCCAGCCGGCCGCGCGATGCGCGAGATCCGGCCAGCGCTCCTCGGTTATGTCCTGTCGCAGCGCGTCCACGTCGGTGGGCTCGATGAAGCGCCAGGCCTCCTCGTGCGCGACCGAGAGATCCCGCTCGCCGCGGATGAAGCCGCGCTGTGTCGAGCGTTCGAGCGCCTTGCGGACCTCCTCGGGGAGGTTGTCGCGGCCGAGCTCCTCCACCGTTCGCGGGGCCGTCGTCGCGCCGCCGCGCATCAGCGCGACCACGCCGCCGAGCCAAAAGCGGCGGCCGAACACGGCGCCCATCGTGAGCACCTCGCGCTCGAAGGGCGACAGCGACCCGAGGCGACCCGCCGCGCCGGGTGCGAGCACGCCCGAGTCCGAGACCTCGAGGAAGCCGCGCGTGTCGAGGCGCCAGGTGCCCTCGTCCTCGGCCACCGTGCCGGTCTCGGCGAGCGTCTGGATCGCGTGCAGCAGCGCACCCGGCTTGCCCGCGGCCTGCGTGACGAGCGATCGGATGACCTCGGCTTCGACGTCCTCCACGCCCTCGAAGAGCGCGTTGCACAGCGACACGAGCGAGTCCGCCGGCACGCGGCCGAGGCCCACGCCCTCGAGCTCGACCATCCACGGGCGCTTCTTGAGCAGGTCGGGTCCGGAGATGAACACGATCGCGAGCGGGAAGGGCTCCAGCTCGTGCATCAGGCCGCGCAGCAGCTCGATGCTGTCGGTGTCGGCCTCCGCGGCGTCGTCGATGGCGATGATCGTGGGGCCCTGCGTCAGATCCTTGGACACGAGCAGCGTGAGCGCCTCTCGCGCGCGGCGGCGCTATCAGCGGGTCGCCGACCTGATCACGGTACAACGTGAGCGCCTCTCGCGCGCGGCGGCGCTGCTCCGTGCGGTCCTCGAAGTCGATGGCGTGCTCGTGCCAGAACGTGAAGCCGAGCATCGGGCCGCACATCCGCGCCACGTCCGCGCCGGCCGCGTCGCGAAAGAGGGCCTCGACCGCGCGCTCGAAGCGCTCGCCCGCGATCGTGCCGCCGATGGCCTCGGGGATGTCGAAGCGCAGGCGCAGCAGGCGTGCGAGCAAGCCCCAGGGGCGGTCCGCGCCGCTCGCGCTGACGGCGAGGCGACGCACCGACGGCATGTCCTCCTCGACCCGCTCCAGTGCGGCGGCGGCGAGGCGGGTGCGGCCGCTGCCCTGCTCGCCCGAGACCGTGATCATGCGGGCGTGCGAGCCGTCCAGCGCACCGCGGACGATGCGCATGAGGCGGTCGAACTCTTCCTCGCGCTCGACCAACGGGACGGGCGACTTGCTGTCGCGCCACGGCACGTGGAACCCGGCGGGCGTCAAGGCGCCGCGGGAAGCGAGCGTCGGCGAGGCCTCCACGATGTCGGCGTCGTCGAAGAAGCGCAGGACGACGGCGTCCTCCGTGAGCTCTTCGACGCGCTCGAGCGGCGCCAGGCACATCTCGCAGAAGCGGAAAGCCGAGATGTTCTCGTGATGGCAGCGCGGGCATTCCATGTCGATTCCTGAACCTCGAGACACGCGGCGACAGACCGGGCCGGGCATCCGCAAAAAGGCGCGGCATGGTACGAATCCCGCGCGGAACGTCAAGCGGGGAAATGCCGAATTTCCTGGCGGCGACGGATTGCGGAATTTCTCTTGTGATTTTAATACTATATGTCCTTGGACACGTCCTTCGGCTTGCTCGCGTCGACCGAAGCCGTCTCGCCCTTGACGACCTCGGGCGTGGCCGGCACGTCCTTCGCGCCGCCGCCGCCGCTGCCGGTGACGGTGTCAGTGTCGGTGTCGGTGCCGCCGACGTCTGGCAGGACCCCCGCGTCCACCGCGTCCGCCGCGCCATCGGAGGCCACGTCGGGTACTGGCGCGCCCGATGCGACGCAGGTGGCGACGCTCGCGTGGTCCGAGAAGGCCGCCGTGCAGGTCTCGCCGGCCGGGCAGTCGGCGACCTTGTCCCACGTGCCGCTCGTGGCGCTGCACTCGATCACCGCGCCGGTCTCGCCGTCGCAGCCGCGCTTGACCTCCAGCAGATCGCAGGGGTGGCCGATGGACGCGCTCGGGGCGCCCGCGCGGGCGGCGTCGGCGCAACCGACCCCGCAGCCGAGGCCGAACACGAGACAGCAGGAGGTGAGGACGCGCATGGGAGCCTCCGATCGAGCGCGCAGGCTAGCGCTCCGCGGGCATGGGCCGCAAGGGCGCGCCCCCGACCATCCAGTCGAGCAGGCCACGCAGCAGGCCCAATTGACTCGCCGAGCGGCCCGCGAAGGGCGCTTCGGGCGGCGCGAGGCCGAGCCCCGTCACGATGTCGGCGAGGTGCCCGGCCGGCCGATGCGTGCGCGAGCACCACACCGCCTTGAGCAGTCGCCCCGCGTCCGCGGCGCCGATGGCCTCGAGCGCGCGCCTATCCCAGGCGAGCAGCACGTCGTCCGGTCGCAGAAACCCACGTAGCGCCTCGGTCAACTGCTCCTCGCGGATCGCGCCCGCGAACGCCGCCTCCGACAAGCCGAGGTGAGCGCGCTTGTCGCGATCCCGGCCGTCCGGATGCGCCACGAGCCCCTCGAAGCGCTCGTCCGTGCTCACCCGCCACGCACAGGCGTGCAGCGGCCGCCGCGCGCCCCGGGGGCCGATCGTCTCGACGTGCAGCAGCACGTGCCGGGCCCGCGTGGTCGCGAGCCAGACCGGCGGCCCGTCGTCCGGCGCCCTGCGCGAGGCCGGCCGCCGGGGATTGGGATGGGCGGCGCGAGCGATCTGCACGTCGATCATGGCGTCCATCGCCGCGAGCAGGCCGTCATAGCCCGGCGTGTCGGGCTCGAGCCACGCGAGCGTCGCCGCGATCGCTTCGAGCGTCGAGAGGTAATGGATCTTCGGCTCGGCCCGGATGCGGTAGCGGCTCGGCGGCGGCGACGCCAGAAAGACGTGAGGCAGATCCTGCAACCATTGATTATTGCGAACCAACGCCTTCACCTGCTGCCAGGTGCCGTCGACCACGATGAGCGTCGATGGCCGGTCCGCGGGCGCAAGCGACTCGACCGGACGAGCGTCCGGGCTCGGAAAGAGCAGCGCGGCGCCCGGCGGCGGGTTCGCCGCGAGCCGGGAGGGCACGCCTGAGCGCGGGGCGCTCTCCTCCACCGTGCAACGCTGGAGCCCGAGACGCGCGAAACGCACCGTCCCAATGGGGAAATTCCGCTCGCGTGGGTGCTGCAGGATGTGCACGTGGGTGCGGTTCGGCACGCGCACGATCGTGGCGCAGACGCAGACGACGCGTGGCTTGAAGCAGGTCCAGCAGACGTCGCGGGGTTCGCTCATTCGGCACGGGCACGGGCGGGCGCGGCGACGGAGGGCATGAGGGCGATGACGGCGATGACGGCGAGGCGCGGCGGGCTGTGCATGGCAGGCAGAGGGTAGCCAAGGGCGGCGGCGGCGGCAAGGGGGCCGAAGTGAGGGCCGAAGCGAGGGGGCCGAAGCGAGCAGGCGGGGTAAAGGGGAGCGGGGTAAAGGGGAGCGGGGCGAGGGCAGGCACAGGGCGCCTCTTTTTGGGCGGGACGGCGTGCACAACGCGCCTTTTTGGGCGGTCCCCCAAGGCGCGGAGCGCGCGAAGGGGGACGCCCAGATCCAGACGCTTCGACGTCTCCTCACACCGGCCCTCGCCACGCCGGCCTTCGCGCCACGGCCCGCTCCGGCGGGCTTGGACTTCGTGTTGACGCGCGCCGCCCCCGGCGCGATCCTGCGTGTTCGAGCAGCTGGCGCCCGTGCGCCGGAGAGGACGTCATGCGACACGCAGTCCTGTGGTTGACCCTGTCGTTCGCCTTCGTGGGGCGCGTGGCGGTGGCGGAGGCACCCAAGATCATCCACGTTCAAGGGGCATTGCGCTCCGAGGGCGGCCTGCCGGTCTCCGATGGGAAGTACACGATCGTGACCAAGCTCTATGACGTCGAGACGGGCGGCAAGGCGCTCTGGAACGCAGTGGACGTGGGCGTGCAGGTCAAGGGCGGCGTTTTCACGCTCGCGCTCGGCACCGAGGACAACGCGCTGCCGCTCGGGGCTGAGCTCTTCGACGGGCCGCGCTGGTTCGGTGTAGCGGTGGACGGCGAGCCCGAGCTGACGCGCGCCGCGGTGTACTCGGTCGTGTTCGCGCTCCACGCCTCGCGTGCGACGGAAGCGGAACACGCCGCCGTCGCGAGCAGCCTGGACAAGACGATCGACGGGAGCCTCGTCTCGGCCGGAACGCTGGACGCGGCGGCGCTGAAGTTCGGTTACGCGGGCTCGGACTCAAAGGGAGGGGCCGCGACGGACCTCGCTTGCTCGGGCTGCGTCGGACCCGGCGAGTTGGCGGTTGGCGGGGTGGGCGCGCAGGAGCTCGCTGACGCCGCCGTCACGTCCGCCAAGCTCGCTCCGGGCGCCGTCCTGCCGGCGCACATCGGCCTCGGCTCAGTCGTCACCGAGGGCCTCGCGGACGGTGCGGTCACCACCCCGAAGATGGCCGATCTGGCCGTCACGACAGAGAAGATCGCCACCGGTGCGGTCTCGACCGGCGTCCTCGCCGACGGCGCGGTCACGACCTCCAAGGTCGCCGACGGTGCGGTCACGGACACCAAGCTCGGCGTGGCCTGGGCGCTCGGCGCCTCCCCCGGCGGCCCGGCCAAAAGCGCCAACTCGGCCGA
>Ga0172370_10002449_pt1 | contig 26820 bp, 18 predicted proteins | sample LakKiv5m_FD_114538 | JGI IMG/M metagenome (GOLD analysis project Ga0172370, IMG submission 114538) | Freshwater microbial communities from Kabuno Bay, South-Kivu, Congo - kab_022012_11.5m | ecosystem: Environmental > Aquatic > Freshwater > Lake | place: Democratic Republic of the Congo...
GCACGCGAAGCGCGATTGATCCGATTCGGAAAACAGTCCCTCCGTCGAGGGAAAATACCGTTGCGATTCTGCCACTCTCGTGGTAAAAGAGAGCGCTTTGCAACGTTCCTTCGGAAGTGATTCGGCACCCCGGTGCCTGGTCCAATCCGTACCGCGCCGATGACGCGGGGCGTACCTTAGAGGGTGTCTGCAAAACTTGCGGGTTTCCGGGGGCGTGCGATGAATGGGCCTCGAAGGACGCGGGGAGGCCAGAATGGAATCGCGCGAGACGGAGACGGGGATCGTCGAGGAGACAGGAGCACGCGGGGTCGAAGGCGGACGCAAAGCAGGCCGGAAGCGGATCCTGGACGATGCTGAACTGAAGCAGTTGTCGGAGATCGTGACCGAACGCCCTGAACTGAAGACGCGCGAGGTGCAACGAGCACTCGTGGAGCGTACTGGGAAGAAGGTGAGCCCGACGTCGGTCGGAAAGGCGTTGAAGAGCCTTGGGTTCGAACGGCGCGGGTCGCTTGTGGTTGCGGTCGAAGGAGGGCCCATCGACAAGAGGACGCGGTACCAGCCGAGGAACCGCAGGGAGCCAACGGCGACGACGTACCCGAGCACGTTGACGGATGCGGAGTGGGAGGCGTTGTCTCCTTTACTGGGGCCGCAGTCAAACCGTGGTAGGCCGCGAACGCACTCGCACCGCGTGATGGCGGACGCGGTCTTCTACCTGGTGCGCTCGGGGTGCTCGTGGCGGATGCTCCCGCACGACTATCCGTCGTACAAGGCGGTGTTCGCGCAGTTCGCACGATGGCGGGACAGCGGCGTGCTGGATACCTCGCTGGATGCGCTCAACATGCTGTGGAGAACTCGCATCGAGAGAGCGCCAACGCCGACGGTCGGAATCGTCGACAGTCAGACGGCGAAGACGACCGAAAAAGGGGGCCTCGCGGGTACGACGGGGGAAAGAAGATCAAAGGACGGAAGCGCCACATCGTCACGGACACGGAAGGCCTGTTGACCGGGCTCGTGGTCCATGAGGCCAACATCCAGGACCGTGACGGCGGGCCGGTCGTAATCGCCCAGGCCGTCGACAAGCACCCGACGATCGAGAAGGTCTTCGCGGACAGCGGCTACCAGGGCTCCTGCGAGGAGAGAGTGCAGCGAGACCTCGGCGTGACCCTGGAAGTCGTCCGACGACCGAACGAGCACGGCGGCAAGGTCTGGTGCCGAGCCGGTCAGGAACCGACCGCCGTGGCCGGTTTCGTCGTCGTTCGCTGGCGCTGGATCGTCGAGCGAACGTTCGCCTGGATCTACCGTTTCCGCCGACTGTCGAAGGACTACGAGCAGACGATCGCTAGTTCCGCCGCCTGGATCAAGCTCGCCATGATCCGGTTGATGGCCCAGCGACTGGGGGCGTGACTATGCAGACACCCTCTTAGAGAACGCCGCGGAGCCTGTCAAACCCTCGATTGGGCGAGCCGTGAAGCGATCCAGCGCCGACGTCAAGAGCCTGCTCGGGCGTCTAGAGGTCGAGTCCTTCCCGTACCGCGAGTTCTTCCGCGAGAACGGCGCCAGCAAGATCGCCGATCGCTGGATGCTGCTCAGCGAAACCAACCGCGCCCTCGACGAACTGCGCCGGCAACTCGACGAGCAGTTGGCCGCCAAGAACGCCACGCCCTACAAGAAGGACATCGTGTCCCCCTTCGACGAGAGTACCCGGCGCAGCCGCAAGGCCCCCCGCCTGCTCGACCTGACCCGCGAGTTCGCCATGAAGAAGCACGAGGACAGCCAGCCATGAAGACCGTGGTGCTCTTCTCCGTCAAGGGCGGCACCGGCCGCACGTCGGTGGCCTGCAACCTGGGCGCCGAGCTCACGCAGCAGGGCCGTCGCTGCACGGTGGTCGACACCGACCCGCAGAACGCCCTGGGCCTGCACCTGGGCATGTCGGTGGGCGAGCGCTTCGGCGTGGCGCGCCACGACCTCACGTCGCACGACATCGCGCGCCACCAGCGCGGCCTGACCAAGGTCTCGTACCTGCCGTTCGGGCAATGCTCGTTCGAAGAGCTGCTCGAGTTCGAGCGGCAGGCCGTCGAGAACTACGCCTGGCTCGACGAGCGCGTCCACCGCCTGCTGCCACCCGGCACCGAGATCGCCCTGATCGACTTGCCAGCCGGGATCCGCGGCTGGACGTACCACAGCCTCTCGGGCGCCGATCTCGTCCTGGTGGTGCTGCACGCCGACGCCGCGTCCTATGCCACCATCCCGGCCACCGAAGAGATGCTGGGGCGCTGCGGCGCCCGTCACGTGGGCTACCTGGTCAACCAGATGGACGCCCGCATGCCGCTCAGCGTCGACGTGCGCGGTGCCATGAGCGGCATCGTCAGCAAGAGCCTGCTCCCGTTCACCATCCCGAACGACGAAGCCATGCGCGAAGCGTTCGCCCAGCAGAAGACCGTCCAGGAGCACGCCCCCGATTCCCAGGCCGCGTTCGCCTTCGGCGAGCTCGCCGACTGGGTCCAGGCCACCCTCCGGGGCGAGTGAGGAGTCCTCCATGAGCGCGCCTTCCCAAGGCCCGACCCGCTTCTCGTTCGCGGGCTGGCTGTTCGTGGTGCTGGTCAGCATGGTAGCGCTGGTCGCGGCCACCCTGGTCGTGATCATCCCGCTCGGCTTGCGCGAGCAGCTCATCTTCGGGGCCACGGTCTTCCTGATCGCGCTGGCCCTGAACCTGTTCAAGAAGAGCCGGCTCGTCACGATGATGCTGGTGGTCATCTCGCTGACCGTGTCCACGCGCTACATCTACTGGCGCCTCAGCTCCACGCTGGGCCTCGAGTCCGTGCTCGAGATCACGCTCGGCTCCATCCTGCTGCTGGCCGAGGTCTACGCGTACGTCGTGCTGTGGTTCGGCTACATGCAGACCATGTGGCCGCTGCGCCGCCGCCCGGTGCCCATGCCGCGCGACCCCAGCACGTGGCCCTCGGTCGACGTGCTCATCCCCACCTACAACGAGCCCCTCGAGGTCGTGCGCGCCACGCTGCTCGCCGCCAAGGCCATCGACTGGCCGCCCGACAAGCTCGTGGTGGCCTGCCTCGACGACGGCCGGCGCGACGAGTTCAAGCAGTTCTGCGAGCAGGCCGGCATCGTCTACGTGACCCGCCCGAACAACGAGCACGCCAAGGCCGGCAACATCAACCACGCCCTCAAGCAGATGAAGGGCGAGTTCGTGGCCATCTTCGACTGCGACCACCTGCCCACGCGCTCGTTCCTGCAGTTCACGATGGGCTGGATGCTGCGCGATCCCAAGATGGCGCTGGTGCAGACGCCCCACCACTTCCACTCGCCCGACCCCTTCGAAAAGAACTTCAAGATCTTCCGGCGCATCCCCAACGAAGAGGATCTCTTCTACGGGCTGGTGCAGCCCGGCAACGACCTGTGGAACTCCACGTTCTTCTGCGGCTCGTGCGCGGTCCTGCGCCGCACGGCCCTCGAAGAGGTGGGCGGCATCGCCACCAACACCGTGACCGAAGACGCGCACACCGCCCTCATGATGCACCGCAAGGGGTGGAACTCGTCGTTCGTCGACGTGCCCATGGCGTCGGGCCTGGCCACCGAGAGCTTGTCGGCCCACGTGGGCCAGCGCATCCGTTGGGCGCGCGGTATGATCCAGGTGTTCCGCACCGACAACCCGCTCTTCGGCCGCGGCCTCAAGCTGGCGCAACGGCTGTCCTACTCCAGCGCCATGATCCACTTCCTGAACGGCCTGCCGCGCCTCGTGTTCATGCTGGCGCCTCTGGTCTTCCTGTTCTTCTCGGTCAACCTCTTCAACCGCGCGGCGGCGCTGGTCCTCACCTATGCCCTGCCGCACCTGTTCCACGCGATCCTGACCACGTCCCGCATGCAGCGGCAGTACCGCCACTCGTTCTGGGCCGAGGTCTACGAGACCGTCCTCGCCACCTACATCCTGCTGCCGACCACCCTCGCCCTGATCAACCCGAAGCTCGGCAAGTTCAACGTCACGTCCAAGGGCGGTCTGGTGAAGGACGACTTCTTCGACGCCAAGATCGCGCGGCCCTACCTGGTGCTCCTGCTGCTCAACCTGGTGGCCATCGCGGTGGGCATCTGGCGCATCCAGCTCGGCCGCACCCCGGTCGACGCGCTGGCCATCAACCTGGCCTGGGCGACCTACAACGTCATCATGCTCTCGGCGGCCGTCGCGGTCGCCTACGAGGCCAAGCAGCGCCGCAAGGTCACGCGCATCGCCCTCGAGGTCCCGGTCGCGCTGCGCCTCGACGGCGGGCACACGATCCGCGCCACCACCGTCGACCTGTCCCGCGGGGGCGCGCTCATCCAGACCCCGCGCGACCTGGGGCTGAAGAACACCGACGCGGTGCACGTGTCCTTCTACGTCGCCGACGCCGAGTCCGCCATCCCGGCCAAGGTACGCTTCCAAAAAGGCAACCGCGTGCACGTCGAGTTCGAGAAGCTGACGCTCGAGCAGGAGTCCGCGATCGTCCGCACCATCTACTCGCGCGCCGACGCGTGGGTCAACTGGAACGACGGCACGGTCGTCGATCGGCCCCTCCGCTCGTGGCTCGAGATCATCTACTACGGCCTCATCAGCCTACCGCGCATCATGCTGGGCCGCCCGAGGAGCGATCCATGAAACCCGCACTCTGGGCCGTACTGCTCGTCTCGGGCGCGCTGTTCGCGCAGACCGCGCCGACCCCGGCGCCGGCGCCCGGGCCGGCGCCTGCTGTTGCCGCCACACCCACCGGCACCGCTGCCACGCCCGCGCCTGTTCCCGCGCCGGCCCCTGCCCCCGCCCCAGCGCCGGTGCCGGTGCCGGTGCCGCCCCCTCCCACGCCCGACGTGGCGGCGCCAGCCGAGCCGGCGCCCGACGCCACCGTGAGCAGCGAGGTTGCCTCGACCGACGAGGTCACGCCCGAGGGCGTCCCCGGCGAGGCCAGGTACACGCCCGCCGATGCGCTGCCCTACGATCCCGACGACGGCAAGACGGCGCTGCCCTTCCACTTCGATCCGAACCAGTGGTACCGCCTGCCCCTGAAGATCTGGGGCCACAACCAGGCCCTGCGGAAGTACGACATCGAGTCGTACTTCGGGCGCTTCTTCTACGCCCGCGCCGACCAGGTGCTCACCGCTGCCCGCCTGGTGCTCGAGCTGAACGACGAAGAGCCCATCCGCCTGCCCAAGGACATCCGCGCCCTGCAGATCTCGTTGAACGGCGAGGTGGTCGGCACCATCAGCCGCCAGAGCCTGCTGACCGGCCCGCGCACGCGCGTCATCTACTTCGATCCGCGCCTGCTGGTCGACGCCAACGAGTACATCCTGCGCTGGGTGCCGTACACCGAGGGCCCCTGCCAGTTCATCGTCGAGCCCGGCACGTGGTGGATGATCAAGGACGGCCACGTCGACACCAAGGCCGCCCAGCTGCCCCTGCCGAACGACCTGTCCATGTTGCCGGTGCCTTTCTTCGACCAGCGCGTCGACCGCGAGCCGGCGGTGCAGATCGTGTTCCTCGAGCCCCCGACCCACGCCAGCCTGCGCGCGGCGGGGCTGGTGGCCTCGTTCTTCGGCATGCACGCGGGCTCGGGCGGTGTGCGCTTCCATACGACCGTCGGCGAGATCCCCGACGGCCACGCGGTCGTGCTCACCATGAGCGGCGCGCTCGAGCCCCTCGACGGCGACAAGGCCGTGGGGCCCACCCTGCGCATGATGGAGCACCCGGGCCCCGGCCAGGAGGCCTACAAGCTGCTCGTGCTGCGCGGCCGCGACGGCGCCGAGCTCGAGATCGCGGCGCGCCACCTGGCCTCGGCCGCCTGGGGCACGGGTGCCTACACCGGCGCCATGCTGCGCTTCGACGAGTCCTTCGACGCCGAGAACGCCCGCAAGGCCGAGCTGCCCAAGGGCTACCTGACCAAGCGCGTGTCGCGCCTTTCCGAGATCCTGACGACCGAGAACGGGCTGGTCCACCGCGGCCACCGCGGCGACACGCTACGCTTCGAGTTCCGCATCTCGCCCCAGCTGCTGGCCGAGCCCGCCGAGTCCCTGCTGCTCGACCTCGAGTACGTGCAGCGCATCCCCGAGCCCTACCGCCCCACCAAGCTCGACGTCGAGTTCAACGGCATCTACCTGACCACCCTGCCCAAGTGGGAGGGCGGCCTCGACGCCCGCCCGCACATCCAGCGCCTGACCCTGCCCCGCAACGAGCTGCGCGGCGTGAACCGCCTGCAGCTCCACGTGAGCGCCCTGCAGGTCGAGCCCCTGTGCAACGCCGACAGCTGGCGCCTGGTCGAGAACGCGGTCACCGACGACTCGGCCCTGCGGCTGGTGGGCGAACGCGAGGTCGAGCTGCTGCCCGACGTCGAGGCCTTCATCTACGACGGCCTGCCGTACTCCACGTCCGGGGAGCTCGACCACACGTTGATCATCCTGCCCGACGACGTCCAGCCGCGCGAGATCGGCACGGCGCTCTCCATCGTCTCGAACCTGGCGGGTGCCACGGGGCGGCCATCGAACGGCCTGCGCTTCTTGCCCGAGAGCGACGTGCTGCGCGTCATCGATCGCGAAGAGAAGAAGGCGCGCGGCGAGGAACCCCGGCCCGCCGAGCCGGCCATCGGCACTCGCGGCGAGCCCTCCGCGGCCGTCGAGGATCGCTTCAACGACCCCGAAGATCGCGCCAAGCACTTCATCCTGGTGGGCTCGGCCGACCGCTCGCTGCTCCTGCGCCGCTGGTCTCCCCTGCTGCCGCTGACCACCGACGCTGGCCGCATGCGCCTGCGCCCGCCGACGCGCGAGGAGTCCTACATGGAGCTCCTGCGCGGCCGCTGGCCCCGCGAAGAGGCCGACCGGGCCGCGCGGTTCCTCATCGAGGCGCAGCACCCGGCGGCGGTGCTCGGCATGGAGAGCCCGTTCACCGGCGGCCTGAGCGTCGTGGCGGTCACGGCCAACACCCTGGCCGAGATGCCGGCGGTGGTCGACCTGCAGAGCTACACCGAGGCGCGCCTCGAGGAAGGCGGCGACCTCATGCTGCTCGACGCCGAGAAGCGTGCGGTGTTCCACGTGGGCCCCACGTACACCGACGGCAGCATGGGCCGCCTGTCGTACGTCCGCTGGCTGCTCGGCGGCCACTGGCTGCTGCTGTACCCGCTCTTGTTCCTGACCACCCTGCTGCTGGCGTTCACGCTCAAGGCGTGGCTGTCCCGCAAGGAGCGCGCGCGCCTGGCCGAGGGGGAGGGAGAGCCGTGATTCCTCTGGCGCTGTTCCTGGTGTCCGCCGTCACGGGCACCTTCGGCGTCCCCGCGACGTCGACCGAAAAGGCGCAGTGGCCCCTGTGGGCGCACTTCTCCGAGACCTTCGTCAGCAAGGACGGGCGCGTCATCGATCCGACGGCCGAGGGCGTCACGACCTCCGAGGGCCAGGCCTACGGCCTGTTCTTCGCGCTGGTGGCCGACGACCGGCAGAGCTTCGCGCGGATGCTCGCCTGGAGCCGCAACAACCTGGCGAACGGGGACCTGACCGCCAACCTGCCCGCCTGGAAGTGGGGCCAGGCGGCCGACGGCACCTGGAGCGTGATCGACCCCACGCCGGCCGCCGACGCCGACCTGTGGCTGGCCTACACGCTGCTCGAGGCCGGGCGCTTGTGGTGCGAGCCCGCGCTCAGCCAGGAGGGCTACGCCGTCCTGAAGCTCGTCACCGAGATCGAGGTGACCGACGTGCCCGATCTCGGGCCCGTGCTCATGCCCGGCCCCGCCGCGTACTTCGTGCTCGAGCAGAAGCTCTGGCGGCTGAACCCCAGCTACCTGTTCCTGCCCGCGCTGCAGCGCCTGGCGGCCCTCGAGCCCGCGGGCCCCTGGGCTGGCGTGGTGGCCTCGACGCTGCGCCTGTTCCGCGAGGCGCCGGTCGACGGACTGCTACCCGACTGGATCGCGTGGGAGCCCGCCCGGAAGGCCTTCGTGCCCGATCCGGTGAAGGGCAGCGTGGCCAGCTTCGACGCCATCCGCCTGGTGCTGTGGGCGGGCGTGCTGCCGGGCGCCGACCCCGCGACCCGGGCGGTGCAGGAGTTCCTGTCCGGCCCCCTGACGGCCTGGCGCAAGACGGGCAAGGTCCCGGTACGGGTCGCGCTCTCGTCGCCGCCCGTCCCCACGCCCGAGTCCGGCCCCGCGGGCTACTATGCGGCGCTGCTCCCGCTCGTCGAGCGCCGGGGCGACGCCGACGACGTCACGCGCCTGCGGGTGCTGCTGGCCACGCGCAAGCGGAACGGCCTCTACGGCACGCCGCCCGCCTATTACGACCAATGCCTGGCCCTCTTCGGCGAAGGCTTCGTCGAGCGTCGCTATTCGTTCTCGGCCGAAGGTCGATTGGAAGTGAGATGGGAGTCCCGATGCGAGTGATCCGCGTCCTCCTACCCTGGACGCTCGCGGTGCTGATCGGCCCCGCGGGTCTCCAGGCCCAGTCCAAGGCGGCAGCTCCCGCGCTGGCCCCCGCCGCCGTCGTCACGACCCCCGTCGCCGCCCCGGCCGCCGGCGGCGCCCCCGCGGCTGCCGCGGTCCCGGCCTCGACCGCGCCCGCTGCGCCGTCCGATCCGGTCCTGCAGCAGCTCCTCAACAACGTCGACTTCTGGCGCGCCCGCGGCGACGACGACAAGGTCGCCGAGATGTGGCGCAAGGTGCTGCGCAGCTACCCGGGCTACCCGCAGGCGTTGGTCGAGCTCAGCCAGCACGAGTCCCGCAAGGGCAACAAGGACAAGTCGAAGCAGTACATCGAGGAGCTGCGCCGCGTGCAGCCCGACCACCCCGAGCTCGCGCGCCTCGAGCGCTCGACCGAGATGGGCGAGAAGTACAACGTGCTCCTCTCGCAGGCGCGCGCGCTCCTGAAGGCCAAAAAGACCAGGGAGGCCATCGAGGCCTACCGCAAGGCCTTCGGCAACCAGCCGCCCGTGGGGTCGCTCGCCCTCGAGTTCTACACGACCCTGGGCGGCGAGACCGAGGGGTGGGACGAGGCGCGGGTCGGCCTCGAGCGCGTTTCGCGGGAGCGCCCCGACGACGAAGAGCTCGCGCTGGCCTACGCGCGGCACCTCACCTACCGCCAGCAGACCCGCTACGACGGCATCCGGCGCCTCGAGGCCATGCACAAGGCCTCGCGCCTGCCCGACGTCAAGAAGCGCATCCGCGAAGCCTGGCGCCTGGCCCTCGACTGGTCGCGCAAGAACCCCGCGAACGGGGGGTTGGTCCGCGCCTACCTGGCCGAGGGCGACGACCCCGAGGTCCGCACGTGGCTGGGCGAGCTGAACGCCATCCAGGCCCGCACCAACGCCTACGTGGCGGGCGATCGCGCGTTCGAGGCCGGCGAGGTCGAGAAGGCCGAGGCCATCTACAAGACCCAGCGCGAGAAGTACAGGAACGACCCGCTGGCGCTGGTCGGGCTCGCCAAGGTGGCTATGAAGCGCGGCCACCTCAAGACCTCGAAGGAGCTCCTCGAGCAGGCCCGGGTGCTCGCCAAGTGGTACCCGCCGCTGTGGAAGCCGCTGCTCGACGAGGTCGACTTCTGGCTCATGATGCGCGAGGCCGACGTGCAGCGCGCGGCCGGCAACCTGCAAGAGGCCGAGAACCTGGCGCACCAGGCCGCCGAGCGCTCGCCCGCCAACGTGGCGCACGTCGACCTGATGCTCGCGAACATCTACGCGGCCCAGGGCAAGCGCGCCGCGGCGCGCGATCGCTTCGACGCCGTGCTGCAGAAGGATCCCGCGTCGGCCGCCGCGCTCTTCGGCAACGTGCAGCTGCTGGCCGACGAGGGCCAGGTCGCCGACGCCGACGTCTTCAACGACCGCCTGCAGAAGCTGCCCGCCACGCCGAGCATGACCGAGGTCGAGCAGCGCACGCTCCGGGTCACCAAGGCGCGCGCCCAGGCCCTGGTCTACGCGGGCGCCGGGCGCGACGAGCGGGCGCGCGAGGTGCTGGTCAAGGCCCTGGAGCGCGACCCCGGCGAGAAGTGGCTGCTGCACGACCTGGTGAACCGCCACCTGGCCGTGCGCGACGTGCGCGAGGCCCGCCTGTACCTCGACGAGCTTCTGGCCCAGGAGCCGAACGCCCCCAAGGCGCAGCTGGCCGAGGCGCGCGTGCTGGCCGAGGAAGGCCGCCTGGCCGAGGCCTACAAGGTCGTGTCGTCCATCCCCTCCGACGGCAGCGACCTCGATCTCGAGGCCATGCGGCGCGATCTGCTGACGCGCAGCACCATCGCGCGCGTCGTGCAGCAGGCCGGCGTGGGCAACGGCGAGCAGGCCCGCCGCACGCTGATGACCCTCGAGGGCGACGTGGCCGAGCACCCCTCGCTGCTGGCCGGCGTGGCCGTGGCGTGGTGCGAGCTGGGCGAGACCGAGCGGTGTCACACGCTCATCAAGAAGGTCATGGCGCGCGTCAAGGAGCCGAGCGCGTCGTTGCGCTTGCAGTACGGCGCCGTGCTGCTCATGGTGGGCCATCACGCCGAGCTCGCCGCGCTCCTGAACGACACGCCGTGGCAGGAGCGCCTGACCCTCAGCGAGCAGGCCGCGCTGCGCTCGCTGCGCGTGTCGCTGGTCATGGAGCGCGTCGAGCGCTGCCGTTCGCGCGGCGATCTCTCGGGCGCCTTCGGGCACCTGCGCCCCCTGTTGCACGACTACCCCGACGAGCCCCGCGTGCTGGTGGCCCTCGGCAACCTCTTCCTCGACAAGGGCAGCGCCCGCGAGGCCTACGCGGTGTTCGAGCGTCGCCTGAAGGCCGATCCCAAGGACCTCGAGGCCCGCGAGGGCGCCATCCGCGCCGCTGGAAAGCTCGGCTACGAGCACGACGCCCGCGCGCTCATCGACGAGGGGCTCGAGGCCTTCCCGCGCTCGGCCCGCATGGAGTTGATCGCCGCGCGCTACGACCTGTCCGAGGGCGACGACGAGGCCGCGCTCGACCGCCTGCGCAAGGCGCTGGTCATCGACGAGGAGGAGCGCGACGTCCGCGTGAAGCACGAGGGCGACGACGACGCGCTGCCGGCCGAGGACGACCCGGGCTCCCTGCGCCCCGAGAGCGACTACGACGAGATCCTGGCGGTGGCCGCCGACCGCTTCGGGCAGACCCCCGAGGAGCAAGAGGCCCAGCTGCCCAAGAAGCGCTGGTCGGTGCGCCGCGAGATCCTCGCGGAGATCAACCGCGTCGAGGCGCGCTACGGCGCCGACATCTCCGGTGGCCCGATCTTCCGCTACCGTCACGGCGAGTCCGGCCTCGGCCGCCTGTTCCAGTTCCGCCTGCCGCTCGTGGCGGGCCTGCCCATCGGCTTCCTCGGCCGCATCCGCCTGCTGGTGGCGCCCGACGTCATCTACGCCGGCTCCCTCGACCTGGACAACGCGCCGCTGGCCGGACGCTTCGGCCGCCTCGGCACGCTCACGCTGGCGTCCGGCAACGGTACGATCCGCCAGTCCGAGCAGGGCGTGGCGCTCGAGCTGGGCTACGAGGTCAAGGGCTTCGCGCTGCACGGCGGCACCACGCCGCTCGGCTACCCCTTGCAGACGTGGGTGGCGGGCCTCGGTTGGGGTGGCACCTTCGGCGACCTGTCCGTGGCCGCCGACGTCTCGCGCAAGCTATTGGGAGACAGCCTGCTGGCCCACGCCGGCGCCGTCGACCCGGTCACGGGCGAGGAGTGGGGCCTGGTCACGGCCAATGGCGCGCGCGTCGACGCGGCCTACTCCCTCGACCCGTTGCTGTTCTACCTGTACGGCGGCTATGCGTGGCTGATGGGCACGGGCGTCCAGGACAACCAGCGCGTCGAAGGCGGCGGCGGCTTCCGCTGGCGCGTGAGTCGTACCAAGAGCCCCGCCGTGTCCACCGGCCTGTCGCTGCTCTTCTTCCACTACGAGCGCAACCTGCGCTACTACACCGTGGGCCAGGGCGGCTACTTCAGCCCGCAGATGTTCGTGAACCTGGCCGTGCCCATCGAGCTGTCGGGCCAGGCCGATCGGCTGGTCTACCGCGTGGGCGGCGACGTGGGCCTCAACTGGTTCCACGAAGACGCCTCACCCTTCTACCCCCTCGACGCGGCCGCCATGGCCACCCGCGGCGCCCGCGTCGACGCGTTGGGCGACCCGGTCTCGAACCACTACGTCGAGCAGTCCAGCCTGGGCGTGGGCCTGAACGCACAGGCCATGGTCGCGTGGCAGTTCACGTCGCAGCTCCTCGGCGGCTTCCAGGCCCAAGCGCACTTCGCGGGCGACTACCAGGAGGTCGTGGGCGGGCTCTTCGTGGGCTACGGCTTCCGCCAGGGCGGCGCCCCCGCGGCGCCGTGCGTTCCGGGGTACTGGCAGTAACCTCACCCCTCCCCCTCTCCATGAATGGAGAGGGGATGCTCGCGGTCAGAGCCTGTGAACCCGTCTCACCGACAGGCTCCGAGGTCGTTGCTTTCGCAGGACGCCGGGGGCGTCCCGCGCGAGACCTTGTGAGGTTTCACAGGCTCTGGAAATCGCCGTGGGCTCCGGGCGCCCACGGCGCAAACAACAACCTGAGAGCTTGTGAAACCTCACAAGCTCTCAGTACACGTACAGCACGTACGGCTTCTGGACGGGCTTCAGGCAGACGTTGCCCCTGTACTCCTTGCCCTTGACCATGACGCCCCAGGTGGCGGGCCAGGTGAAGGTGAGCTCGGAGGTGGCGCTCTTGTCGACGCCAGCGTGCCACGAGACGTTCAGGAGCTCGAAGTCGTCGAAGGTCGAGACCACGAAGCGCGAGACGGTCAGGTCGGCGGCGCCGGTGTTCTGGAAGGTGACGTCGAAGCAGCCCACGCCGTCACCCGCGGCCGTGGGGCCGCTGTACCGCATCGTCACGCCCTTGCCGGGATCGTCGATCTGCCCGGCCGTGAACGTGTTCTGCTGGGGCTCGGTCAGGTCGGTGGGCACCACGTCGAAGGTGATCGACGGGATGCTCGCCACGTAGGCCAGCGGCTCGACGCAGTAGCCGAACGAGACCGACCCGCCCTTCGAGAGCGGCTGATCCGCGTTGGCGGCGAACACGTCGAGCAGCGCGCCGCCCACGGGGTGGATGATCGCGCCCCACTGGCTGGAGAGCGCGTCGATGGCGGTGTCGAGCTCGAGGCGCAGCGCCCAGTTCGTGATGGCGGGGCCGCCGTTGCGCAGCGCCACCTGCACGCAGCCGCCGGTCTCCCAGTCGTTGGCCACGCTCTGGTACAGCGTGAAGTCGCCGCTGGTGAGCACCGCCGCGGCCGGGCCCTGGCCGGGCTCCACGGCACCGTCGGAGCCGCCGCTGGTGGTCACGACCACGTCGACCGGCACGCTGATGGGCGCCGCGCAGTAGCGGATGCTGACCACGTCGCCCGAGCGCAGCTTGGTGGCGTCCTTGGGGACCACCACGAGCTCGCGCTCGTAGAGGAAGACCAGGTTGTCGCCGGCGCCGGAGTACGACGAGTCGACGATGGCCCGGTCGAGGCCCACCGAGATCTTCCAGGTGGAGAGCGTGGGCCCGGTGTTGCGCACCCAGGCGCTGACGCAGGCGCTGTCCGTGTAGGTTTCGGCCGCGTAGTAGAGCTCGAACACGCCGTCGGCCGAGAGGATGGGCTCGCCGTCGGCCACCGGGAGCGTGCCCTCGCCGCTGCCGCCCGCTACGCGCAGGTTGGAGCCCTGGCCCGAGGTGCTGGATGTCGCCAGGTCGCACCCCGGCGAGGCGCCGAGGGCAACCACCGAGAAGACGCCCGCCCAGAGCAGATCGCTCATCCGGCTCACCGTGCCTCCAGATTCGCTGCGTTGCCAATACCAAAATATAGCGGAAGAGCGCGGGCGGAGCGACAGGAAAGCGCTGCCCGGCCACCGGATTCGTCCGAGTCGGCCTGTCGACCGGTCGGTCAGGCTCCGCGCCGGCGCCGGACGACGCCCCCCACGACCAGCAGCCCGAGCACCAGCGCGGCGATCCAGTCGCCCGCGAGGCCGTAGAGGCTGCCGCCGTCGTAGAGCGGCAGGTCGGCCACGACCACGCCCGGGCCGTCGGCCAGGTGGTCGCGCTCGGCCAGCACGTTTCCTCGGGCATCGGCGATCAACGAGCTGCCGTTCTTGGCCGCTCGCACCAGGCCGTAGCGCCCCTCGATGGGCCGGAGCAGGCTGTTCTCGCGATGGTAGGGAGCGACCTCTTTCCAGTCCCAGGTGGGCACGAGCACCAGGTTGGCGCCCGCCTGGGCGTGCGAGCGCACCAGGTCGGCGAAGTTGTCGTCCTGGCAGATCATGACGCCCACGGTCCAGCCGTCGAACGCGACGCGCACGGGCCCGGTGGTGCCGTCCTTCCAGGTCTCGACGCCCCAGATCAGGTGCGTCTTGCCGTACTCGGCGGCCAGCTCGCCGTCGGGCCCCACCAGCAGCAGGCGGTTCTCGTCGCGATCGAGATCGCCGATGCCGAGCCCCACCAGCACGCCGTACGTACGGGCGGCCTGGCCCAGGCGCTGGAGCAGGCGCTCGCGCTCGGCGCCCCCGACCGCCACGCTCACCTCGGGCATCAGCACCACGCGCGCCCCCGCCTGCACGGCCTTGGCCAGCAGCGGCTCGAGGGTCCCGTCGAACAGCTCGTCGGTATCGGCGGGCTTGCGCGGGTCTTCGCTCTTCGAAGGGAAGCCAATGGCGGCCACGCGCAGCGAGCCGCGCGGAGCCTGGCCGCCCGCCCACAGGCTGACGCCGACCACGGGCAGGAGCAGCGCCATGAGCGCCACGGCCACCGCCGCCCGCCGGGCGGGCTCCAGCACCAACGCCAGCGTCAGCCCTTGCAGGCCGACGACCAGGAACGGCAAGCCCAGGGGGCCGGTGAGCGACACGATCTGCACGGCCCAGGGCGCCGCGCTCCACACCCGCGTGAACAGCTGCGCCGAACCCCACTGGGGCCACGCCGTCACGTCGAACCAGCCCACGATCACGACCACGGCCGCCGAGGCCAGCGCGCGCCACGGCTCACGCCAGTCGCGCACAGAGTGCAGGCCCACCGCGGTCAGCGCCCACACCGCGCCCACGTACGCGATCTCGAGCGCCGTGGCCCACCACGGGAAGTTCAGGAGCACGGCCTGCGGGCCGCCATAGGCCGCCGCGAACACGAAGCCGGTCAACGCGGCGTGCCAACGGCCGTGGGTGCGCCGCACGGCCAGGAGCAGCGGTACGAAGGCCAGCAGCTGCAGGAACGAAGCCCCGACGGGGTGGTCGGAGGCAAACAGCAGCTGCCCTCCCACCAGCGCCAGGAGCGGCGCGTGCCACCAGGGCGAGCAGGAACCGTTCGGCTCGTTGGGGGTCTTCATCCCAAGGACTCGAGGAGGGCCTGCAACCGCTGCACGGACTGCGACTCGGTGAAGTAGCGCGGGTCGGTCATGTCGCCCTCGATGATCACGCCGGGCTTGCCGGTGCGCCTCGTGACCTCTTCCTTCACCGGGTACTGCCCGATGGAGTAGGGCTTGCACGAGTGGTTCGAGTGCATGACGAAGCCGTCGGCGCCGAACTTCTCGGTCAGGTGCTGCACCTTGGCCATGCGGGCGTGGATGGACTGGTTCAGGTAGATGTCGGTGTAGGCCCGCGCGGCGCCCTCGAACAGGTCGTCAGCGCCGAAGGTGTGCCCCGCCCAGGCGTGCGTGTAGGTGTCGGCCACCAGCACCGTGTCGTGCTCCTTGAAGAAGCGCGACAGGGCGCCGATCTGAAACCAGATGGGGATGTTGTCCCACACCAGGCGGCGCTTCTCGTTCTTCAACAGGAACTGACCGTTGCGGCGCCGGTCGGCGAGCTCGCCCTTCAGCTTCTGGAAGAAGCGGGTCACGAAGGCGTTCCCGCGCATGGACACGATGGGCATCATGAACACGAAGGCGTCGAAGCACGAGAACAGCGCGGGGCGCTCGAGGTTCATCTCGAGCACCTCGGTCCAGGCGTCGACGTTCTCCTGCGCGTTCGTCGCGACCTCGCGCAGGCGCTTGTCGGTCAGACGCTTGCCCACGATCTTCTCGCCCCAGGCGGCCAGCCCCTCGAGCTGGGACTTCACGTACGCCACGGTGTGCGGCTGCAGCTGGTCGTGGATGACCGGCGTGTCGATCAGGTAGAAGGGCACGCCCTGGATCTCGGCGGTGCGCTCGAACCACTTGGTGACGGTGTTGCAGATGTTGTTGCAGGCCACCACCATGTCGGGCTTGGGCATGCCGCCGAAGGGGATGGGGCTCTTGCCGCCCAGCTGGAAGCCGAGGTCGTTGCGGGCGTACGAGCAGATCTCGGGGCTGTAGCCCGCGCCCTCGGCCAGGCGGTGCAGGTCGGGCGCCACCTTGCGCGCGCCGCAGATGGCGGCGTGGTTCTCGGGGTAGATGGGCTGCACCCCCAGGGCGACCAGCACCTCGACGGGCGCGCCGCTCGTGACCCAGGCCACCTTCTTGCCCAGGTACCGCGTGACCTTGGGCATCAGGTAGTGCTTGCTCATCAGCTTCTTGAGGTCGTCGTGGATGAGGAATTTCGGCATGGTCCCTCCGGGAGGGGGGAGGTGGGGGGCGAACGCTACGGGCAGACCACCACGAGGCCGAGGTCGTCGACGTACACGCCCTCGAGATCCTGCTCGGGCATGATCACGGCCTCGTACGAGAACTTCACCTGCACCGTGCGACCGGCGAACGCCGACGCGTCGACCTGCACTTCCTGCCACGTCTTGTAGTCGGCCGCGTCGATGGCGGTCTTGTCCCAGACGACCGTCGCCACGTCGTTCGAGACCAGCGAGACCGTGACCAGGTCGCGCGCGGGATCGCTCTCAATGTCGAGGTAGACCCAGAAGCGCAGCTCGGGAAACTGGCCCTCGGGCAGGGTGACCGAGGGACCCGTGGCCGTGGACGTGGGCGGGGTGGTGGAGCCGCCGCCGCCGGGGATGATGCCGCCGCCGTCGGAGGGCTTGTAGGACGCGGTGGTGGAGCCGCCCATGAGGGCGTCGATGCCCACCACGTTGCCGTAGTAGAGCGCGTGCGCGCCGCCGTGGAAGCGGTAGTCGGGCAGCGTGATGGGCAGCCCGATGCCGATGTCGACGGTGCCGCCGGTCGGGACCTGCCACGAGTTGCCGCCGCCGAAGCCCATGCCGCCGCCGGCGTCGGCGCCGACGAGCTCCCAGTCGGGGTACGAGGGCCCGCTGAAGATGTCGGTGGCGGTCACGTTCTCGAACGCCTCGGTGTAGGAGAAGGGCTCGCAGCAGCCCGGAAGGCCGGAGCCCGAGTGCTTGCAGACGTTGCTGGAGAGGCACTTGTCGGTGGTGCACTCGTCGGCGTCGTCGCACTCGGAGTCGTCGTGGCAGCAGCCCGCGATGGCCGAGAAGCCACACGTGCCCTCGGCGCCGCAGTCGCCCTTCTGGCACACGTCGAGGCTGACGCACTCGGCGTCGTTGGCGCAGCAGTCGGGGGCCATCGTGCTCGCGAAGACGCAGGCGCCGACCACGCAGTGATCGGTGGTGCAGACGTCGTCGACGTCGTCGTCGTCGCACTCGGCGTCGACGTGGCAGCAGTTCGGGATGTCGGTCGAGGCGCACAGGTGCGCTTCGCACGTCCAGGCCAGGCACCAGTCGTCGGTGGCGCAGTCGTCGGCCACCAGGCAGCAGCCGGGCTCGGCCGACGTGGCGTAGGCGCACGCGTGGTCGACGCAGGTGTCGATGGTGCAGGTGTCGTCGCCGTCGTCGCACTCGTCGTCGACCAGGCAGCAGTCGGCCTTCTCGGTGAACACGCACTGGTGGTCGGTGCACTTGGCCTTCTTGCACTCGTCGGGGAGCACGCAGTCGGCGTCCTTCAGGCAGCAGTTGGGCTCGGCGGTGAGCGCGAAGACGCACTTGTTGCCGGTGCACGTGTCGGTGGTGCACACGTCGTCGTTGTCGTTGCACTCCGAGTTTTCGAGGCAGCAGCCCTGGATGGGGCTCTCGACGCACGTGCAGTTCAGGCACTTGGCCTGCATGCAGACGTTGGAGGCGGTGCACTCGCCGTCGCCCTGGCAGCCGCCCTCCTTGGGGGTGAACACGCACTTGTTCAGGGTCGTGTCGCACGAGTCGACCGTGCAGGCGTCGTTGTCGTTGCACTGGCCCGGGCTCACGCAGCAGTTGGCGATGAAGCTGGACTGGCAGCCGTTGGCGCCGCACACGTCGGTGGTGCAGGCGTTGCCGTCGTTGCAGTCGGCGTTCGAGGCGCAGCAGCCGGGCACCTTGTCGTAGATGCACTGGCTGCCGTTCAGGCAGCGGTCGGTGGTGCAGACGTTCGAGTCGTTGCAGTCGGCGTCGAGCGTGCAGCACGACGTGGCCGGCATGTGCTGGCAGGCGGCGTTGATGCAGTTGTCGATGGTGCAGGGGTTCTTGTCGTCGCACTCGGTGTGGCTGGTGCAGCACGAGGGGTCGGTGGTCTCGTGGCTGCACACGTTGCCATTGCACTTGTCGGTGGTGCACACGGCGCCGTCGTCGCAGTCGGCGTCGGCTTCGCAGCAGCCGAGGGCGTCGGAGACCGTGAGCACGCACGTGTGGTTCTTGCAGGCGCCGGTGAGGCAGGGGTTGGACGAGCCGCACGAGGCGTCGGTGGAGCAGCAGGCCTCGAGGGGCTTCGGCGGGTTGGTGCAGTGACCCTCGACGCAGACGTCCTGGGTGCAGTAGGTGGCGTCGTCGCAGTGTACGTCCTTGGAGCACGCCTTGGTGGCCACGTGCTGGCAGGTGAAGTTCTTGCACTGGTCGACGGTGTACTCCTTGCCGTCGTTGCAGTCGCCGTCGTTGCGGCAGCAGCCCGCGGGCGGGTTGCCGGTCGACCACACGTCGGTGTAGCTGCACTTCATGGACAGGCAGGCTTCCATCGTGCAGGGGTTCTTGTCGTCGCAGTCGGAGGTCGACGTGCAGGTGCAGTCGGCCTTGGTGGCGTCGATGGGGTGGAAGCACGTGCCGTTCACGCACAGGTCGGCCGTGCAGTAGGTGAAGTCGTCGCACTGGGCATCGGTCAGGCAGCAGTCGGTGCCCGAGCCCTCGTGCTCGCAGCCCGACGTGCCGCACGTGTCGGTGGTGCAGGCGTTGCCGTCGTCGCAGTCGAAGTCGATCTCGCAGCAGTCGGCGTTGGCCTTCTCGAACTTGCAGCGGTGGTCGACGCACGTGTCGGTGGAGCACCCGGAGCCGTCGTCGCAGTCGGTGTCGGCCGAGCAACAGATGGGGTCGGGCGCCACGTCGAACGCGCACGTGCCCTCGGCGCAGCGGCCGATCTGGCAGTCGTTGGCCGGCAGGCAGTCGGTGTCGACGGTGCACTGCGCGGGTGGGACGTCGGTCACGGTGTCGCCGGGCTGCACCGTGTCGGTGCCGCTGCCACCGCCACCACCGCAGGCCACGAGGGCCAGCAGGGCCGGGATCGAGAGCACCAGGGCGAGAGTGCGCGTGCGCGTCATGGAAAGCCTCCGCTTGCGTCGCAGGGAATATAGAGGAAAAGCGGGGTGGCTACAAGGTGAAGGGCGCGGGAGATTCGGCGAGGTGGCAGCGACTGCCAGCGTTTGATCAACGGTCGTTGATCAAACGCCTTGGAGGGCCTCCAGGCCGCCTGAGGAGCGGTCCAGCATCCATTCGTACGCCGGCAGCGCGTCGACGCCGGCGCGAACCAGGGGGATGGCCTGGTCGCGCGTCAGGACCAGGAGCCGGCCCGGGGGGGCGTCTGGCAGTTCCTTGGAGGCGGCCCCGAGGGCGCGCAGCTCGCGGGAGAGCGTCGTCTCGTCCGAAGGATCGGCGCACACCTGCAAGAGCTCGCTGCCGCCGCCGCGGTAGCGCGCAAGGAAGTCGACCTCGAAGCCATCGCGGGTCTTCACGTACCCGACCTCGGCATGGCGACGTTCCGCCTCGTTCAACACGGCCGTCTCCAAGGCGTGGCCGAGGTTCGCGCGACCGCTGGCGTCGAAGGCGCCGATGAGGGCCGGGTCGGCCGGGTAGAGCCGGCGAGGGTTCGAGTTCCGTTGGCGCTCGGACTCGGTGGCGAGGGGCACAGCGGACACCAGGAATGCGTCCAGCACGTGGTCGAGCAGCTCGTGGACCGTGTCCTTGCCCACGGCGTGGCCCTGGCTCTGCAGGTCGCGGTGAAGCCCATGCACGCTCAGGCCGCGGCAGGGGTTTCTGAGCGCGTGGCGCACCAGCCACCGCAACGCGGCCACCTGCGTGACCCCGTAGCGCTCGACGATGTCGCGAAGAACGACGGTGTCGACGTAGCCCTGCAGAAGCTCGATGCGCCATAGCACGGCCAGCCCCTGCGCTTCCGGGAACCCCCCTTCGAGCAGGTACTCCAGGAATCGCTTCTCGATCTGCGAGCGTAGGGCTGGCGGCCATTCGCCAGGGTCGAGCTCGGGCTCCTCGCCCCGATGGCGCAGGTATTCTCGAAAACCGAAGGGCCGAATCACGGTGGCCAGACCCCTGCCCCGCAGCGACGTGTGCACTTCGCGCGAGAGCATCCGGGCCGACGAGCCCGAGACGACGATCTCGATCTTCTCGTCGTCGAGGACTCGTCGCACGAAGCGCTCCCAGCCCGGCACGACCTGGATCTCGTCGAGGAACCAGTGCACCGTCTCGCGCCCCCTCCACTCGGGGTGGCGGCGAAAATACTCTTCGAGGAGGAGGTCGAGCTGGGTCGCGTCGATGCCGGCGAGGCGATCGTCATCGAAGCTGAGGTAGACGGCGCGCTCCCGCGGGGCGGTGACGCGCTTCTCGGCGAGGACCTGGCGGAGGAACGTGCTCTTGCCGGTCCGACGCATGCCGATCACCGCGTGGGCCTTGCCCGCCACGGGCGGAAGGCGCGCGTCGCGACGGGTCGTGGTCGCCACGGGCGTCGGCTCGAGGGCGGCGTTCAGCTTCTCGTTGAGGACGGGGTGTAGTCCCATGGAGGACAGCTTGCAGGCAATGTGTCCTTGTGTAAAGGACACATTTACGCGAAGCCATCTCTGGCGCTAATGACGCCGCGGGGCAAGACGAACGCGTTGGGTCGATCGAGGTCGTCGGCAGGTGGAGCGCAGTTGCTCCACGCGTGGACGAACGGGACTCCTCTTCGGCGGCCCGCAGTTGGCAGGTGCCACCGCAACTGGCCGCGGAGTGCGCGTTCTACGAATCTGGCACGTCCCCTGCAAGCATTGGTCGGCAGACGGCACATGGAGGGTCTAGATGAGGATCGGTGAAAATCGCTCGATCGCTCTCCTGGTCTTAGCGGCCCTGGCCTTGGTGCCCCTAGCGGCCTGCTCCGGCGGCACTGGCGACGAGAGTCCGTCGACCTGCGACCACGACGGTGACGGCGTGAGCGGTCCGCAGTGCTACGGATCGGACTGCGACGACGAGCAACGGGAGATAGGTGCCTGCGGTTGCGGCGAGCAATGCGTCGCGGGGGCGTGCGTCTTCACGGCATGCGAAGGCAAGGCCTGCGGACCGGACGGCTGCGGGGGGGTCTGCGGCTACTGGACCGAATGCGGCACGACGTGTGTCGATGGCGACTACGTCTTTTCGGCGTGCGAAGGTCGCTCCTGCGGCGACGACGGCTGTGGAGGACAGTGCGGTCCCGCGTGTGGCGTCGGGCTCCGTTGTGACGGCACGTGCGTGTGCGACGAGTTCTCTTGCGGCGGCGAATGCATCAACTCCGAGTGCGTGTGTGGCCCCGATACCTGCGGCGGCGACTGCACGTTACGGTGCGAGGCGACCTGGGGCGAGTGCATCGAGGACGCGTGCCGTTGCTCGCCGAACTGCGACGGTAAGACGTGCGGTGACGATGGTTGCGGCGGAGCCTGTGGCGCATGCGCCCACGAAGAGACCTGCGTCGCTGGCAGTTGCGCCTCCTTCGATCCTGCAGAATGGACCGCGATCGCCCTTGATAGCATGGTCTCCGAACGGTACTTCGAATCACGTCGTCCGGGTGAAGGCGGGTACGACCACCCATGCTACTTCGACATCAACGCGGATGGCGCGTGCGACGAAGTCTACGGTAACCCAGACGGAGGCACTGACCCATGGTCGTCATCGATCACCAGGCTCCTCCTTCTTCCAGTCGAAGGCACCGAGCCGTTCGACGCGGTACTCGCGTGGGCGAGCAAGTCGTCGACCGGTGAGACAAGCATCGCCACAAAGGCAGCTTACGGGCGTCCCGCGCCCTTTTCGCTCCTTCAAGGCGCGTCGTTCAAAGGCGCCACGCTCACGACCAAACCCACCGACTTGCGGGCGTTCGACACCTCGATGATGCGCGAAGGAGCGGCCTCCTCGTGGTACAACGCGATGTGGTTGGTCCTCAGCTACACGCCGGTTCGCGAAGCGCGCCTCTCTGGAATCCTCACCCACTACACCGACGGAGGCGCGGACTTCGAAGGGTACCTGGGCGGCCTGATTCGGCGTGCGGACGTGGAGTACGCTATCTGGCTGGCACTCGCACACTGCTCGGAAAGCGATTACGGGTCGTGGACTTGCGCCCAACTCGCCGACTTCCTGGACCTGCTGGACGACTTCGTCGGGTGGACACTTCCACCGGGCGCCACCTATCCCGACGGCGCCGTCGCTCCAGTCTGCGCGCGGGTCACCGGCAGGGACACGACCGTCGCAGGCGTCGAGGCTACTCGCTGAGTAGAGCGCGCATTGCTACGGCGAGGATTGCCCTCGAACCGCCCGAACGACCGCCCGTGCATCCACGAACCGCACCTCGTGGCCGTCGAGGTCACGCGAGAAGGGCGGCGTGGCGTCGTGGCAGACCACGAACGACGGGCCGTCGGGGTAGCGGCGCCGGAACGCCGCCAGGCCGCGCAGGTTGACGTCGGTCGAGGACCACTTGCACTCGATCGCGACAGGCGGGCGCCCGCGGGGAACCAGCACGAAGTCGACCTCGTGGCCCTGCTTGTCGCGCCAGGTGCGAATGTCGCGGTGTTGCAGGGCGGCGTGCAGCTCGTTCAGCACGAAGTGCTCCCACAACGACCCGAAGTCTTCCGGGCGAAGCTCGCGCCAGCCGCGGTGCGCACACACGAAGCCCGTATCGAACCCATAGACCTTGGGGGCCGCGATGATCTCGGTGGGCTTGAACGTCGAGAAAGGTCGCACCACGTGAACCACGAAGGTGGCCTCGAGCACGGCCAGGTAGTTGGCGATGGTAGTGCGGCTCACCTCGCAGGGCTTCGCGTAACGCGTGGCTTCGAAGAGGCCCCCGCTGTGGGCCAGCAGCAGCTCGACGAACTTTTCGAACGAGTGACGACGCTCGAGGCGGAAGAGCTCCTGCACGTCCTTGGCCCAGAAGGCGTCCATCCACTCCTGCACGTCGCGCTCGGGCGGCTCGGTCGAAAGGAAGAAGGGCGGCAACCCACCGTGCAGCAGGCGGTGTGGCAGCCCCGGCGCGTCGAAGTCGTCGAGGTCGTCGAGGGTCATGGGCGTCAGCCACACCTCGGCTTTGCGTCCCGTGAGCGTGTCGCGGAACTTCTTCGAGGCCCCTAGGGTCGAAGAGCCCGTGGCGACGATGCGCACGTCGGGGTAGTGGTCGGCGGCGATCTTCAGGAGCTCGGATGGGTTATCGAGTCGGTGGATCTCGTCGAGTACGATGGATCGTCCACCGACGGAGGCCAGGAATCCCTCGGGCTCTGCCAGACGCCGACGAACGCTCGGCAACTCGCAGTCGAGCAGTTCGCAGTCGGGTAGCGACCGACACAGCGTCGTCTTGCCGACGCGCCGCACTCCCTGCAACCAGACGACAGAGCGATGCGCCCACGCGCCATGAATACGGTCAAGCCAACTACGGCGGAGGTTCATGCCACGGATGCTGCCCGGAGATGCTGCCAAGTGCAAGTAGTTTTTCACTTGGTACGACCATGTGCAAATCTGCTTGCGTCTGGTCCGAGCCTGCAGAGCCCCCCTACCCCACGATCGCGGGATCGAGGTCCACCCCCACCGGGCAGTGGTCCGAGCCCATCACCTCGGGCAGGAGGAAGGCGTCCTTCACGAACGGCAGCGCGCCCGGCGAGGCGTACACGTAGTCGATGCGCCACCCGACGTTCTTGGCGCGCGCCTTGAACATCTGGCTCCACCAGCTGTAGGCGTCCTTCACGTCGCCCTTCACGTGCCGGAAGGTGTCGGTCCAGCCCATCGCGAGCACGCGATCGAGCTCGGCGCGCTCGACGGGCAGGAAGCCCGAGGTGCCCTCGTTGGCCTTGGGGCGCGCCAGGTCGATGGGGCGGTGGGCGGTGTTGAAGTCGCCCATGACCAGGATGGGCTCGCCGGCGGCGCGGGCGGGCTCGAGGCGGTCGAAGAGCGCACGGTAAAAGTCGAGCTTGTAGGGCACGCGGCCGTTGTCGCGCTCCTTGCCCGAGCCGTTGGGGAAGTACACGTTGGCCACGGTCAGGCGGCCGAAGTGCGCGATCTGGACGCGGCCCTCGGGGTCGAAGTCGGGGTGCAGCGCGGTCTCGATCGAATCGGATTTCGCGCGCGACCACAGCATGACGCCGCTGTAGCCCTGCCGCTCGGCGGCCACCAGGTGCGTGTGCCAGTCCCCGGGCGCCGTCACCTCGGGCGGCAACTCCGACGCGGGCGAGCGCACCTCCTGCAGGCCCACGAGGTCGGCCCCGGAGCCGGCCAGCCAGTCGAGGAAGCCCTTCTTCAGGCAGGCCCGCAGGCCGTTCACGTTCCAGCTGAGGATGCGCATGGTTCACCGTCGCCCTGTCCAGTAGGTGGGGTGCCGTCGCAGGTGCATGACGGCGAGGATCAGAACCTCGGCACGGGTCTCGCGATAGAGCAGCGCGTAGGGAAAACGGACCACGAACCGACGGCGAACCGAGCCCTTGACGATCGGCCCGGCCTTGGGCGTAGACGCGATGGCCCCTTCCGCGGCCTCGATGGCCGCAAGGAACGCCTTGCCCAGGTTTTCGGCCTGCGCTTCGTACCACCGCGCGGCGTCGAGCAGTTCGCGTTCGGCTGCCGCCAGGAAACGGATCGATTTCATCGCGCCAGGCTGGCTCGCGCGTCACGAAGTACGTCGGCCGCCGGCCGGGAGGTCGTTTGCCCCGCCTTGTAGGCGGCGTATCGGCGCTCGGCTTCCTCGACCCACAGACGCTCGTTCTCAGCCTCGTCGGGGGCGTCGAGGCTGGCCAGCAGACGTTCCGCCAGGGCGGCGCGCTCAGAGAGCGACAAGCCGAGGGCCATCGCTTCACATTCCAACAGTCGTGGCGACATGGAGTCTCCGTTCGGTCGCACATGAGCATACCCAGGCGCCAGGATCATCTCAAGAGAGCGAAGCCGGCTCCGGCCTGAGAACCATGACGACGGACACAGCGGGAGATTGAATCTCGCGCGCCGGTGGAGTAGATTGCCGCGTCCCGACCGCCTTTCTGGAGGCCCCCATGGCGACCGACTTCACCCTCTCGAAGACCTACGAGCCTGCTTCGTTCGAAAAGGACATCTACGCGCGCTGGCTCTCGAGCAAGGCCTTCCACGCCGTGCCCGACGCGCGCGAGGACCGCTACGTCATCATGATGCCGCTGCCCAACGTGACGGGCGCCCTGCACATGGGCCACGCCATGGACAACTGCATGCAGGATCTGCTGATCCGCTGGCACCGCATGCTGGGCCACAACACGCTGTGGATGCCGGGCACGGACCACGCCGGTATCGCCACCCAGGCGGTGGTCGAGAAGCGCCTGAAGGAGCTGGAGGGCCTGACGCGCCACGACGTGGGCCGCGAGGGCCTGGTGCAGCGCATCTGGGACTGGAAGCAGGTGTGCCAGACCCGCATCATCCAGCAGCAGCAGCGCATGGGCTGCTCGTGCGACTGGGACCGCTACCGCTTCACCATGGACAAGGTGTGTGCGCGCGCGGTGCGGCACACGTTCTTCCGCCTGTTCGACGACGGCCTGGTGGCGCGCGGCAAGCGCCTCGTGAACTGGGATCCCTTCCTTCGCACCAGCATCTCGGACGACGAGGTCTACCACGAGACCGTGCAGGGCCACTTCTGGCACCTGACCTACCCCGTGATCGACCCGGCGGCGGGGGAGCCCACCCACGTGACCGTGGCCACCACGCGCCCCGAGACCATGCTGGGCGACACCGCCGTGGCCGTACACCCCGAGCCCGAGGCCTTCCTGCGCGCCGCGCTGGCCGAGGCCCGGACGGCGCTGCAGGACGCCGACGCCAAGACGCGCGCCGAGGCCGAGGCCCGGGTGAGCACGCTCGAGGCGCGCCTGGTCGACGTGCTCCCGACGCTCGCGAAGCTGGCGGCCATGGCCCGCGCCGGCCGCAAGGTGATGCTGCCGCTCTCGAACCGGCCCATCCCGCTGATCTGCGACCTGTGGGCCAAGCCCGACCTGGGCTCCGGCTGCGTGAAGATCACGCCCGCCCACGACCCCAACGACTACGACGTGTGGAAGCGCCACAAGGACGAGATCGGGCTCCTGAACATCCTGGCGCCCGACGGCACGCTCAACGAGAACGCCGGGGCCTACCAGGGCCTCGACCGCTTCGTGGCACGCGACGCCGTGGTGGCCGACCTGCAGAAGCTGGAGCTGCTGCCGCTGATCGAAGACCGCGAGATCGAGATCGGGCACTCGGACCGCAGCAAGACGGCCATCGAGCCCTACCTGTCCGACCAGTGGTTCGTGCGCATGGGCGACGTGGAGGGCGGCATCGAGATGGGACGCGGCAGCGCGAAGCCGCACCGAGCCAGCGGGCTGGTGCAGGCCGCCATCGACGCCGTGACCAGCGGCCGCGTGCGCTTCCACCCCGAGCGCTTCACGAAGACGTACCTCGACTGGCTGGGCGAGAAACGCGACTGGCCCATCAGCCGCCAACTGTGGTGGGGGCACCGCATCCCCGTGTGGTCCATCGAGACCAC
>Ga0172370_10002452_pt1 | contig 26788 bp, 22 predicted proteins | sample LakKiv5m_FD_114538 | JGI IMG/M metagenome (GOLD analysis project Ga0172370, IMG submission 114538) | Freshwater microbial communities from Kabuno Bay, South-Kivu, Congo - kab_022012_11.5m | ecosystem: Environmental > Aquatic > Freshwater > Lake | place: Democratic Republic of the Congo...
CCATCTGCCGCAGTTGCGCGCGAGACCACTCGCTCCGACGGTCTGCGACTCCGCTCGCCGCGCCGGTCGCCAGAGCGGTGGTCGGTACGATCCCCCACGCCGCGCCGGTTCCAGCCGGTCGTCCTGGACGAGGGTGGGAACGCCAGAGCGGTGGTCGTGACGATCCCCCCGCGCAAGGACCGGCGTCCGAGGCGAATGGGCGTCACGGTGTGTTATGACGTAGGTCATTAACTACCTGCCTGCGCGCAGGTAAGTTGCTCGGCGTGATCTCGCCCGCACAGCGACCGGCCTCGCGGCCGAAGGCCCCCGCCGACACTACCCGGCTCGAGATACTCGAGGCTGCCGAGTCGGTCTTCGCCGACCGCGGGTTCGCGGCCGCGCGGCTCGAAGACATCGCCGCGCGTGTGGGAGTTCGGCGCGCGTCGCTGGTCTACTATTTCCGCGACAAGCGCGAGTTGTACGACGCGGTTCTGGCGACGCTGTTCGGCGATCTGCTGGCGCGCTACCACGCCGTGCTGACCACCAGCCACGACATCTCCCGGCGCGTCGAGATGGTCGTGGACTCGTGGGTCACCTACGCGAGCGAGAGGCCGACGCTGGCGCGGGTGCTGTTGCGCGAGTCGGCCGAGCCCTCGCCGTCGCGCGTCGCCGCCCGGCACATCGCGCCGCTGGTCGCCGCCGTCAGTGACGCGATCCGCGAAGGCCAGCGGCAAGGCATCTTCGCTCCCGTCGATCCCGTGCACTTCATCTTCACGGTGGTGGGAGCCACGGTGTTCTTCGTTGCCGCCACGCCGCAACTGGTGCCGGATTGGCCGTTCGACGCTTCGAGCGCCGAACAACTCGCGATCCATCGCGACGAAGTAATCAACATCGCGCGCCGGCTGCTCGGTATCGAAGCGCCGGCGACAGCGGGCGACCGGCGCGGCGCAGCGGTGAAGAAAACCGCGCGTCGGCGGTCTCACCGCGCGGCCGGCGAAAGCCATCACTGATCGGAGGCACATCGTATGAACATCACACGTCGCGAGTTTCTGCGTTCCGTCACCGCCGCCACACTGTATCTCTGGCTGGACCGGCTCGGACTGACCGCCGCCGCGGCGGCGCAGGGCGCGGGCGCACCCGCAGCGGCGGCGTTGCCGGACTACCGCGGCTGGGAGGACGTCTACCGTCGCACGTGGTGCTGGGACAGCGTTACGCGCAGTTCGCACTTCGTGAACTGCTGGTACCAGGCCCACTGTTCGTGGGACGTGTACGTCAAGGACGGTGTGGTGTGGCGCGAGGAACAGGCGGCCGACTACCCGCGCGTCCGCTCCGACACTCCGGATTTCAACCCGCGAGGCTGTCAGAAGGGTGCCTGTTTCAGCTCGCGCATGTACGATCCGACGCGCGTCAAGTATCCGCTCAAGCGCATCGGCGAGCGCGGCTCGGGCAAGTGGCAGCGGATCTCGTGGCAGCAGGCACTCGAAGAGATCGCCGACCGGATGATCGAAACGATCACCGAGGAAGGCAGCGACCGCGTCATCTGGTCGCTCGGTCCGCTCTACACGTTCGGCCCGTCCACGGTCGGGCAGCTTCGCTTACTGATGCTGCTCGACAGTTGCCAACTCGACATGAACACCGAGATCGGCGACACGCATCCCGGCGCCGCGGTGACCTTCGGGAAGATCGTCGCCGAGCGCTCGCTCGACGACTTCTTCTTCTCGGACGTGATCCTGATCTGGGGCTCCAACCCGCTCTACACCCAGATCCCCAACGCGCACTTCTGGACCGAGGCGCGCTACAAGGGCGCCTACGTCGTGACGATCGCACCCGACTACAGCGCGTCGGCGGTCCACGCCGACGAATGGGTCACGCTGAGGCCCGGCACCGATGCGGCACTGGGGCTGTCGCTGTCACAGGTGATCGTCAGCGAAAACTTGCACGACCAGGCGTTCCTGCGCGAGCAGACCGACATGCCTTGCCTGGTGCGTGACGACAACGGCCGCTTCCTGCGCCAGAGCGACATCGAAAAGGGCGGTTCGGCCGACGTGCTGTATCTCTACGACACGCACGCCAAGGCCGTCGTCGAGTGTCCGCGCGAGTCGCTGGCGTTGGGCGACGTCGTGCCGGCGCTCGAGGGAGTCTACGAGGCCAACACCCTGAGCGGGCCGGTCAAGGTACGGCCGGTGTTCGCACTGCTGCGCGAGTCGCTCGACCAGCACTACAAACCCGAACAGACGGCGGCGACGACCGGCGTTTCCGCGCAGCAGGTTCGCGACCTGGCGCGGCGCATCGGCAAGGCCAAGGCGGTCTCGAACGTCACGTCGAGCAACATCAGCAAGTACTACCACGGCAACCTGATGGAGCGCGCGCAGATCCTGGTGTTCGCGCTGTGCGGCCACATGGGCAAGCGCGGCAGCGGATACAGCGCCTTCCCGTTCCTCAATCACGACGCGGTCGAGACCTTCGCGATGATGCGCGAACGTTCCGAAGCCGGGCAGCAGGCGGTCGTAGCGCAGATGCAGGCGCTGATGAAGCAGTTGCAACAGCCGGGCGTGCCGGCGGAGATGGCGCGCTACAACGCCTCGCACCTTCAGCTGCAACGCGGGTTGTGGGTCTGCGGCGTGTTGTTCTGGAACATCCACGGCGGTCTGCTCGAAGCCAGCGGGCGCTCGCAAGAGTGGGATCCGCACATGAAGCGCCCGCTCGGTGAGTATCTCAAGGAATCGCTCGACAAGGGTTACCAGTTCGTTTGGCCCAAGCCGGGCAACGACCCGCGCGTGATCTTCGAGATGGGCGGCAACATCCTGCGCCGTCTGCGCGGCTATCCGTTCGTGCTCAAGACTCTGTACCCGAAGCTGAAGGCCTACATCACCATCGACTGGCGAATGACTTCGACCGGTCTGTTCTCGGACTATCTGCTGCCGGCTGCCGGCTGGTACGAGAAGGCCGAGCTCAAGTGGATTACGCCGTTGATGCCGTACCTCCACGCCGGATCGTCGATCGTCAAACCGCTCGAAGAGTCGAAGCCGGAGTGGGAGATCTGCGCGCTGCTGGCCAAGACGATTCAGGAGCGCGCCAAGGCGCGCAAGATAGCGGGGTTCAAGGATCGTTGGGGCAATGAGCGTACGCTCGAAAAGCTCTACGAAGAGTTCACGATGCAGGGTGCCTACGACGAGAACGACAACGAGAAGGTCACCGCGGACATGGTCAACATGTCCACCAACCTCGGCGGCACCCGCTGGGAAACGCTCAAAAAGAAGGGCTACGCGCGCTACACCGGTACGGGTAACGACGGACTCTCGGCCGGCAATGCCTGCGACATCGAGCCGGACGACACCATCATCCCGTTCCGGCACCACGTCGAGGGCAAGCTGCCGTATCCGACTCTGACGCGGCGGATACAGTTCTACATCGACCACCCATTCTACATCGAACTCGGCGAGTCTTTGCCGGTGCACAAGGATCCGCCGATTGCGGGCGGCAACCACCCGCTGACACTGACCGGCGGGCACACGCGTTGGTCGATCCACTCGGCGTGGCGTGATTTCGCGCCGCTATTGCGTCTGCAGCGTGGGACTCCGGTCATGTACATGAGCACTCCGGACGCCGAAGCGCGCGGGATACGAGACGGCGAACTCGTAGAGGTGCGCAACGACATCGACAGCTTCCGCATCAACGTGAAGACTTCGGTGTCGGTGCGGCCCGGGCAGTTGATCATCTACCACGCGTGGGAGAACTATCAGTTCCCGGGCGGCAAGGGTTTCCAGAACTTGATTCCGAGCCCGATCAACCCGGTCGAACTCGCCGGCGGAGAAGGGCACCTGCGTCCGTACCTGATCACTTCGCAGCCTTACCAGAACGATCGCGACACGCGCGTGGAAGTGACGCGTGTCTCGGCGTGAGGATCGCGGGGCAATCGGTCGAGGGCCGGGCGAAGCCGCGATGAGTATGGCAGCGCCAGGAGCAGCGGCCGGACCCTGCGCCGGGCTGACGGTTCTCGATTTTTCGACGGTGATTTCGGGCCCGATGTGTACGATGGTTCTGGGTGATCTCGGCGCCGAGGTCATCAAGATCGAAGCGCCGCGCGGCGACAGTACCCGTCAAATGGGGCCGCCGTTCACGGGCGGGCTGAGCGCGATGTTCGCGCAGTTCAACCGCAACAAACGCAGCGTGGTCGTCGATCTCAAGCGCGAGGACGGCGTGGCGGTCGCGCGCCGCCTGGCCGAGCGCGCCGACGTGGTGGTTCACAACTTCCGTCCGGGTGTGGCCGAGCGCCTCGGGATCGATTTCGCGTCACTGTCGGCACGCAACCCGCGGCTGGTCTACCTGGCGATCAGCGGGTTCGGCGCTGCGGGCCCCTACGTGCAGTTGCCGGCTTACGACACCGTGATCCAGGGCCTGACCGGTCACATGCCGATCCAGGGCGCCGGCAAGGAGCCGCAATTGATTCGCAGCTTGGTGGCGGACAAATCGACCGCGCTGACCGGCGTCTACGCGGTGCTGGCGGCGTTGCTCGCGCGCGAGCGCAACGGCGGCGCGGGGAGCATGATCGACGTCGCGATGCTCGACGCTTTCGCGGCGTTCATCCTGCCCGACGCTCTGTTGCAGGAGACGTTCCTGCCGAGCGAGCAGTGGCGCGGGCTGCCCGATCTGTCGATCGTTCACCGCACCTGGCAGAGCGCCGACGGGCACGTGGTGATCATGATCGTGGAGGACTGGCAGTTCCAGGCCTTGTGCCGCATGCTCGGCCGCGCCGACCTGATCGACGACGAGCGTTTCGCCACTCTGCGCGTGCGGGTCGGGAAGCTCGACGAACTCTACGCGATACTCGAAACCGAGATCCGCAAGTGGCCGACCGCGGTGCTGGTAGAACGTGCGCGCGCGGCCGGCGCACCGCTGACAGCCGCCAACACGTTACGGGATTTTCTCGGCGATCCTCAGGTCGCGGTCAATCAGACGGTCTTCGAGGCCGACCACCCGACGGCCGGACGCGTTCGTTATCTGCGCAACCCGGTGCGCAGCGACGGAATGCAGCCGTCGCTGCGCCGCCATCCTCCGCGGCTCGGTGAGCACACCGACGAGGTCCTGCGTGAGTTTGGCTACGAAACCGCCGACATCGGACTGTTGCGCAGCAGCGGTACCGTTGCGTGACTCGTCAGTCGCTAAAGCCGCCGAACGGGTAGCTCGACGCACCGATGCGGCGTCCGTCGGGGTCGCGAAGGTAGACGGTGTGCTCGGTCTCGCCGTCGAGGCAGCCGCGCTGCAGGGCTGCGGAGCGGATAGCGGTTTTTTGCTGCTCGGTGGCGGCGAGCGCGAACATCTCCATGCTACCCGGCACGGCCGCGGGTTCGCCTGCGAGGCGCGCTTCGATCATCAGTACCGAGCCTTCGCCGATGGCGAGCCACACTGAGGCCGGTCTGGCATCGCGGACCACCCGCAGGCCGAAGACTTCGGCGTAGAACGAAGTCAGCGCGTCGACGTCGGTGGTGCGCAGCGCGAGATGGTGAACGCGCGCGGCGCCGGCCGCACTTGCGTCGCGCGCAGCCGGCGCCGCTACGGCCGGCGGTGCAGATGTAGCGTCACTTTCCATACATGTTGGTGATGACCTCGTCCCAGGCCTGAACCAGTTTGTCGCAATCGGCAAAGGTGGTGTCGGGGCCGGTCAGGATCATGTTGACGATCGGGATCAGCAGCAGGCCGCGGTTCAGGCAGTAGTACAACCAGTACTCGCGGTAGCCGCCGAAGCCGACGCCTTTGGCGGCCGACAGCGCGTCGTGAGCCACCTCGGGCATAAAGCTGACGTTGAGACGCGCACCGAAGGTATCGACGCGGAACGGCGCGCGGTGTTTGTCGATCACTCCACGCATGCCGCGCGCGAGATGGTCCATCGACGCGAACATTTTCGCGAAAGTCTCGTTGGTGTAGTTGTGCTCGAGCGACAGGCGCAGCGCGCGCAGGCACAGCATGTTGGCCGAGTTGGTGGTGCCCTGGCCGGTCAGCCCGCAGATCCCCCACGGCGCGAAGCCGTCGAGAAGACCTTGCCACTTGCGGGCCAGTTCCTCTTTGAGTCCCATCACGCCTACCGGCAGTCCGGCGGCGATGCTCTTGCCCGACACCCAGATGTCAGGGTCCAAGCCCCACAGGCGTGTCAGGCCGCCGGGTCCCGAGGTCTGGGTGTGCGTCTCGTCGATCAGCAGCAGGGTACCGTACTGAGTGCAGAGCTGGCGCAAGCCTTTGTGCCAGCCTTCCTGCGGTATCGTGAAACCGCCGTCGGTGAGCAGCGGTTCGGTCAGCAGTACCGCAACGTCTCTGTTCTGCAACGCCGCCTCGACGCCCTCGAGGTCGTTGAACTCGGCGATCTTGGTGACCGCGGCGGCGTCTTCGCCGGGCCTGAAGTGAGCCCATCGGTATTCGACCTGGCCGGGCCGCGGCATCCACTTCAGCGTGTCGTCGACCGTGCCGTGATAGCCGGTGTTGAACATCAGCAGCTTGGAACGCCCGGTCACGCTGCGCGCGAGGTTGATCGCCATGCGGTTGGAGTCCGAAGCCGACAACGTCACGTACCAGAACGGCAGGCCTACGCGCTCGGACAGCAATTCGCTGATGACGATCGCGTCCTCGGTCGGAGCCAGCGAGGTGACGCCGCGGTTCAGGATCTGATCGGCGATGCCGCGCGTGACCTCGTTGTCGGGCGAGTGTCCGAAGATCGACGGCGTGTCGCCGAAGTGGAAATCGATGTACTCGTTGCCGTCGACGTCCCAGAGCCGGTTGCCCTTGGCACGGTCGACGTAGAACGTGTAGGGCAGCAGCCAGTCGGCCTGCCAGCTGCACGGCACGCCCTTGACCATGTGCTTCTGTGCGCGTTCGAACAACGCCAGGCTCTTCGGCGTGCGCTTGCGATAGAGCTCGAGTTCCTCGGCGATCAGCGGCATGACGCGGGTTACCACGTCGATGCCGTCGTGCTCGGGTGTCAGTGCCGAATAATCGTCGTAGATGCGGTCGGGTTTGGTCGTGGTCATGGTATCGCTGACTCCCGCGTGGTCGATTGGGTGCTGCCCGGTTCGCCCGGCTGCTGTCGAAGTGCCGAGACCTGCGCCTCGGGGTTGTCGCTTCGAGGAGACCGTTACCTCGTTATCCGGTAGATCGCGACCGATCGTGATGCGGCTCGTGCAGCCTGTTGAAAATGGCCCACGAGCGCGGAGCCGGCGACGCGCGAGGATCACGCCTGTCTACTCGAGCTCGCCCCTCGCCAGCTCGGGGCTCGTGCGTGCGAAGCCACTCGCTACGACGTAGCTCCGCTCCGCCTCCGCTCGCGGCATTTCGCGCGCGCCTTGCATCTGGACCATTTTGAACAGGCTGATGGACGGTTTTTTCAACGGGCTGCGTCGCGCAGCAGTGGAATGCTTCTTCGGCGAAGGCCTGCGGCGGGCTCCACCCGTGGTCATAGCCAGCCGCTGCCCGCAGCGGCGCGCCGCCGGTAGCAGCGATGGCGACCTGCCTGTGGTTTCGCGCTACCATGCGCGGATGCGCACCGGACTGGAACGGCTTCTCGACGATCCGCAACGCTTCCTCGGCCGTGCCCGCGTCGGGCTGGTAGCCAACCCGACCACGGTGGATCGGCGCCTGCGCCACGCGGCCGATCTGCTCTACGCCCACGACGATGTTGATCTTCGAATCCTGTTCGGCCCCGAGCACGGCATCCGCGGCTGCGCCCAGGACATGATCGGCGTCGGCGGCGCCCGCGACCCGGTCACCGGCGTGCCCGAGGTCAGCCTCTACGGCGCGACGTTCGCGTCGTTGTCGCCGACTCCGGCGCAACTCGCTGGCATCGACGTCTTGGTGTTCGACGTTCAGGACGTCGGCGCGCGTTACTACACCTATGCGGCGACGATGGCGCTGTGCATGCAGGCTGCCGCCAGGGCCGGTGTCAAAGTGGTGGTACTCGACCGGCCCAATCCGATCGGCGGCGTGCAGGTCGAAGGCGGCGGCCTCGAGCCCGCCCTCGAGAACTTTTGCGCGCTGTATCCGGTGCCGCAGCGTCACGCGATGACAGTCGGGGAGTTGGCGAGACTCTACAACGCGACTTTCGCGATCGGCTGCGAACTCGAGGTAGTCGCCTGCCAGGGGTGGCGCCGTGCGCTGTACTTCGACGAGACCGACCTGCCATGGGTGATGCCGTCGCCGAACATGCCGACACTCGATACCGCGGTGGTGTACCCGGGGATGTGCCTGCTCGAAGCGACCAATCTTTCCGAGGGCCGCGGCACCACGCGCCCGTTCGAACTGTTCGGCGCCCCGTTCGTCGATGGGCGCTCTCTGGCCGCCGAGTTGGAGCGCGAGCGGCTTCCCGGTGTCGTGCTGCGCGCTTGCACCATCGAGCCGACTTTTCACAAGCACGCCGGCAAACGCTGCGGCGCTGTGCAACTGCACGTCAGCGAGCGCGCCGTCTTCGATTCGTATCGCACCGGTCTGGCGGTACTGGTGGCCGTGCGAAAGCTGTGGCCCGAGCAGTTCGGCTGGCGCACCGAAGCCTACGAGTTCCGCGACGACGTGCCGGCAATCGACCTGCTCACCGGCAAACCGTCGGTGCGCGAAGCCATCGACGCGGGGCGTGATCTGGACGCGGTCGCTGCGCTCGCGGCCGGAGGTACCGAGGCCTACGAAGCGGGACGGAAGGCCGCGCTGCTCTACGACTGAGCGTCGTCGATGCGAGGTTGTGCGAGGCGAGGTCGTGCGCAGCGGTGTACACGCCGCGCCGCTCTACAACTGAGCGTCGTCGGTGCGAGGTCGTGCGAGGCGAGGTCGTGCGCAGCGGTGTACACGCCGCACTGCTCTACGACTGAGCGTCGTCGGTGCGAGGTCGTGCGAGGCGAGGTCGTGCGCAGCGGTGTACACGCCGCGCTGCTCTACGATTGAGCGTCGTCGGTGCGAGAGTGCCGGCCGGGTCAGTGAGCGAGTTTGCCCTGGACGCTCTTCACCTTGTCGTCCATCGTCTGCACGCGATCAGTGCGCGTTCCGACTTTGATGGTCGTCGAAATACGCGGCGCGCCCATCTGGTGTACGACTTCGTGGCAACGCTTGACGGCGGCGAACACCGCGTCCCAATCGCCTTCGATGTTGGTGCCATAGGCGTGGAGCTTCGAGGCCAGCCCGGCCTCGTCGATCACGCGCTGACAGGCGGCGACGTGTTCGGATACCGAAACTCCGACGCCGAGGGGGACTACACACAGATCTACGATGACGCGCATGGGAAACATGTCGCGCCGAAAGCGAGCGGTTGCAAGCGTGGGCCTGCAGTCAACGGCGCGCGGCGGCCGGAGCCGGCCACAATCCGGGGTGCTCGTGGCGCAACGCCAGGCGGGTCTCGGTCGTGCCGGCATCGTGGCGGCAGCCGTGCCGCGTCGTCCCTTGTTGGGGAGCTGGCGAGTTGCTCGGTGACGCGATGTCGGGCAAATTGTCCGACATGGGAAACGTCAGCGTTCGGGAACTCCAGCAGCAGACCAAACGCGTCATCGAAAGGGTCGAGCACGGGGAGACCATCGATGTGCTGCGCCGCGGCCAAGCGGTGGCGCGCCTGACCCCCGTGCCGCGACAGGAACAGCCTTTGGCGTGGCCCGACCTGGCCAAGCGCGCACGGTCGGTATTCGGCCGTCGCGTGGTCGCGCCCGGAACCAGTACGGTTATCCGCGAAGCGCGGGGCGAGCGGTGAATACCTACGTCGATTCCAGCGCACTGGTCGCGATCTACGTGCCGGAAGAGTTCTCCGCGCGCGCAAGGAGCGAAGTGCGTCTGGCCGGGCAGGTGCCTCTCACCCCGCTGCACGGGCTCGAGATCCGCAACGCGTTCCACTTGCTGTGCGGCCGCCGGCTGATCTCGCAGAGCGAACTACGCTCGGTGCTCGATATGCTCGACGAGGATCTGGCGGCCCATCGCCTCGCCCGCGTGCCGGTGGACTTCCCGCGGTTGTTCTTGCGCGCAGACCAACTCGTTCACGCCCATTCGGCACGCCTCCTCTGCCGTAGCCTCGACATCCTGCACGTAGCTTGCGCGTTGCAACTCGAGTGTCGGCGCTTTGTCAGTGCAGACGACAGGCAACTCGCGCTGGCCAAGACCGCGGGACTGATCACGGCGGACATCAAACACGCCAAGCGCCGGTCGAGTTGAGAACCGAGCGCGAGGCGATTTCCGCGAAAGGGAGTGGGGGAGGTTTTTGGAGCGGGGGCTCGCTGACGGCGGCAACCGCAATGCGGCGCCGGCGAACTACGGTTTGGACTTGCGGAGGGGAGATCGAAGCGGGCCGGCGCTCGCATCCGCCGATTCGGTTGATCGAGGTGCGGGTAAGGTCGCGCAACTCCTGCACGCCCGCGCTCCCGGTCGCCACGCCTGGAGTTCGAGGGAGCAAGTTCCGGGCTTGATCTTGTCCGCCGGGTAGGCGGTAATCACAAGAGGTCAGCGATGATGCCCACTGTCGAGATTTCTTGGCCTGACCACTACGATCCGCGCAACTGCCCGATCCACGTCCGCAACGACATCGAGATCGATGTCGCGCCCGACGCCGTATGGGCGTGGATCACGCGCGCGCCGCTGTGGCCCACCTGGTACCGCAATTCGGCAGACGTGAGGATCTTGCAGGGCGACGCTTGCGAGTTGCGTCTGGGCACGCGCTTTCGTTGGAAGACCTTCGGCGTCGCGATCACGTCCACCGTGATCGAGTACGTGCCGAACGGGCGTATGGCCTGGGACGCTCACGGGCTCGGCGTCGACGCCTATCACGCATGGGCACTGGCGCCCTGCACGCGCGGTTGCTACGTGCTGACCGAAGAAACGCAGCACGGATGGGCCGCACGACTCGGCGGGTTGTTGATGCCGGGACGCATGCACAGGTACCACCAGGTGTGGCTCGAATCGCTTGCTGCCAAGGCGCGCGGCGGTCTGCCGCCGCCGGCTTGAACGAGCAGTCGATCCGCCGCGCCGCGCTTCACGGCCGCGGCAGCGCCGCTGCGATCAACTCGTCGAAGCTCGCTCGCAGACAGTCGGCGTAGAAAGCCGGGTCCGGCATCATGTTGCGACAGGCCACCGCGGCGACCCACAGAGAGCCGTCGTAGCTGAAGGCGGTGTGCGTCAGCCCGATGTAGTCGGTGGCGATGTTCAACGGATAGAAGTGCACCAAGCGTGCGCCGGCCACGTACAGCGGCACATCGGGACCGCGCAGGTTGGATACCGTGACGTTCACCTGCGGCACGACCGCGTAACGAACGAAGCTCTCGGCCACCGAGTGGGGCAGATCGTCCATGATCTGCTCGAGCAGATCGTGCCCGAGAGCCTGCGAACCGTGCTTGGCAGCCATCGCGTCGTCGTGTACAGCGTGCAGGCGCGCGAGCGGATCGGCCAGGTTCGAATACAGTCGAACTGCGGCGCCGCCGACCTGATTGCCAGGTGTCGTGACCTTCTCCGCGCCGCGCACGCTGATCGGCATCAGCGCTGTCGGCGACCGCTCGGGTAACTCGTGATTGCTGTCGAGGTAGCGTCGCAGTGCGCCGCCGATGGCGAGAAAAATGTCGTTGATCGTGACGCCTTCCGAGCTGGCGCGGCCAGTGCACCACGGCGCGCGAGTAGACCTCGATCGCGGTCGGGTCACGTTCCTCGAAGCGCGTCAGTTGCCTGCCATCGGCAGGCTCCGGCTCGGGCGTCAGCGAGTGCACCGCGCGCAGCAGTTGCACGCCTGCCTGGCCGTCGATGGAGGCGTGGTGCGACTTCATCATGATCGCGAACGATCCGGGCGGCAGCCCCGGGATGCGGTGCAGACCCTCGATCACGTACGCTTCCCACAACGGGCGACTGCGATCGAGTGGTCGCGAGTGCAGCCGCGCCACCTGAATCATGAGTTGCCGCCAATCGCCCGGCTCCGGCAGCGCGATGTGGCGTACGTGGAACTCGAGATCGAAGGCCGGATCTTCGAGCCGGTAGGGTCGGTCGATGCCTTGTGGAATCTGCGCCAAGCGGCGCCGGCAGACCTTGCTGCGGTCGAGCCGGCACTCGAAGTAGCGCAGGATGTTCTTGAAACGTACCGCGCCACCCGGCGCGGTCGACGGATCGTAGATGCCGAGCACGCCGACGTGGTTGTAGACGGTGCTGCGTCCGGTGTGGAGCCAGTAGCTGTCGAAGCCTTGCAGTTGCTGCATCCTTGTTCCTCTTCTGCGCGGCGGATGCTGGTAGAAACGGCCGGCCATTGCGCGCTGACGTTCACTCGCCGCCGGGACTGGACTTTGCGGCGCTTCGGAGGGAGGAAGCCTCATTGAGGAACACTTGGCCCGGGCTGAGGAGGCGCCGCCGTGCGACGGGCTCCGATCGAAGGAACGAGACGATGAATCAACTGACCGGTGCCGACAACGTTTCGTTGTTCGCCGAACGGCACAATGTCTACAACCACGTCGGCAGTCTGGGGATCTACGACGTCAGCACCGCGCCCGACGGCAAGGTGAGATTCCGCGGCATCTTGCGTCACCTCGATCACCGTGTTCGCCTGCATCCGGTGTTCCATCACCACCTTGCGACCGTGCCGCTGGATTTCGATCGCCCCTATTGGGTTTCCGACACCAAGGTCGACCTCGAGTACCACTTGCGCCACATCGCGCTGCCCGAGCCGGGCGATTGGCGGCAACTCATGATTCAGGTGGCGCGCCTGCACTCGCGACTGCTCGACCGCAACTTTCCGCTTTGGGAAGCGTACGTGATCGAGGGACTCGACAACATCCCGAACCTTTCCAAAGGAGCGTTCGCGATCGTCATGAAGGTTCACCACGCGGCGGTCGACGGCATACGTGCGGTCTACCTGATCGAACAGATGCACACGGCCACCGTCGGCGATGAACTAGCCGCTCGCCAGCCGGCCGCGGGTGCGGAAGCGGTGTGAACTCGCCGACCGAAGTCCCGTCAGCGCCTGGCGGCGACGCCCGATTGTCGGACGCGATGATCGAGGCGATGCCCGGCATTCTCTATTTATATGACGCAGGAGGGCGCTTGCTGCGCTGGAGCCGGGACTTCGAGAGAGTCACTGGGTATTGCGCCGAAGAGATCGCCCGGCTCCGCCCGCGCGACTTGTTTGCCGACGCCGACAAAGCTCGCGTCGATCAGAGCGTCACCGAAGCGTTTCGAAGCGGAGAAGCGTCCATCGAAGCGGCTTTGGTCTCCAAGGACGGCACGTCGGTGCCCTATCTTTTCACTGGAAGGCGCGTCGTCTTCGACGGCCGTTCGTGTCTGGTAGGCGTCGGCGTCGAGATCTCCGGTCGGCGGCGCACCGAGGATCGCCTCGCAGAGAGCGAGCGCAGATATCGCGAGTTGGTCGAACACGCCAACAGCATCATCCTGCGCTGGAATTCCGCGGGACACATCACGTTTCTGAACGAGTTCGGACAGCGTTTCTTCGGCTACAGCGCCGAAGAGATCGTCGGACGCCACGTCGTGGGTACCATCGTGCCGCAGACCGAAAGCAGCGGGCGCGATCTCGGGCAATTGATGGAGGACATCCTCGAAGCGCCCGAGCCCTTCGAGCAGAACGTCAACGAAAACATGCGCCGCAGTGGAGAGCGCGTCTGGATCGCCTGGACCAACCGGATCGTGCACGACGCGCGCGGCCAGGTGGCCGAGCTCCTCAGCATTGGCACCGACATCACCGAGCAACGCCGCGCCGAGACGGCTCTGCGCGAAGCGGAACTGCGCTTCCACACGCTGTTCGAGCAGACTCCGGTAGGCGTCGTCGTGCTGGATCCTGGCAGCGCCGCGTTTCTCCAGTGCAACGAACAGGCAGCACGACAGCTCGGCTACACGGTGGCGGAGTTCTCCGCTCTCGGGATCCCGGACATCGCGGTCAGCAAGACCATGCAGGAGACCCGAAGCCGCATCGCCAAGATCCTGCGCGACGGCGGCGACCGATTCGAGACGCAGCACAGGACCAAGTCCGGCGAGATCCGTGATGTGTTCGTGACGGCACGGGTTCTGGAATTGTCCGGGAGGCAGGTGATCCACTGCGTCTTCCTGGACCTGACCGAACGCAAGCGCAGCGAGGCGAAGATCCACGAGAGCGCAGCCCGCCTCGCCGAGGCGCAGCGGATAGCCAAGATGGGGAGCTGGGAACTCGACCTTGGCAGCAACGCACTCGAGTGGTCGGACCAAGGATACGAGATCTTCGGCATTCGCAAGTCCGTGCTCGGGAGCAGCTACGAAGCGTTCCTCAGTTTCGTCCATCCGGCGGATCGCGAGCGGCTGCAGGCTGCGCAACACGCGGCCGCGGCCGGAGAGGCCAGGCTCGACATCGAGCATCGCATAGTGCTGCGCGACGGAACCGAGAAGGTCGTTCACGAACTGGCCGATCTCAAGCGCGACGCGGAAGGCCGCCCGATGGTGCTGGCGGGAACGATTCACGACATCACCGACCGCGTACGAATCGAAGCAGAGCGGGAAAGACGCCACCGTGCCGAGGCTGCCGACCGTATCAAGTCGGCGTTCCTGGCCACGATGTCGCACGAGCTTCGCACACCGCTCAACTCGATCATCGGTTTCACCGGCATCGTGCTGCAGGGTTTGGCCGGACCGCTCAACGCCGAGCAGACCAAGCAGCTCGGCATGGTGCGCTCGAGTGCGCGGCATCTGCTCGAGCTCATCAACGACGTGCTCGACATCTCCAAGATCGAGGCCGGTCAGCTCGAAGTGCACGCCGAGCCGTTCGACCTGCCTGCTCTGGTCGAGCGCGTGACCGCTTCGGTGAGCCCGATGGCGCAGAAGAAGGGCTTGGTGCTGACGGCGAGCGTCCCGCCGCAGCTTCGGCAGATGGTCAGCGACCGCAGGCGGGTGGAGCAGATCCTGCTGAACTTGCTCAACAACGCCGTCAAGTTCACCGATCAGGGAAGCGTCACGGTGACCGCCGAGCCGGTCGCCGATTTTCAGCCGTCCGCGGCGGTACCCCCGGTCAGGGCGGTGCGGCTGCGGGTGACCGACACCGGCATCGGCATCGAGCCCGAGGAACTGGCCCTGCTGTTCCAGCCATTTCGACAACTGGACACAGGGCTGACGCGGCAGCACGATGGCACGGGCCTGGGGTTGGCGATCTGCCGCCGGCTGGCCGAACTGCTGGGAGGCGAGATATCGGCCAGCAGTACCTGGCAGCACGGCAGCGAATTCGCGGTCATCCTTCCGCTGCGCAGCGCGATGTGAGCCATGCGACGAACGATTCTCTTGATCGAAGATAACGAGCAGAACCGCTACCTCGCCACATTCCTGCTCGAAAAACACGGTTACCGGGTCGTCTCGGCTCGCGACGGTCCAAGCGGCATCGAGATGGCGCGCACTGTCAGGCCCGACCTGATTCTCTTGGACATCCAGCTTCCGCTGATGGACGGATACGCGGTAGCCAGCGCGCTGCGCGAGATCGAATCGCTGCGCGACATTCCGATCACCGCGGTCACTTCTTACGCGATGGTCGGCGACCGCGAGAAAGCCCTGGCCGCCGGTTGCACCGGCTACATCGAGAAACCTATCGACCCGGAAACCTTCGTGGCCGAAGTCGAACGCAGCGGCTCTGCTGCCCCGGCGGCGCGAGAAAATCGATGACGCGCGTCCTGATCGTCGACGACAAGGAGGAGAACCTCTACTACCTGCAGGCGCTGCTGCGCGGCCACGGATGGACAGTGGAGAGCGCCCGCCACGGCGCCGAAGCGCTCACAAAGGCCCGCCAGCATCCGCCCGATCTGATCGTCTCTGACCTGCTGATGCCGGTGATGGACGGCTACACGCTGCTGCGTCACTGGAAGGCCGACGCGCGCCTCAAACGGATTCCGTTCGTCGTCTATACCGCCACCTATACCGAGCCCGAGGACGAGCGTCTGGCGCTCGGGCTCGGCGCCGATGCTTTCATCCTGAAGCCGCTGGAGCCGGAAGACTTCCTCGCCAGGATCGCCGTGGTGCGAGCCGACGCCGACAAGGGCCCGCCTGCCACGCCGAGGCTGCAGCCGGACCACGGCGAGGACTTGCTCAAGAGCTACAGCGAAACGCTGATTCGCAAACTGGAAGAGAAGACGCTCCAACTGGAAGAGACCAATCGCGCGCTGCACCACGACATTGCCGAACGCCGACGGACCGAAGAGAAGCTGCGCGAGAGCGAAGAACGGTTCCGCGAACTTGCCGAAACGATCCAGGAAGTCTTCTGGATGACCGATGCCGGCAAGACCCGCATACTCTACGTCAGCCCCGCTTACGAGGCGATCTGGGGCCGGACTTGCGCGAGCCTTTACGAGTCGCCGCAAACCTGGCTCGAAGCGATCCACGTCGACGATCGCGCGCGGGTCCGGCAGGCGGCCGACACCGAGCAGGCGCGCGGCGAATACGACGAAATCTATCGCATCCTGAGGCCCGACGGCGCGGTGCGCTGGATTCGCGACCGCGCCTTTCCGGTCTACGGCCCGGCGGGAGAAGTTCTGCGCATCGTTGGCACTGCCGAAGACATCACCCATCGCCGGGAACTCGAAGAGCAGTTCCACCGGGCGCAGAAGATGGAAGCGATCGGACAACTGGCCGGCGGCGTCGCGCACGACTTCAACAACATTCTGGCGGCGATCCTCGGGAATGCGCAGTTGGCGCTGACGGAAACCGACGACGGACACCTTCCTCGCCAGAGTCTGGAAGAGATAAAGAAAGCCTGCGCGCGGGCCAAGAGCCTGGTGCAGCAGATCCTGACCTTCAGCAGCCAGCATCCGCAGGAACGACGCGTGATCGACCTGGGGCCGACCGTTAGCGAAACAGTCAGCTTTCTGCGCGCGACCATCCCGTCTTCGGTCCGGTTCGTGGTGTCGATCGACGCCGCTGCTCCGCCGGTGCTCGCAGACGCCACGCAGGTACACCAGGTGATCGCCAATCTGTGCACGAACGCGTGGCACGCTCTCGAAGACCAGTCCGGCCGCATCGAAATCCGGCTCGATTCGGTGCTGTTGGATGCGGCCGCCGCCAGCCGGCTGGCAGGTCTGAAACCCGGCCGCGCGGCGTGCCTGTCGGTCTCCGACGACGGCAGAGGCATCGACGCGGTGACGCTGGAACGTATCTTCGACCCGTTCTTCACCACCAAGGAACCGGGCCGAGGCACCGGACTCGGCTTGTCCGTCGTGCACGGCATCGTGCAAGGACACGACGGCGCGATCTGCGTCAGCAGCGAACCGGGCCGAGGCACCACCTTCCAAGTCTACTTTCCTCCCGCCGCGCAGCCTGCAGAGGCCGCGCCGCCCCCTGCATCGCCGCCCGAGCGCGGCGCGGGCCAGCACGTCGTCTACATCGACGACGAAGAATCGCTGGTGTTGCTTGCAACCCGCATCCTCGAACGGCTCGGCTACCGCGTCAGCGGCTTCACCTGTGCGGAGGATGCACTGCGTGCGCTGCGCGACGATCCTTCGCGATTCGACCTCGTCATCGCCGATCTGAACATGCCCGGATATTCGGGGCTGCGCGTGGCCGCCGATCTGATGAGGTTGAGGCCTGAGTTGCCGGTGGTGCTGTGCTCGGGTCACGTCACCGAGGATCTGCGCCAACGGGCGCGCGTCGTCGGGGTTCGCGAGGTGCTTTACAAGCCCAACACCGTGGAAGAACTCAGTGCTGCCATTCACCGCCTCGCCATCGCGACGCGGCGGTCCTGAGCTCATGAAACAGCGGACCACGCCGCTGGCTGGCTGCACTGCCAACCGTTACTTCGAACTCGCGGCCGAGGGCCTGATAGCACCCGACGAGCGAGTTTTTCCCGCCGGAAACGGATTGAAGTCCGGCGGTGCTACCGCGCCCCCGCTCTGTGCGGCCGGCCGGTCTGCCAGGCCGCGTTATCGTGATCGAGGTGATGCCGGTCGCGTGTTACGCGCGTTGCGGCCGGCCGGCGCGTTCGGCAGCAGCATCGCGACGAGGCCGTCGGCGTGACGACCCACCCACCTGCCGGTGGTGGGCTCGATGCCGGTGAGCAACTGCGCTTCCGGCGCATTCACGTAGAGCAGCGACGCCGCCCCGACCAGCACGTAGTGAAAGAGGCGGTCGTCGATCGGCGCTGCGATTCCCGCTTTGCGCAGACGCTGCCACAGCGGCCGCACAGTCTCGTAGAGGGGGCGGACGTGTCGTTCGGTCATCCACGACAGGCGGCCGCTCTCGGAAGTCGCCTCGTGCACCATGATCCGGTTCAGCTCCGGATGTTTCGCGACGAAGCGGACGAAGCGGCGGATCACCTCCGCGACCAGCGTAGTGAGCTGCCCGACGTCCTTCGACGCCTCCGCGACATCGAGTCCCTGCATCGCCGCGCGGAGCTCGGCGAAGAGGTGGTCGACGGCCGCTCTCCACAGCGCCTCCTTGGACTCGAAGTGGTAGTTGATCTGCGGCTGGTGGGCGCCGATCCGTGCCGCGATCGCGCGCGTGGATGCGCCCTCGAAGCCCTTTTCGCCGAATTCCAGCAGTGCCGCGTCGAGCAGGCGCTCGCGAATGTCTTCGCGGACGGTCCGGGTACGGGGCCTCCTCGTTCTGGGTTGCTCCACGCGGCCAGTCTGTACTATTATCGCCCGATAATAAACTTGCGGAGGTAACCCTGTGCAACTATTGCCCCTGGCCCCCGAACCTTTCGTTGCCCCGACCGATCGCGACATGCTCCCGTCCGAGCGTCGCGAGTTCGTACGCACCCACCGCACCTGCATCTTCGGCTACGCGCGGCGCAGCGACGGTCCATCGATGTCGGTGGTGTACTACATCCCCACCGACACCGACGAGTTGCTGGTCTCGACGATGGGAGCTCGCGCGAAGGCGAAGACGATTGCGCGCACCGGCAAGGTCAGCCTGTGCGTCCTCGACGAGCGATGGCCTTTCGCCTACGTGCAACTCTACTGCGACGCGCGGGTCGAAACCGATCCCGATCTGGTGGTCGACGTGATGATGGCGGTGGGTGGACGCATGTCGGGCCAGACACTTCCCGACGAGGCACGCCCCGTCGTGCAGGCGATGGCGGAGCAGGAAGGACGCGTCGTGATCAGTTGCCGCCCTTACTCGACCTTCCAGCAGCCGCCGCGACATCTGCACCGCAACGACCAAGAGGAGCGCATCACGCACTGGATCACCGCCGCGATGCCGTGGGACGCCGGCGATCACGGCCCCGCGAGCTGACTCGAATAGCCCGGGCTAGCAGTTTCTTGAAAAACCGTCCGTCAGCCTGTTCAAAATGGTCCAGATGCAAGGCGCGCGCGAACGTCACCCGCGACACGGTTTGGATCTCGCCCGTCGCCAGCTCCGGGCTCGCGTCGTAGCGAGTGGTTTCGCGCGCACGAGCCCCGAGCTGGCGAGGGGCGAGCTCGAGTAGACAGGCGTGATCCTCGCGCGTCGCCGGCTCCGCGCTCGTGGGCCATTTTCAACAGGCTGAGGCGAGCACGCCGCGCCGGTAGTCGTTTGGCGACTTGCCGGTGCGGCGTTTGAACGCTTTCGAGAACGCCGCGGCGTCGCCGAAACCGACGCTGAGAGCGATCGCCTCCAGTTTGACGTTGCGTTCGGACATCAGCGCGGTCGCGACTTCCCACAGCACGTCCTCGCGCACCGCGCGGAAGCTCGATCCTTCCTCGGCCAGGTGCCTGTGCAAGGAGCGTTCACTCACGCCCAGGCGTTTGCCCACCTGGCGGCGCTCGGCGCGCGTGCCGGAGTTGAGCAGCGAGCGCGTCACCATCGCTACCCGGTCGGTGAATCGTTCCGGCTCGGTCAGGGTCGGCAGCAGCGCGGCAGCGAACTTCTCGATCTGATCGGCGATCAGCGGGTTCGACATGTGCGGCCGGCGCGTGCCGAGGCCGCGCGGGATGAACATGCGGTTGGCCGATTCGGAGAACCGGGCCGGGCAGCCGAAGGCACGCTCGACTTCGCCGCGTGTGCCGCGCTCGGCGTGCTTGAAGTGCACAGTGCTGATGCCGGCGTCGCGGCCGAAGGCGCGTTCGGCCGCGCGTGCCGAGGCCATCAGCGCGTAGTGAACCAGGTGAATGCTGGCGTCGAGGTCGTCGTCGCCGATGTCGTAGACGATCACCAGGTGGTTGTCGCGCTGCTCCAGGCCCAGACGCGCGGTCGTGATCAGCACGGGGCCGAAGCGGCAGCAGCGGGCCAGCGCCTCTTCGAGGCTCGAGCAGCACATTAGCAGGTGCGCTACCGGGCCGCGCGGTTCGGCCAGCTCCGCGCAGTGCAGGCCGATCAGCGGATCGCCGCTGCAGGCCTGGGCCGCGGCGAACATGCGGACCACGGCCGGTCCGGGGACTGCCCGGGCGCATTCGAGGCCGTCGGTGTCGATGCCGGCCTCGCGCGCGACTCGCTCGGTGTCGATGCCGGCGCGCCCGAGCGCCGCGAGCATGTCGAGGACCTCGGAAACGCCCACTTGCGCGACGCGCTCGGTGAGGGGCACTGGCCGGTTGTCACAAATCATTGGCACGATGGAACAGGGACTCGGGGCGCCTCTTCCTGCTAGGGTACTGAATATCCCAAGGCCGAGGGATTCGGAAAGTGGCGCGCGGCGCCCTCCAAACGACGGCAACCGACGCAAGATGGCACACGAACACGACACGACCCGCAACGACGGCCAACCAAAAGCCGCAGGAGCATCGTCGGCGCCGGCTGCGAAGGACGGCGAATCTCCGAACGGCGGCGCGGGTGCGGCCGACGCCGCGGGCAGCTACCTGCGGCTCGAAGTGGGCAGTATCCGGATGAACGTGCTGGTAGCGGGGCAGGGGCCGGAGGTGCTGCTGGTACACGGCTTCCCGGATACGCACGCGGTCTGGCGCCACCAGATCCCGGTTCTGGTCCGCGCCGGCTATCGGGTGATCGCGCCGGACACGCGCGGTTGCGGCGACACCGACCTGTCGCCCAACCTCCGCGACTACCGCCTCGACAACCTGGTCGCGGATCTGGTCGCGCTCCTCGACGCGCTGGCGGTGCCGCGCGTGCGACTGGTCGGGCACGACTGGGGGGCCGTGCAGGGCTGGCACATGGCGATTCAACATCCCGAGCGCGTCGAGCGCTACGTCGCGATGTCGGTCGGCCACCCGGCTGCGTACGCTGCGATGGACCTGGAACAGAGGCTGCGCGGTCTCTACGTGCTGTTCTTCCAACTTCGCGGCGTCGCCGAGGCGGCGCTGCGTTGCGCCGACTGGCGCGCCCTGCGCTTCTTCACCGGCTTCGATGCCGAAGTGCCGCAGTGGCGCAGTTGCCTCGCGCGGCCCGGTCGTCTCAGCGCCGGTCTCAACTATTACCGCGCCAACCTCGCCGCCCTCGCACTGGCTCGCCGTCGCGCCGACGTGACGATTCCGGTTCACGGCATCTGGAGCGACGGCGATCGCTTCCTCACCGAGAAGCAGATGCGAACTTCCGAGCGTTACGCGACCGCTGGCTGGAAATACACGCGCGTCGAAGGTGCCAACCATTGGTTGCAGCTCGACGCGCCCGAACGTGTCAATGAACTGTTGCTCGACTGCCTGCACTGAGGAGATGGAGGCCACTTGTGCGCGGGCGCGATCCGAGTCACGAAGGGACTGCTCGCGCCGGCCGGAGGCGTGGGGAGGGGACCATGCGTCTGAGATTCTTGTGCGCGGCGACGGCAGTTGCGCTCGGGCTGGCGGCACCGGCCGGTGCCGCCAATCTGATCACCAATGCGGGCTTCGAAGACGCCGATCTGTCGGCGTGGCAGGCCTTTGCCGGCGCCGCGACGCTGACGCGCACGACCACCGAAGCCCATCAGGGCGGCGCCGCGCTGTTGGTGCACGAGCGCACGCAGAGTTACGGCGGCCCGAGCCAGGACCTCACCGGCCGTCTGGTTGCCGGCACTCGCTACATCGTTTCGGTCTGGGTCAAGATGGCGACCGACGAGGCGACGCGACCGAGCCTGAACATCAAGAGCGTGATCGGTGGTTCGACGACCTACACGACGGTTGCTTCGTTGCCGACCGATCACACGCGCTGGGTAAAGCTGTCGGGAGTCTACCAGTACGATCCGGCGGGCACCCCCGGCGAGGTGCGCGTGTACGTGCAGGGCCCGGCGGCAACTCTCGACTTCTACGTCGACGACTTCGAGGTCGAGGCGTTTCCGCAGTACGTCGTGACTCCGTCGACGCCGGCCGACTTCGTGCGACGCAGCGGCGCCGGCCTCGTCGTCGGTCCCGCCGATACGCCGATCCGGCTGCGCGGCGTCAACTTTGGCGCCTACGGCGAAGAAGGCGACAGCACCGAGGCGGTGCTCAACGGTCAGGAGGTCGATCCCGAGGTCGACTACGCGCGCGTGGCTGCGCTCGGCGGCAACGTCGTACGCTTGAACTCGTGGTGGAAGGTCTTCGAGAACGCATCGGCGCCCTACACGTACAGCGAGGACGGGTGGGCGTGGCTCGAGCGTCAGATCGTGGCGGCCCGCGCCGCCGGCGTGCGACTCGTGCTCGACATGCACGCGCCGCAGGGCGGCTACCAGGGCCCGGGCTATACGGGTTCGTATTGGAGCAGTCCGTCGTTGCAGGCCCGGCACAAAGCGCTGCTCGTTGCACTGGCCGACCGCTACAAGAACGAACCGTGGATTGCGGCCTTCGACGTGATGAACGAACCGTGCCCTCCTTCCGACGCCGATTGGCAGGCGGTAGCCGCCGACGCCGTCGCCGCGATTCGCGCAGTCGACACCAACCACCTGGTAATCGTCGAGCAGTCGATGGCCTCCGACTCCGCGGCATTCACGCTGCCGGATCCCGACCTCCTCTACGAGTTCCACTGGTACGAGCGCTGGCGCTGGGTCTCGCAGCTCTCCTATCCGTCGGCGGTGGGGGACTACGGAATCGCTTATCCGGACGCCGATGTGACGGTGCCGCCGTGGGACCAGGTCGCGGGTTCTCTGCAGAAGATCGCGCCCGCAGCGGCCGGCAGCGGCGACTGGACGTATCTGGTCGGCACGCCGTTCACGCTGGCGGATACCGCGGTGTTCGGCGCGGTGCCGGTGGCGTGGGCGACGTCGATGTCGGGGAAACTGTGGTTCGACGACATGGTCGTCGAAGAGGTCGACAGCGGCGGCAACGTCGTGCGCACGCTCAGTTCGATCGATATCGAACGCAAACCGAGCGACTGGTGGACGGTCACCGAGTACGAACCGTTCCATTCGTTCACTTCCGACTGGTCGGGGGCAGCGCTGTCGGGCTCCGGCAGTTGGGGCGTGGAGAACTCTGGACACCGCGGCGCTGCCTCGGCGTCGATCCGCGGTGCGAGCGGGACCTACACGGTCGGCAACGAGAAGAACCTCGTCGCGCTCGCGCAGGGCCACCGTTATCGCGTCAGCGGTTGGATCAAGACCGACGCGATGACCGGCAGCGGCGGCCTCGGGCTGCGTCTGTACCAGTACGCGTCGTGGGACGGCTTCACGCCGTTCACCAAGGACCACCTCGCCGGCGAGTTGCGCGCCGAAGGCATGGACTTCTATGAGGCCGCCGGTGCTGCGGTGAACATCGGCGAGATCGGCATTTCTCCGCGCAATCTGTTGTCCGGGCGCGGCGGCGACCAGTGGCTGCTCGACATGTTCGACCTGCTGGCCGGCTACGGTGCGAGCTACCAGTACTTCGACTGGCACAGCTCGAACTTCGGCGCCTACACCAACAGCTTCGGCCTTCCGGAGCCGGCCGGCGCCAACCAGCCGCTTCTCGATCTGCTCGCCGGCGAGTGGGGCGGCCCGGGCATCCAGAACCTGATCGCGATCGCGGGTCGCGACCAGGTCGTGCGTGTCGCAGGCGACGTCGCTCTGGACGGGTCGTCGAGCGTAGGAACGGTGGACACCTGGAACTGGCAACAGAACTCCGGGCCCGCCGTCACGCTGTTGAACGCCGACACACCGGCCCCGTCGTTCGTCGCGCCGCCGGTACCCGGTACGTTGACGTTCCGTTTGACGGTGAACGGACCCGGCGGCACCAGCGAGGATCTCGTCGACGTAGACGTGATCGAGCCTTGCCCGGCGACGCTCGATACGGCTTCGTGCCTGGACGCCTACGGTGCAGTGTTGTCGGTCGACGAGCGTCACGCGGGGAAAGAGAAACTGCAGGCGAATTGGAAGGGGATTGCCGAGGTGACCACGCGCGAGGATTTCGGCAATCCGGTAACCGGCACGTCGCGCTACTCGCTGTGCCTGTACGCCGATGCGACTCTGGCCGGTGAAATGTTCGTCGATCGCGCGGGCGACCGCTGCGCCGGCGCGTCGTGTTGGAACTACGCCGGCAGCGGCTGGAACTACAAGGACAACAGCGCGGCGGCCGGCGGCATCCGTCAGTTGCGCATCAAGCCGGGCGCGGCGGGCAAAGGCTCGGTCAAGGTGCTAGGAAAGAACAACGCGGCCAAGGGTTCGACGAGCCTGCCGGTCGGTGTCGCCGCGCCCTTGTCGGCGGCTGCCGAGGTGGCGGTGCAGCTGCGCGTCGACGACGGCCTGTGTCTGAGCTCGACGCTGACGTGGGCGAAGACCAAAGAACCCGCGCGCTACGCCGGAGGAAAATAGCCCGCCGCGCGGGCCGCCGCCGCGCCGCCTTGACCTCCCGGGCGCATGCGTCTACCAAGGCGTCGAACAACTCGAATCATCGAGTCGAGGGAGGAGACAGTAATGGCGAGAGTCCTGACCATCGATCCCGCCGAGTGCACGAGCTGCCGGTTGTGCGAGATGGCGTGCTCGAGCGCTCACACCGGACAGTTCCGGCCCAGCCGGGCCAACGTGCGCGTGGCCATCTATCCCGACGATGCGATCTACTTCCCGGTCGTGTGCATGCAGTGCGACGACGCACCGTGCATGGCCGTGTGCCCGTCGGCTGCGCTGGTGCGCGACGCCGAGACCAACGCCGTGCTGGTCATCGACAACCGCTGCGTAGGCTGCAGGATCTGTTCGCTGGCGTGTCCGTTCGGTGCCATCAGCTACTGGGACGGCAAGGCCCGCAAGTGCGACCTGTGTGGCGGCTCCCCCGAGTGCGTCACATTCTGTCCGACCGACGCGCTCACGTTCCCAGCAGTGGAGAAGTCCACGACCGCGGCGCGCCAAGCCTTCGCCGACCGACTGCGCGACACGCTGAAGGAGGTCACCGCCTCATGAACGCATACGCTGGAAAAGTTGCGCGGGTGAACCTCAGCCGCGGCAAGATCACCACCGAAAAACTCGACTCGAAGCTTGCGCGCGCCTTCATCGGCGGCCGCGGTCTGGCGAGCAAGATTCTCAGCGACGAGGTCGGTGCCGCAATCGACCCGCTGGCCGCCGCCAACAAGCTGATCTTCTCGGCCGGACCGCTCACCGGAACTGCGGCGCCCACCGGCGGCCGCTGGATGGTGGTCACCAAGGGCGCGCTCACCGACACGATCGCCTCCTCGAACGCGGGCGGCGACTTCGGGCCCGAGTTGAAATACGCCGGCTACGACATGGTGATCGTCGAGGGAGCCGCCAAGACACCGGTGATGCTGGTGATCGACGACGGCGCTCTCGAACTGTGCCCGGCCGACAAGCTCTGGGGCCAGGACTGCCACGTCACCGAAGACAAGCTCCACGAACAATTGGGCAGCGACTTCAAGTTCGCGAGCATCGGGCAGGCCGGCGAGAACCTGGTGCGTTTCGCGTCGATCATGAACGACAAGAACCGCGCTGCGGGCCGCTCGGGCGTGGGTGCCGTCATGGGCTCCAAGAAGCTCAAGGCGATTGCCGTGCGCGGCAGCGGCGGCGTCACCGTCGCGGACCCCAAGGCCTTCCGCAAGACGTGTCTGGATCTGCTCGCCACCCTCGCGTCGGTGGAGGTGACCTCGCAGGGACTGCCGCGCCTCGGCACCGCTTCGCTGATGAACGTCGTCAACGCGTGCGGCGCCCTGCCCACGCGCAACTTCCGCGAGAGCCAGTTCGAGTCGGCCGCCACCATCAGCGGCGAGGCGATTGCCGAAAAGATCCTGGTGAGGAACCGCGCTTGCGTGGCTTGCCCGATCGGTTGCGGACGCGTGACTTCGGTGAAGAACGGGAAGTACGGCGGCAAGGGCGAAGGCCCCGAGTACGAAGCGGTGTGGTCGCTCGGCGCCGACGTCGGAGTCGGCGATCTGCAGGCAGTGGCCAAGGCCAACTTCATCTGCAACGAGATGGGCATGGATCCGATCAGTGCTGGCTCTACGGTCGCGTGCGCGATGGAACTCTTCGAGGAAGGCGTGATCGGCGAGTCTCAGACCGGGTGCAATCTGCGCTTCGGTAACGCCGAGGCGCTGGTTGAATTGATGAGCGACATCGGCAACCGGCGCGGCTTCGGCGACGTGCTGGCCGAAGGCGGCGCGCGGATGGCGCAAAAGTTCGGCCGGCCCGAGTTGTTCATGGGCTCCAAGAAGCAGGAGTTTCCGGCCTACGATGCGCGCGGAGCCGTCGGCATGGGACTTCAATACGCAACTTCCAACCGCGGCGGCTGTCATGTGCGCGGTTACATGACCGGCCCCGAATTGCTCGGCGGTCCTCCGGCACTCGACCCGCGCAGCCCCAAGGGCAAGGCCGAGGTCAACATCGGTCTGCAGAACGTGACCGCGGCGCTCGACTCGGCCGGCCTGTGCCTGTTCTCGAGTTTCGCGCTGGCAGGTACCGAACTGCCCGATCTGCTGCGCGCCGCCACCGGGTTCGATTACGAACCTGCGGAAGTGGTCGCGGCCGGCGATCGCATTTGGAACCTCGAGCGGCTCTTCAACCTGGGCTCGGGCTACACGCACAAGGACGACACGTTGCCCAAGCGCCTGCTGTCGGAGCCGGCGCCCGGCGGTCCCGCCAAGGGAATGA
>Ga0172370_10002453_pt1 | contig 26775 bp, 28 predicted proteins | sample LakKiv5m_FD_114538 | JGI IMG/M metagenome (GOLD analysis project Ga0172370, IMG submission 114538) | Freshwater microbial communities from Kabuno Bay, South-Kivu, Congo - kab_022012_11.5m | ecosystem: Environmental > Aquatic > Freshwater > Lake | place: Democratic Republic of the Congo...
CCGAGTCGGCATCTACGACGCCGGCGGCAGACTGGTGCGCTCGCTGTCTGAAGGCGCTGTTGCTCCCGGCCGCCACGAAGCCAAATTCCCCTCCGGGACGCTCCCTGCCGGAATCTACTTCCTCCGTCTCGACACACCGGGATTCCGGTTGGTGAAGAAAGCGGTGGTGGCGAGGTAGCAGGAGGAAAGGTTGAGGTCGAGGTTGAGGTAGAGCCGGAAGCAGAGCACGGACAGAAGAGGGGCGGGCGAAGAGCCCGCCCCTTCGGTTTGCAGCGGGCGTAAGAAACGTCGCGGATGTCGTCTATATGTAGTGGTCAGGCCGTTTCTGACCACAATTCCGCCGCCCACCCCTCGGCCCCCAGACCGCGGAGGGGGTGGCCTTCACCGAAGTAATGCGGGACGCGATGGAGCCTGCAATCAGACTTACGTTGAGATGAACAATGAGCGGAACGATGACACGAACGATGGCGGGTTCGACTTCAGGAACGATGTCGCGAGTAATGAGCGGTCCAGTGAAGGACAGAGGTTGAGGTCAAGGTTGAGGTTCAGTTCGGGATAGAGCGAACGACGCTGTTACGGACGCAGTGCGCTTCGCAGTGAACGATTCCCTGGCCGGCACTTTCCGACGAACAATGAGAGCTACCTTGACGGGTTCAACCGCGACCCCGTCCCGAGGTTACAGGCTGCGCAAAACAGCAGACAGTCGGAGGGGACACGTCCTCGGAGCGACGCGAGGAACGCGTCGCGGATGTATCCCCGGCGCCAACGTCGGACTTGGCGCGGTGCAGTCCCTGTTTTTCCCCGGTCCGCGGAGGCGAACCATGAAGTCAGGGCTAGATGCCGGGGCGGGGCTGTTTGTCGAAGAGGTCGAGGAACCGGTCTTCGTAGAGGTGGTAGAGGCCCCAGCGGTCGAGTTCTTCTTTGAGGAGAACGGCTTTCTCGCGGTCGCCGCGGGCTTCTTCAAAGAGCTTCTCGACCCGTTCCATCAGGTCAGGCGGTTCGGGCCGTTCATCGGTTTCTTCGCCATCGGCCTGACCGCCTTCGGCGTGCGCGCCGAGGTTTTGCCGCAGTTGCTGGATAGCCTCGTTGACCTTGGCCTCGAAGTCTTTGAACATCTGGTCGGCTTGGAGCACGGCTTCGTCAATCTCGTCCATGTCCACGCTGGTGTTCAGGATGCGCTGGAATACCTGGATGAGCGCGCGGGAGGCCTTGGGATTGGGCGCTTCGATGGCGTAGTGGGGCATGGTCGCGAGCAGGCAGGCGGCGGGCATGGCGCGTTGCGCGGCCAGCCCGAGCAGGAGGCCGTTCAGGCCGGAGATGTTGCCTTCTTTGAGCGGTTTGACCCCGTACGACGCGAAGGTTGCCCGCAGGTTTTCGTTGGTAGCAGCGCCGTAGATTTCCGGGCGCTGGCGGAAGCTGACCGCTGTCGCATAGGCCGCGCCGGTGAAGACGGTCTCGGTGCCGTGCCGGAGCACGAAGTCGAGGAGTTCGGCTGCGAGTTTGAAGCCGGGTTCGCCGGCCAACTGGGTGTCGCCTTCGAAGATGAAGAGCGGCGGTTCGCTTGCGTAGTAGAGGTCCTGCTTGGGGGCGTCGGGCATGCGGCCGAGCCCCTTTTCGACGGTCAGGGCCTCGGGCCGGTAGTACGCGCTGACATCGATCTGGGCATAGGGAGCGGCGTTGAGCTTCCGGCGCAGGTAGTCGCAGGCGCCGAGTCCGACTTGGCCCATGCCGGGCCAGCCGGCGATAAGCACCGGCGCCCGCGCATCAGAATCTCCGACTAGTTTGATGGACATTTCAATAACTTAGACGCGCGCCGGCGCGCGCAAGTTCCGTACACTGCGCAGTCACGACGAACCCCGAATCAAGCTCGAATGCAGATAAGTACGAACTGAGGGATTCGGACATCACCGTCGCGCGCTATCGTCTGGCCCGCGCCGGAGCAGGGGAGCGAGGAAGTCGCGCGCCGCCTGTCTGACTTCGTTGACGCGGAACAGGATGGCAAGCAGGTAGTAGGCGAGCACGCCGACTCCGCCGGAGACCAGCACCTGCACCAGTTGGTAGAGGATGCGGCGTGTCGGGAGGTAGCGGCCGATGCCATGGGCGCAGCCGTAGGCCAGGGCACCGGCCAGGAGCGACGCCGCGAGCGTGCGCAGGGTGACGCCGGCGAGGTAGCGACCTTCGAGCCCGCCGGTGCGGCGGCGCAGGATGGCGAAGAGGACCGCGAAGTTGACGAACTGGGTGAAGGATGCGGCAAGCGGAAAGGAGCGGAAGCCGATGGACCGCATCAGGATGAGGTTGATGACGATGTTGCCGCCGACGACGCCGATGGCAACGAAGGCCGGCGTGCGGGTGTCGCCGGCAGAGTAGAAACCGGCGGCGGTGTTGCGCGTGGCCGCGGCAGCCCAGATGCCGGTGCAGTAAAGCGCGAGTGCCTGGGCGGTGAGCAGGGTGTCGTGCGGCGTGAAGCGGCCGTGCTGGTAGATGAGGCGCGTGACCGGCACCGCGAGGGCAATCAGCAGGATAGCGGCCGGCAGTGTGAGAACCGAAACGAGCGACATCGAATGGCGGAACCTGCCTCTGAGCTGAGCCGTATCGGCGTGCGCGAGGTGGTGCGAGAATTCGGCGATAGCGACCGAACCGATGGCCGCGCCGAACAGGCCGGCAGGCAGGTGCTGAATTCGGTACGCGTAGTTGACCCAGGTGACCGAGCCCTGGGGCAGGAAGGTCAATAGGAACGTATTGATGAGGAAGTTCACCTGCCACGTCGCGAAGCCAAGGATCATCGGCAGCCAGCGCCGAAATACCTGGCGCAGTTCCGGCGAGCGAAGATCGATGACCGGAGTCCAGCGGAATCCATGGCGCCGCAGGCTCGGCACCTGAATCAGATACTGGGCCACCGCACCGATGGTCACGCCCCAGGCCATGCCGAGTATAGGGTCAATCCCCCGGGTCTTGAGGAAGCCGTAGGCGGCCAAGGGGACAATCGCGGAAAAGACGTTGAACGCGGCCGGGGCGACCGCCGGCACGAAGAAGGTGCCGCCGGCGTTGAGGATTCCCATGGCCCAGGCGGCGACTGCGACAAACAGCAGGAAGGGAAACATGATGCGAGTCAGGACCATGGTCAGTTGCAGCTTGGCCGCGTCAGCTGAGAAGCCGAGCGCGATAACTTTCACAATCGAGGGCGCGAAGATGATGCCCAGAATTGAGAGCGCGCCGGTGGCCAGCACGATAGTGTTGAGCATGTTGGACGCGAAGGCCCAGGTCCGACGACGGTCGTCTTCGTGCAGGCTGCGGACGAACGTGGGCACGAACGCGGCGGAGAGTGCGGACTCGGCGAACAGGTCGCGGAGCACGTTGGGGATGCGGAACGCGACGTTGAAGGCATCGGTGGCGAAGCCCGCGCCGAACAGGTAGGCGAAGACCGACTCACGCGCGACGCCGAGAATCCGGGAGACGAGAGTGCCCACACTGAACGTCCCGACGCGGCGGGTGAAGTGGGCCTCGGTGTGGACGTCAGTCGACGGGCGTACGCTCATTGCCGCAAATGATAGAGCAGGCCCGTGCCAAGTAAAGCCGAGTCGGCGGAACTCTACTTTCCCTCCTGGTTCCTGGTCCGCCGTACTTGTCCTCGTTCAGTTGATTCCAAGCGGAATGTTGGTACATTGACCCATGGTGAAGAAAGAGAAGACGCCGGTCATTGAGGCGTGCGGCCACCGAGTCCGGCGGATTCCGGTCAAGACCCATGTCCTGCTCGAGACCGATCCGATGGTGGATATGGTCAAACGTTACGCGCTGCCGGTGGCTCAACCCGGGGACATTGTGACGATTGCCGAGAGCCCGGTGGCGGTGATGCAGGGCCGGGCGATACCCATTACCCGCATCAAGGTCGGGTTCTGGGCGAGCGTGCTCTGGCGGTTTGTCAAGAAAGTTCCCTACGGCATCGGGCTGCGAGCGCCGTGGTCGATGCAGTGCGCGATAGACGAGGTCGGCGCGCCGCGAATCATCCGGGCGGCGATTGCGGGCGCGTGGGGCAAGCTGCGGGGGAGAAGCGGCGACTTCTACAAGGTCGCGGGCAAGCAGGCGGCGATGATTGACGCGGCCCACACTTCCGGAGTGAGGGAATTCTACGAGTGCGTCATCAAGGGGCCGAAGGACCCGGATGGAACCGCGCAGTTGCTCACAAAGGAGCTGGGCTGCCCGGTTGCCATTGTGGACGCCAACGATATCTTCGGTTGCGCGGTTGTCGGCGCACCGGCGGGCCTCGACGTGAAGTTAGTACAGGAGGCGATGCGCGACAACCCGGCCGGCCAGGGTGACGAACTGACGCCCATCATCATCCTCCGGCCGGAAGCCTAGCGGCTGTATCCTGTCATGCGCGTCAGCAGCGGCCGGTACAAGGGCAGAGAGCTGGAGTACCCGCGTGCCGGCTTGCGGCCGACCAAGGCGATGACTCGGCAGGCGATGTTCAATATCGTCGGCCCGCGAGTGCGCGGGGCCAAGGCGTGCGACCTGTATTCGGGCGGCGGCTCGCTCGGAATCGAAGCGTTGTCGCGCGGAGCCTCATCGGTTGTGTTCGTGGAGCAGCAGGCAGCGGTGTTCCGGTTCCTCCGCGCGAACCTGAAAGGCCTGCCTGACGTCACGGTCATCAGGGGAGACGTCCTGCGGGTTCTAAAGAAGCTGGCAGGCGCAGGCTTCGACCTCGTATTCGCTGACCCACCGTACCTGCACGGGCTGGTACAGGCGACAATCGACCGGGCAGCCGAGTTCGACGTTCTCGGTCCGGATGGATGGTTCGTGGCCGAACACCACCGGCAGGAGGTCCCATTGCCCCCGGACGGCTGGGAGACGGTGAAGCAGGGAATCTATGGCGAGACACTGGTAAGCGTGCTCAGGAGGAGAGTGTGAGGAGTCAGACGAAGTCAGAAGTCAGAGGCCAGAAGTCAGAATGCAGCAAGCCGGAGGCAAGACATCGGATTGCCATCTACCCCGGCAGTTTTGACCCGATAACACTGGGGCACCTTGATGTGGTGAAGCGGGCCGTCCACCTTTTCGACAAGGTCGTTGTCGGCGTGGCGAGCCGCCAGGAGAAAAATCCGCTGTTCTCCTGGGATGAACGAATCAAACTGGCGAAAGAGGTGACCAAAGGGCTGGACCGAGTCGTTGTCCAGGGTTTCGATTGTCTGCTCGTCGACTTCGTACAGCAGCAGCGCGCGCAGGCAATCATCCGCGGCATGCGAGCGGTGATGGACTTCGACTATGAGTTCCAGATGGCGCTTACCAACCGGAAGCTCGCCCCGGCAGTGGAGACCATTTTCTTCGTACCGTCGGAGAGGTACTTCTACCTCAGCTCCTCGCTGGTGCGCGAACTCGCAGCCAAGGGCGGCGAGCTGGCCTGCTTCGTTCCCGAACCGGTCGTACGGGCCCTGCGCCGGAAGCTCGCCAAGTGACGGCCGCCGGTTTCCCGAGTCCGCAGCCCCCAGTTCCTAACCCCACCGCCAATGCGCTTCGTTGACGTAGTAACCATCCAGGTGCGGGCCGGCTCGGGCGGTGACGGCTGCGTTTCTTTCCGGCGCGAGAAGTTCGTACCCAAGGGTGGGCCGGACGGCGGTGACGGCGGCGACGGTGGCTCGGTCGTGCTCTGGGGCAACCACTACCTCCAGACCCTGGCCGACCTTGAGTATCACCGTTTCTACAAGGCGAGTGCCGGCGGGCACGGCCGGGGCGCGAACCGGCACGGCCGGAATGGCGAAGACGTGCGCGTGCCGGTGCCGCTGGGTACGGACGTGTTTGACGCCGGCACCGGCGAAAAGCTGGGCGAGATACTTCATGCCAACCAGGAACTGGTCGTCGTGCGCGGGGGCAAAGGCGGCCGGGGCAACGCCAGGTTCGCAAGCTCGACCGACCAGGCGCCCCGCCGCTTCGAGCCGGGCGAGGCCGTCCTGGAACGCAGGGTCAAGCTCGTCCTCAGGCTCGTCGCGGACGTCGGCATCGTCGGTCTGCCCAACGCCGGCAAGTCGACACTGCTGTCGCGGTTGACCCGCGCCAGTCCGAAAGTCGCGAGCTACCCGTTTACAACTCTCACGCCGAACCTCGGCGTTATGCAGACAAAGGACGTCCGGTTCACGATTGCCGACATGCCGGGAATCATCAAGGGGGCGCATGCGGGCAAGGGGCTGGGCCTGGCATTCCTCCGGCATATCGAGCGGACGCGAATGCTCGTCTTCGTGATTGACGCGGCGGCCGGACAGCCGAAACATGACTACGATGAGCTGGTGGAGGAGATCAGCGGCTACAATGAGGAGATACTGAAGCGGCCGCGGGTCGTTGTCCTGAACAAGGTCGACCTCCTTTGCGGGCGCAAGCCCGCGGTCCGGCTGGATGCGGGGCGGGTCTGGGTATCAGGTTTGACCGGAGAGGGAATCGATGAGCTGCGCGAGGCGATTGCCCGCGCCTTCCCGAAGCCAGCGCAGTACACATGACCGAGCGGTTTGTCGACCTGTACGCGGTGCCGCGGATGAACGAGACGCGGCTGAAGAACCTGCTGGCCCGATTCCGGACGCCGGAGCGCGTGTTCGACGCCGGCGCGGGCGACCTGCTCGAGGTCAAGGGCATCGACAAGGAGCTTGCCGCTGCCATACGCTCGTACCGCCGGAGCGATGAGACGTCGCGCCGGCTGAAGGCGGCGCAGGAACTCGGCATTCGGGCCATCAGCTATGGCGACGAAGACTACCCCGGCAACCTGAAGAGGCTCGCGCACATGCCGCCGGTGTTGTTCGTGCGCGGCGAGATGGTGCCGGAGGATGAAACCGCGGCGGCAGTCGTGGGTACGCGCCTGCCGTCGCACTACGGCCGGACCGTCGCCGAGAAGCTCGGACGTGACCTGGCCCAGCACGGCGTTACGGTCGTGAGCGGGCTGGCGCGCGGTGTTGATACGCTCGCGCACAAGGGCGCGCTCGACGGTGGTGGCCGGACCTTGGCTGTGCTCGGGTGCGGAATCGACGTCTGCTACCCGCCGGAGAACCGGCGGCTCTACGAGGCAATCGCGGCCGAGGGCGCGGTCCTTTCCGAGTTCTCACTCGGGGTTGAGCCGCTGGCGATGAACTTCCCCAAGCGCAACCGGGTAGTTTCGGGCCTGTCGCGGGCGGTCGTGGCGGTTGAAGCCGGCGAGAAGTCAGGCGTGCTTAACACCGTGGCCTGGGCTACCGACCAGGGAAGGGCGGTGTTCGCGGTGCCCGGCAACATCACGTCGCAGCAGAGCCTGGGCATCAACCGGTTGCTCAGGGAAGGGGCAAGACCGCTGCTGGCGGTTGACGATGTACTGCAGGAGTTGGGCGTGGCGAGGCGGGCGGAGGAGCGGTCAAAGGTTGAGGTCGCGGCAGAGGAGAGGCCGGTGCTTGATTTCCTGACCGCGGAACCGGCGCACGTGGACGAGATCTGCGAAGGACTTGGGGTCCCGATGGCAGGTCTGCTTTCCATCCTGATGCAGCTTGAAATCAAAGGATTGGTCCGACAGTTGCCGGGCAAGTTCTTCGTGAAAGAGATCTGACCGGGACCTGGCCAGTGGTCTAGTGATCGAGAGGGGAAACCGGCGCCATGCGTTCCGCGCTGGAAACTGGACCACTGGCGCAATCGTTCACTCTTCGAAGTCCAACGCGATGTCGGCAGCCGGGGCCTGATGGGTGATGGCCCCGACCGAAATGTAGTCCACCCCGGTCTGCGCTACCCGACGCACATTCCGCAGGTTGACGCCGCCTGAGGCCTCCAGCCTGGCCTCACCCCGGGCGAGCATCACCGCTTTCCGTATCTGTGCCACCGACATGTTGTCGAGCAGGATGCGCTTCGCCCCGGCGGCAAGCGCCTCTCTCACATCGGCAAGCGTCTGAGTCTCGACCTCCAGCGGCAACCGGCTCGAGCGGCAGCGTTCGATTGCGGTCGTGATTGAGCCGGCAGCGGCAATGTGGTTGTCCTTGATGAGAATCATGTCGTAGAGACCGGCGCGGTGGTTGGTGCCGCCCCCGCAGCGGACCGCGTACTTCTCAAGGGCCCGCCAGCCCGGCGTCGTCTTGCGGGTGTCCAGGATTACCGCTCTGGTTCCGTGAACCGCGTCCACAAAACGCCTGGTCGCGGACGCCACGCCCGACAGCCGCTGGAGGAAGTTGAGAGCGGTCCGTTCACCCGCGAGTATCGGACGGGCCCGGCCTCGGATGTCAGCCAGGACCTGGTCTTTGTGGTACCGAGCGCCATCCTTAAGCCTGGGTGTGAGTTGGACCGACCGGTCGAGGGTGAGAAAGACCTGCCGGCAGACAGCGATGCCGGCCAGAACTCCGCTGGTACGGGCGACGAGCTGGGCGCGGGCGATAAGTCCGGTTGGGACAATCAGACGCGACGTGACGTCGCCACGGCCGATGTCCTCGGCCAGCGCCGCTTTGATGAGCTGTCTTGGCGTCATCTGTCCTCCTCGTCAGTTGACCGCGGCGGCGGACGAGGCGCGAAGGTCGGTGCTAGGGCTTGCGGTTCTTCTCGGCTCTGGCCTTGGCCTCGGCGTCGAGCCTGGCGCGGCGCTCGGCGAGTTTGCGCTCAGCTTCTTCGCATTCCTTGCGCTCTGCCTCGAGCCGGGCCTTGTTCTCGGCTTCCTGTTGAACGCGTTTGCGCTCGGCCTCGGCTCTGGCCTTGGCCTCGGCCTCGACCCTGGCGCGCTGCTCGGCGAGCCTCCGCTGTTCTTCAGCGTGAGCCTTGACCTCGGCCTCTTCCCGGGCGCGCAACTCGGCCAGCTTCCGCTCCGCCTCGGCCCGGGCCCTGGCCTCGGATTCTGCCTTGGCCCGGCGTTCTGCAACCTTGCGCTCCGTCTCCTCGATTCGCTTGCGTTCTTCCTCGGCTCTGGCCCTGGCTTCGGCTTCTTCCCGCGCGCGCTGCTCGGCGAGCTTGCGCTCGGCCTCGGCTCTGGCCTTGGCCTCGGCCTGGAGTTTGGCGCGCCTCTCGGCCAGTTGCCGTTCCTCTTCCTCAATCCGCTTGCGCTCGGCCTCGGCTCTGGCCCTGGCTTCGGCCTCTTCCCTGGCGCGCTGTTCCTCTTCGCGGCGCCTGCGTTCCTCTTCCTCTTTGCGCCGGCGCTCGGCCTCGGCTCTGGCCCTGGCCTCGGCCTCTTCTCTTGCGCGCTGACCGGCAATCCGTGCCTCTTCCTCTTTCCGCTTGCGCTCGGCCTCGGCATAGGCCTTAATCTGGCCATCGAGCTGACCTCGACGGTCGGCGAGTTTCTTCTCCTCGTCCCGGCGCTTGCGGCTCTCCTCGGCTCTGGCCCTGGCCTCGGCATCGAGCCGGGCTCGGCGGTCAGCAAGCTTTCGCTCCTCCTCGTCGATCTTCCTCCGTTCGCCGTCGAGGCGAGCTCTGACTTTGGCCTCGTCCTTTTCGCGCTGCTGGGCGAGTCTGCGTTCTTGTTCCTCGAGCCGCTTTATCTCGGTCTCGGCCCGGGCCCTGGCCTCGGCCTCTTCCCGGACGCGTTGCTCGGCGATGCGGCGTGCTTCTTCCTCTTTGCGCTTGCGCTCGGCCTCGGCTCTGGCTCTGGCTTCGGCCTCTTCGCGGGCGCGCTGCTCGGCGAGTCTTCGTTCCTCTTCCTTCCGCCGGCGTTCGGCTTCGGCCTTGGCTCTGGCTTCGGCTTCTTCTCTTGCCCGCTGAGCTGCGGCTCGCTGCTCTTCCTGTCGGCGCTTGCGTTCGGCTTCAGCCTTGGCTCTGGCCTCGGCTTCTTCCTTGGCACGCTGGGCTTGAGCCCGCTGTTCTTCTTCCTTACGTCTGCGGTCGGCCTCGGCCTTTGCTTTGGCCTTGGCTTCGTCCTTGGCACGCTGGGCTTGAGCCCGCTGTTCTTCTTCTTTACGTCTGCGGTCGGCCTCGGCTTTCGCTTTGGCCTCGGCTTCGTCCCGGGCGCGCTGAGCGGCAGCTCGCTGCTCTTCTTCCTTACGTCGGCGTTCGGACTCAGCCTTGGCTTTGGCTTCGGACTCCAGCCGGGAGCGTTTCTGAGCCAGCTTGCGCTCCTCTTCCTCGAGTTCTTTGCGGGCCGCTTCGTCGAGAACCGCTGCCCCGGCCGGCGGCGCCGCGACCTTCCGGGCCTCTTCCTGGCGCCGGCGTTCCGCCTCGGCGCGAGCACTGGCCTCGGCCAGTTCCCGGCTGCGCCGCTCCGCGGCCTCGCGATCCTCCCTGGGTTTCTCCGGGGCGGGCGGGGCCTGGACCACCGCAGCTGCCGCCGGCTTCGGCTCTGGCGCCGGCTTCGCTGCAGGCTCCGGCGCCTTCGCCTTCTCGCCGGGGAACAGCAACTCACGGATCTTGCCTACCAGAACCTGCGCATCGTACGGCTTGGGTATGTAGGCGTTTGCACCCATGTCGAGGCCGCGGCGAACGTCCTCGGGCGACGTGCGGGCGCTCAACATGATGACAGGGGTCTTGGCTCCGCTCGACTTGAGGAGCTGGCAGACGGAATAGCCGTCCATCTTGGGGAGGATGAGATCGAGAATGACGAGGTCCAGTTCGCCCTGCCGCGCCGTGACGACGGCCTGGAACCCGTCCGCCGCGGTGACTACCTCGAAGTCCTCTTTTTCGAGCCGGCTCTTGACCATCTCTCGCAGGCCGGCATCGTCCTCAACCACAAGTATTCTCTTCTTGGCGTTGATCACGCGTCCTCCTTGATAGGCAGGATGAAATTGCACATGACTGCCTCGCCGAAGTTGTTGCTGGCCCGGACCCTGCCGGGGCGCGGTCTTGTCCGCCGGTTGCCGCGGCGAGGCCCTGGCTTCTGCGCGGGCTTCACGTCTGCAGTATACCGCGCGGCTGATGTCAAAGTCAAATGCGGCAGCGGGTCGGCGTTGGCGGCGGCGACGTTCATGAGTCCTCCCCGACGGGCAGTAACAGGCGGAAAGTGGCTCCCCTGCCCGGGCTGCTCTCCACCCAGACCTTGCCCCGGTGCATTTCGACTATCGACCGGACGATGGCAAGCCCCAGCCCGGTTCCCGGTCCGTGCGGGTCCACACACTCGAACTTCCCGAAGATCCGGCCGAGGAACTCGGGCGGGATTCCGGGGCCGCTGTCGTCAATTGCGACCGCGACGTACCGCGCAGGAACCGTGATTCCCTGCTCGGCCAGCACCGGTGAGTGCGGGTCGAGCGGCCGGATGTCGATGCGGATCGTTCCGCCCGGCGGCGAGTACTTGATGGCATTGTCGAGCAGGTTGTTGAACACACGGAGCAGGCGGTCGCGGTCACCCTTCACCGTCGCCGGGGTCGGCGGCACGGTCCGCTCGACCACAAGGCTGCGCTTGTCGATGAGCAGCGACAGCCCGTTGACTGCCGCGGCCAGAAGCTCCGAGAGGTCGACCGCATCCTTATGCAGCACGACTTTGCCGGCGTCGATCCGGGCCGCCTCAACGATGTTGCCGATCATCCGGTTGAGTTGGTCGACTTCCTCGAGGGCAACACTCAGATACCGGCGCTGGCGTTCGTCGAGCTGCCCGGCCGCCGTCTCCGACAGCAGCGACAGCGCTTCCCTGATTGCCGCCAGTGGTGTTCGCAGGTCGTGGGATATCATGGCCATAAAGTCGATGGGAGCGTGGTCCGGCCGCCGCCCGGATTCCGCCGGCGCGTCGCGGGGTCCAGTTGCCATGTGCGTCAAATCAGGCGGGTGAATCGGTTTTCTCGTCGGCGCCGCGGCCGAGAGAGCGATGGGGAGCCCGGGTCGCCGCTTTGCGGCTTCGCCCCGGGTGTCGGGTTGTCATGTGCGTCGTTTTAGAGCGGTAGCCGCATGTAGCCAGCCGCCCCGTATCGGGGCGGAGATCCGGAGCAAACCAGGCGCCGGAACCGAGATACGACCCAGCATCAATCAACCGAAGTCTAGCTCTACCCCTCTGTTTGTCAACGGCGGAGAAGGGCCTGGCCGGGTTCCGTGCCGTACGCCCCGGCGGTGCCGGTAGTCGGTTGCCGACGTACGGCCGCGCCGGTTGGTTGCCGGCCGCCGGTTCAGGCCGCAGGCAGAGTGATTCGAACGGTCGTCCCGGCGCCGGGCGTACTTCGCACCGAGACGTCGCCGCCGTGGAGCAGGACGATGTGCTTGACGATTGCGAGGCCGAGGCCGGTGCCGCCGAGCTGGCGCGAGCGGCCCTTGTCCACCACGTAGAATCGCTCAAACAGGCGGGGCAGGTGCTCGGGCGCGATGCCCGGGCCGGTGTCGCGGACCTCGATTACGGCGTTCCCGGCGCCCGGGTCACGCCGGAGGCTGACTTCGACCTCGCCATTCTCGGTGTACTTGATGGCGTTGTCGAGCAGGTTGGTGAAGACCTGCTCCAGCTTGAACCGGTCCGCGCGAAGCGTCCCGGTCCAGGCTGAGGCCGAGAGCTTCAGCGTAAGGCCCCGGTCGCGCGCGGCCTTCCCGAAGAGTTTGAGCATCTGCTCAGCGACCCCGGCCAGGTCCACGTCCTCAAGCTGGAGTTCGGTTCCGCGTTCCTCCATCTCGGAAAGCGTGAGCAGGTCCTGTACCAGGCTCACCAGCCGGTCGGTGTTGCGGACGATCGTCTCCAGATACGGCCGGTTGCTTTCGTCGATGGTCGCCTCCATCGTCTCGGCGAAGCCCTTGATGGCGGTAAGCGGCGTCCGGAGTTCGTGGGAGACGTTCTGAACGAAGTCACGCTTCATCCGGGCGGAACGGGCACTTTCGGAGTTGTCGTGGCAGGTCAGGACGACCTGTTGTGCCGCCGAAAGATAGCTGGCGCTGCACGCGAAGTCTTGGCCGCCTATTTCCAGTTGACGGGCAGCACTCGGTTTCTCGGCAGTAACCGAGCGCACGAGTTCGACGAAGTCCGGTTCGCGGATGACCTCCCAGTAGTACCGACCCTCGACCTTCGGGTCTCCGGCCAGTCTCCGGAAGCTGGCGTTGGCAAGGACAATGCGTCCGGAACTATCCACCACGGCCAGCCCTTCCTGGATCGACCCGACAATGGCATTGAGGGCCTCGCGTCGCTGCCGCAGCTCCGCCACAAGCGTCCTGGTCTTGACTGTCATCTCATTGAAGTCGTTGCCTAGCTTGCGGAGCCGTCCGCGCCGGGCGGGCATGATGCGAACGTCGAAGTCGCCCGCGCTCAGCTTGTGCACCGCCACGGTCAGCTCGCTGATCGGCCGCACGGTTGCACGCGCGACCAGGTATGAGGTGATGCCCGCGGCAGCGGTCATGACCGCCGCCGCAATCCACAGGGCCGTACCGCGACCGGTGCCGTGCGCGGCAATCAAACCGACGATGAGCAGGACCAGGATCATCGCCAGTTGGATGGCGAACAATCGGAGCACGATGTAGCGCTTCAATCGCGGAGCTTGTAGCCGACGCCGCGCACGTTCTCGATGACGCGGCCGGACTTCCCGAGCTTCTTCCGCAGGTTGGTGATGTGGACATCGACTGTACGGTCGATGACCGCCTTCTCGTCGCCCCACAGGCGGCTCAGTATTTCCTCCCGGGAGAACACCCAGCCCCGACGTTCCGCGAGAATCTGGAGGAGCTTGAACTCGGTGGTGGTCAGGTCCAGCTTCCGGCCGCGGACCGTGACCTCGTAACGGTTCAGGTCCATCACGACTTCGTCCGTCAGGTGGACCGTCTCGCTGGTTTCCTGCCGGCCGTGGCGACGGAGTACCACCTTGACGCGGGCCACGAGTTCCTTGGGCGAGAAGGGCTTGGTGACATAGTCGTCGGCACCGATTTCCAGACCCAGTACGCGGTCCAGTTCGTCGCCCCGCGCGGTCAGCATGACGACCGGCACCTGCGCGGTGCGGGCGTCCCGCTTCAGGTCTTTGCAGACGTCGATGCCGTCGGCGTCGGGCAGCATCAGGTCGAGAACAACCAGGTCCGGGACGGTGCCGGCAAGCGACTTCTGGAATTGTCCGGCGTCGGGGAACGCGCGGACGCTGAATCCCGCCTTCCTTAGATGGAGAGCGACCAGTTCACGGATATCCGGCTCGTCGTCGACGACCGCTATCAGCCGACTCAATGGTCGGGGTTCTGAGGTTCTTCCTTGCAGTGGTGTTTGATTACCTCGCCGGTGGCGATGTAGATGACGTCTTCGGCGACGTTGGTGGCAAGGTCGGCAATCCGCTCGAGGTTGAGCGACACCATCATCAGCTTGAGCGCTCGGTCAATGGTCGCGGCGTCGGTGCTCATCAACTTGGCCAGGTCCTGCTTTACGGTGTCGTTCAGGTCGTCGACGATGTTGTCCCGGCCGCACACCGAGCGGGCGAGTTCGGCGTCGTTGCGCGTGAAGGCGTCGAGCGAGTCCTTGAGCATGCCGATGGCGTAGTCGGCCATCTTCGGGATGTCCACCAGCGGCTTGACCGCGGGCCGCCCCATGAGGTACTGGGCAGCTTGTGCGATGTTTACCGCGTGGTCACCGAGCCGTTCGAGGTCATTGTTTATCTTGATAATCATGACCACCGCGCGCAGGTTTGAAGCCTCGGGCTGATAGAGCGCCACGAGGTTGATCGCCGCATCTTCGTTCTCGATTTCCAGCCGGTTCACGCGGTCCTCGTCCGGACCGGTGACCTGTGCCGCAAGGGCGGGGTCCTTGTTCACGAGCGCCTTGACGCTGTCTGCAATCATCTCCTCGACGGTGCCGGCCATCGTGAAGAGCTGCTGCTTGAGCCCCGCAATCTTGTCTTCTAATACCGTAGTCATCTCAACATTCCTCAGATTTGCTCCTATTATCGTCATTTCCTTGACAGATTCAAGCGAAACATTGCGCCGGGTTGAATCATCCGAACCTGCCGGACAGGAAGTCTTCGGTGCGCTTGTCACGCGGGTTGGTGAAGATGCGGTCAGTGCGGCCGAACTCGACCAGTTCTCCGAGCATCAGGAACGCGCACCAATCGGAGACCCGGGCCGCCTGCTGCATGTTGTGAGTTACGATTACCACCGTGTAGTCCTGCTTGAGCTGCCGGATGAGTTCCTCCAGCTTGGCGGTGGAGTGCGGATCGAGGGCCGAGGCCGGCTCGTCGAGCAGGATGATCTCGGGCTCGACCGAAAGGGCGCGCGCGGTGCAGAGTCGCTGCTGCTGGCCGCCGGAAAGCGAGAAGGCATTGTCGTGCAGACGGCCTTTGACTTCGTCCCAGAGGTTCGCGTGGCGCAGCGCCCGCTCGACCCGCTGTCGAATCTCGGAATGGTTGCCCATCCGGTGGATGCGGGGCCCGAACGCCACGTTTTCGATGACTGACTTTGGGAACGGGTTCGGCTTCTGGAAGACCATGCCGACCCGCTTGCGCAGGTCGATGACGTCGGTCGTGCCGGCAAAGATGCTCTCGCCGTCAATCTGGATGTCGCCGGTCACCCGCGCGCTCGGTATCAGGTCGTTCATCCGGTTGATGGTGCGGAGCAGCGTGGACTTGCCGCAGCCGGACGGACCCATAATCGCGGTGACCGCGTTGGCCGGAATCGCGAAGCTGACGTCCTTGAGTACGTGGTTATCACTGAACCACAGGTTCAATCCGTCAATCGATATCTTGGTTTTGGTCAATGTCGTCTCCTTAATCAGGCACAAAGGAGGAAGTGCAAAGGCTGAAAGGCCGCAGCAGTACTTCGTCCTTTCCCGTATTGTTTTGTCCTTCGTCCTTACGACTTTGTACTTTCCTCATGCTATACCTGCCACTTGTTCGTGCCGGCGGAGCGGAGCCGGAATGTGAAGGCGGCCGCGTCGAAGAGCAGGACGAAGCTTAGCAGCACAATCGCCGTCCCGAAGGCAATCGGTCGCACTTCCGACATCTTGTCATGCTGGGTTGCCAGCGTGAAGAGGTGGTAGGGGAGGGCCATGAACTTGCTCTTGAGTGAAGTCGGGAGCTGCCTAGTGTAGTAGGTCACGCCGGTGAAGAGAATCGGCGCGGTTTCGCCCATGGTGCGGGCGACGGCGAGCAGAACGCCGGTGAGGATTCCGGGGAAGGCATAGGGCAGGACGTTGTGGCGTATCGCCTCCCACCTGGTCGTCCCGAGCGCCAGGGCGCCTTCGCGGAATGAGCCGGGTATGGCGTGGATTGCCTCTTCGGCAGTGGCGATGATCCACGGCAGGTTCATCAGGCCGAGGGTGAGGCCGGAGGCGAGAATCGAGAGCCCGAGCTTCATGGCCGACACGAAGAGCGCGACTCCGAACAGGCCGTAGACTATGGAAGGGACTCCGGCCAGGCTACGGATGGAACTGCGGATTGCCCGGGTCACGAAGTTGGCCGGCGCGTACTCGGACAGGTAGATGGCCGAGCCGACGCCGATCGGCACCGAGAAGACGAGCGAGACGAAGGTGACAAGCACGGTCCCGACGATGCACGGCCAGATGCCGCCTGCGGTCATGCCGTTGGTCGGCGGCTGGGTGAGGAACCGCCAGCTTATTACGCCGAGCCCATTGCTGAACAGACAGACGAACATGTACACGATGAAGGCGAGGAAGAGCACCAACGGTATGCCCAGGAGCCAGAAGCGATAGCTGCTCGTGAATCGGGTGCGGCGAGGCTTCTTTGCGGGAAGTGAACTAGTGGTCATGTGGTCTAGCGGTCAAGTGGATGACGATGCCCCGTGTCCCGCACAATGTCAAAATGGGGACAGTCCCTCGGAGCGCGAGAACGCGCGGTACAGTCCCCATTTTCACAGCGTGAAGCTCCGCTTCTCCCGCTTGATTAGCGATTCGGCCACGAGGTTGGTGCCGAGCGCGATCAGGAAGAGCACGAACCCGAGGGCAAAGAGCGAGTAGTAGTGGCTGTCGCCGAACACCGATTCGCCCAGTTCGATCGCGATGGTCGAGGTGATTGTGCGGATCGGGTCGAAGAGCGAGTGCGGGATTATGGCGGCGTTGCCCGCGACCATCATCACCGCCATGGTCTCGCCGACTGCCCGCCCGAACCCGAGCATGACTGCGGCGAGGATTCCTGAGCGCGCCGCGGGCAGCACGATCCGGAACGCGGTGGTCCAGGGTGTGGCCCCCAGCGCGTATGCGCCTTCGCGGTAGGAGTGGGGGACGACCCGCAGGGCGTCGTCCGACACCGAAATGATAGTAGGGAGGGACATCAGCGCGAGCAGGAGGCTGGCATTCAGGAGGTTCAGTCCCGAGGTGACATGGAAAAGTCGGGCAATGAGCGGGGCGAGCACGACGAGGCCGAAGAACCCGAGCACCACCGACGGAAACCCGGCAAAGAGCTCGATCAGGGTTTTGGCCAGGATTCGCACCGAGCCCTTGAGGCGCTCGGAAATCAGGGTGGCCGAGGCGATGCCCAAGGGAACGGCGATGATGAGCGCGATGGCCGTGCTCGCGAACGACCCGACGAGCAGCGGAATCAGGCCGTATGCCGGCTTGCCGTAGGCGTCCGGGTTCCAGACCGTGCCGAAGAGGAAACGGAATACCGACACCTCGCGGAACGTGTGAATGCCGTTCTTGAGCAGGAACAGAAGAATCCCGAGGAGGACAACCGCGGACAGCAGCGAGCAGACGAGGAAGAGCGCGCCTGCGCTCTTGTCGGCCAGCCTTCTTGAACGCCGCCGCGGCTGTCTGGTGCCGCCCACAGCCGGCAGAGGTGTCCCTGACATCTCTGCCGGCATGAGTGAGGGAGGCACTAAGCTAGTGGAGATTTGCTTCGTTCCTGGCCTGGTAGCCTTCGGTTACCGGATAGAAGCCCTGGTCGCTGACGATCTTCTGTCCGGCTTCGCTGAGCTCGAACTGAATGAAGGCCCTGGCATCACCCTTGGCTTTGCCGTTGGTGTACTGGAACAGGGGCCGGGCCAGCGGGTAGGTGCCGGCGTCAACCGCCGACTTGTCGAGCGGCGAGTAGTAGTTATTGCCGTCTTTGGACAGCTTCAGGACTTTGATGCCCTGTTCGCGGGCATAGCCGACTCCCACGTACCCGATGCCGCCCTCGTCGCCCTTGACCGCTTCTACGATCTGGGCGTTGCCGTTCATCTGGCGCATCGAGGCTGAGTATTCGGCCTTGACCGCCTCGTCGCGGACGTAGACGAACGTGCCGGAGCTGGGCTGCCGGCCGTACAGGCTGACCTTCTTGTTCGGGCCGCCGACCTGGCTCCAGTTGGCGATCTTGCCCTGGTAGAGCTGGCTGAACTGGTCCAGGGTCAGTTTCTCAACCGAGTTCGAGGCGTTCACGATGATGCAGACGCCGTCGATGGCGATGACGTACTCGGTCGGATTCACGCCGTTGGAACGGGCGGTCGTGATCTCCTTGGACTTGATGGAGCGGGAGGCGTCGGCGATGTCGGTTTCGCTGCTCATGATAGCATTGATGCCGACGCCCGAGCCGCCGCCGGTCACCGACACGGTCACGTCGGGCTGGGCGGCCGAGAAGGCCTCGGCCAGATTCTGCACCAGGTTCAGTATCGTGTCAGAGCCCTTGACTACGAGCTCGCGGGCCGTGAGGGCCGAGCCAAGCGCGAGGGTGGCGATGGTTACGATGGTGATTAGCTTCTTCATCATGTTCTCCTTTGTCTAATGCTCTTACAGCGCGTTCAGGACGTGGTTCCACTCGAAGCGGAACTGGGCCATAAACGTGTCGGTCGGGTCGACCTTCCCGGTGGCGGGCGCAGGCTTCAGCGCCTCGGACTGCTCATGGACCCAGGCAAGCTGGAACATCGCCGCGGGCTTCGCGCCGCCGGCGCGCCGTAGGAAGTACCAGTTGAACCCGGCGCCGTAGCGCATCAGGCTCTTGGCCTTGTTGACGGGCATCGAGTCGCCGGACTGGTCCTTCTGCTGCCAGGTGCTGAACCGGCCGAAGACCTCAAGCTTGCGGTTCATGAGCGACACAACCGGGAGAAGGTCGAGGCCGGACATGGCGTAGTCCTTGGTGTTCGGGGTCAGAGCCGAGTCAGTGACGGCGCCGGTCGAGTCCTTGCTCAATGCGTAGTAGCTGAACTTGCGGGTGTAGCTGTAGATGATGTATTCGCCGGTCAGCGAGACCGGCCCGAAGGCGACCTTGGCCATCGGCGCGATGGCGAGGCGGTCCATGTTGGTGGTGTCGCCCAGTTGGTACTGGGTGTTGTCGCTGTTGCGGCCCTTCTTGTTGTTGGCGTAGGGCGAGAAGTCCCTGGCCTTGGAGAAGACCGAGGCGCCGACCTGGACCCCGGCGAAGGGCGTCAGGCGCAGGTTCGCCAGCAGTTCCGGAGTGGTCGAGTTCCTGGCGCCCGTGACCTTGTAGCCCTCGCCGTTGTACACCCCGAGCTGCAGCTCGCCCAGCCCTTTGGGCAGGAACCCGTTCACAGTCACGCCGTAGTCGGCGCTCGCGCACACGCCCTGCGCGTCCGCGAGCGACTTGTCCGGGTGGGTGTAGTCCCAGGAGTAGATCTCACCGAAGTAGTGCTTCTGCATCCCCGCGGTCAGGACGAAGTCGGGGACGTGCGGCAGCGCCATGTCGAGGTACGCTTCCTTGATGCGTACCGAGGCGCCGTCCGCGTAGCTCGACGAAGAGAGGAAGTCGAGCGTCAGTTTCGAGTAGAGGTCCGACGTCCACTGGTGGGCGGCGCGGAAGTAGTTCCGCTCGATGTTCGAGCGGCTCACGCCGGGCGTGGTGACCTTGAAGTTCGTTGACTGGTTCGTGTAGCGGAACCAGCCGTTGTACTCCAGCTCTGACTGGCCCGGGTCGATGGCGTAGACAGAGCCGGCTGCCAGTATCGCCAGCAGCGTAGCGACGACGGTCTTCTTCATACGGTTTTGTCCTTTCATGTTCGGCGGAATTGTAGACCCTCCTGACTAAGCGCGCATAAGGCGATTGTCAGGTTCTTGTTAACCACGGATGGATGAACGCAGATAGCCAGGATTCTGACATCTAGCATCTCTCATCTTGCCTCCCAAGTCCGTCCGCACTTCTGCCTTCTGCATTCTGGTTTCTGCCTTCTGACTTCGGCTGCTCCTCAGCCGTCAAGCCCTTCCTTCAGGTCGATGTTGCTTTCGCCGGCTGCAGGCCTGAGGATGACGTCTCCCTTGTGGTCCAGACCCGGAACTGCCCCTTCCCAGTCAGTTGATTCCGGGAGCTCGGTTATGTACGAGAAACGTTCCCAGGGAAACAGTCGCACCTTTGCCTCGCTCGTGACGATGTTGGCGCTCGTTGTCGGGCGCTTGAAGTGGAACGCCCGGCACCTCATCTTCAGGTACAGCGGGTTCTCTTCGAGGACCTCGCCCACGACCACGTGGTTCGTGGCATCGGCATAGGCCTTTCTCATTCGGGCTTTCCAGATTTTCGTCTGGGTCATTGGCTTTCTCCTTTGTTGTATTGGCAGAATTCTGCCGGCGTCTTGCTTGGCGAGAATAAGGACTATGTCAGGACTGTGCAAAGCCGAGCTGCATCCGACGCTCTTCTTCAACCTCGATCTTAACCTTAACCTCGACCTTGACCTCTGCCTCTACCTCAACCTCAACCTTGACCTCTGCCTTCAGTTCGGTCCTTCGAAGTATCTCTCATTGTTCGTCAGAAAGTAACGGCGAAAGTATCGTCGAATGTATATCGAGCTGTATCGCGAACGGTATCTTCGACTGAATCCTGCACTGAATCTCAAACTGTATAAGTCATTGTACGCGGCATCGTTCGATGAAATGTTCGCGGCATTGTACCTGGAAATGGACCGGTCATTGTTCGATTCATTGTTCGCCGCATTGTACGTGGAAAAGTGTCGGTCATTGTACAACTGAATCGATGCTGAATTGTGGGTCAAGAAGCAGCCCCCTAAGCGACCCCTACCCTACCTTCTTGAGGCTCTCCGTCGCCTCCAAGAAACCGATAATGCAGGAGTTACGGTCGATTCCGGGCCTCGCGCAAATGGCGTCCTCGTGCATCGGCTTCTGTCCTGCGCCCGAGCATCGTTTGCTCGTACATCGTCCAACGTCCTTCGTTGCGGCTAAGTCATTCTCCTTCCGTCCCTTCCGTAGTTCTGGCCTCTAGCCTCTGGCTTCTAGCTTCTGACTTCGTCTGTCCTCAGACGCCATCCCCCGGACCATAGGGGGAACTCCTGCCCCTTATGCGGCCTTCGCTCCGGGACTCACAACAGACGTCGCTGCAGCGCATGGGACGACTACTGCTCAACCCTCCAGAACGGCATCCGGTCCGGCTCTCGCTACGGCCGCTGCTCATCCACCCGCTCCAGCGCCCGCAACAGGTGCGAGTCCTCCGCTTGGAGCGGCTCTCGTTTCTCCAGTCGCTCCAGCCGCCGTTCCAGCCTCCGCAGCAGTTACCGCAACAGCCATTGCAGCGGCGTCCGCTCCTGCGCTCGCACCGGCCCACAGAACAGCCACTGCTCCAGCCCTCGCTCCCGCACCCGCAACAATAGCCGCACTCGGGTCTGGTCCTGCAATTTGACCGCTCGCCGAACGGGACACCGGCCGCGGTTCTCGACTTGACCGACCCTGAATCTCCGCTATTCTGACCCGCAGTGGGTGATTCTCCTCCGGCGCTCGTCGCCGACCTCGTAGACCGCTTCTCCCGCGACAGCAAGGCATGCCCTGAGCGAAGTCGAAGGGTCTTCCAGTCCGCTGAGTACAAGGAAGAGCAGCTCCGCGACACCGCTTACGGCCGACAGCTTACGGCTTTCCGCCTGCGGCCTTCGGATTCGGATTCAGGGCGGTCAGCCGCTAGCCGCAAGCCGATAGCCTCCTCCGCGCGTGGCTGGGACGTCTCCAACAAAGCCGGCCTGACCGAAGTCCTCATGCCGGTCATCCACGAAGAGTCAATCAAGATGGCGGGCGCGACCAAGGCCCCGGACTTCCAGGACTCCGCTGACGGCCGACGGCTTACGGCTGACGGCCTCGGGGAAGGACAATGAGAGACGTCAGGAAGTACGAGGTATTCCAGTTGGCGGACCAGCCGAGGACAGCTAACGGCTTACGGCCGACAGCTATCGGCGCTGAGATTCGATGCTGGCAAGGCTGTACGGAGCCGTTAGCCGTGAGCCGTAAGCCGATGACGGTCACTGACGGCTCACAGCTTGCGGCTTTCCGCTTGCGGTCTTCGGATTCGGATTCAGGGCGGTCAGCCGTTAGCCGTAAGCCGATGGCGGACGCGGACCGCGGCATCGAACACTACGCCTTCCTCCAATCGCTCATGAACGGAGAACGCATCTACCCGCGCCTCGTCAAACACTTCCGCGACGCGGACGACCGCTACAACTCCGGTCTCTTCTACTTCACGCCGAAAGCCGCGCGCCGGGACATGACCGGAGGCGCGGGACATGACCGAAATCCTCCTGGGATTTCGGATCGTGTCCCAAGCCGAAGCGAGGACGACCGCGCCGAGCCTCCCGACCTCCTCACCCTCGACCTCTCCATCGACGACAAGCCGCTCAAAGAGATAATCGGCAGCCTCTACTACCCGGACTGCCCCTACGAATTCTCGGTCCTGCCCGCCGATATCCTCGGCCAGGTCTACGAACAGTGCCTTGGCAAGGTCATACGACTGACAGCAGGACATCAGGCAAAGGTGGAGGAAAAGCCCGAGGTCGGGAAAGCCAGCCGGTAGCGACCCGCGCCTTGATGGCCGTCTACGCCGCCCTGCGCGATGGTTCCGATGCACACCTGAACTGGTCCATGTCGGGTCCTCGCGAGTCAAAGGTTTGACAGTGTAGGCGGCACGCCTTATCATTCGCCGTGCGTGCCCATCGCGTGAAAGATGCGGTCCGAAGTCCGCGAACTGCCAAGGCGCTGCCGATAGACGCAGCCTTCCCCGAGGCCCAAGCGTCACTGCTGAGTGCCCGTGAAGCCTTCAACAAACACCTCTACAGGCCGAACACGTACCTGCACAAATGGTGGGCACGGCGGTCAGGCACGTGCTTCCGCCACATCCTCAAGGGACTGGTCACCGACCCAGCCGCCACCGACTACCTCGCGCCCGGCGGTCTAGAAGGCACTACTATACTGGACCCGATGATGGGCGGTGGCACCACTTTGCACGAAGGCGTAAGGCTGGGCGCGAATGTAGTAGGATTTGACATCGACCCCATACCAGTTGTACAGGCTCGAGCATCCCTGTCGAGTATGCCGGTCGTGAGGAAACAAACCGCGTTTGACGAGTTCTTTCAGTCTCTGAGGGCGAGTATCTCACGGCACTTCGAAACCACGTGCCCGTCATGTGGTCAGCGGTCAGAGTTCAAGTACATGCTGTATGGCTACCGCAAGAAGTGCGCGTGCGGCGAGGTCTTGGTCGTTGACTCGCTCACGCTGCGGGAGGAACCATCCGGCAAAGACGTGCGGCTCTGCACTAGGTGTGGCGGGACGCATGGCGATTGTCCCTGCGAGCTTGGCCAAGGCCGAGCGCGCGTGGTAACCAAGGGCCAGACAGTCTGTGCTGACTGCGGTGGGAGATTCGTGGAGAGGCTCGACCTTCCGTTCCGGGAGCGATACTTGCCAGTGGCGGTAGTGGGGACGTGCCCAGAACACGGCTTGTTCCACAAGACCCCAGATGGCGCCGACATAGAGGCCACGCTTCGGCTAAACGCCAACACGAGTCAATGGCGGCTTTCACCTCGGATGTTTGCTGTCCCAAAGGGACCAAAATCCTCGGACCTGCGAAATCGACGCATCAGGCACTACTGGGAACTCTTTTCGGGAAGGCAACTCCTCTATATCAGAGAATCTGCCCGGCTTCTCAAACGCATGCCACCCGACATGCGGGAGTTGCTCGGCCTGCTGGTTTCCACATCGCTTGACTTCAATTGCCTAATGTGCGGCTACAAAGGCGCTGGCATACGACGACCAGGGGCAGTGCGGCACGTTTTCGCGCACCACGCCTATTCGTTCCCGTACACGGCCCTTGAGAACAACCCTGTGTCTCTCGACGGCTCGTCCGGAACTCTGCTCAGGCTGTTTGATGATCGAGTCAAACGAGGCGCCTTGTGGGCTGCAAAACCCAGGGAGCCGTCGCTCAAGACTAGAGGCGCAAACGCCGTATGGATAGAGGGCGAAACCGACTCGGGCCATCTTTGCGATACCTACGACGAGTTGCGTTCGACTCAGAAGGGCGTACTCGTGGAGCAGAGCGATGCTCGGCAGATGCCACTGCCCGACGAGTCGGTCGACTACGTTGTAACTGATCCGCCCTATTTCGACAACGTCCAGTACTCAGATATCTCGCACTTCTTCAGAGTCTGGCTGGCGCAATTGCTACCTGGGCGCGCCAAGTGGTCGTACAACCCCTCCATGTCGGCGGTCGCCGGGGATGGCAGGAAGAACGGTGATGGCTATAGCGCCATGATGGCCTCAATCTGGTCTGAGTGCCGTCGCGTCCTTAGAAAGCCAGGACGACTCGTATTCACGTTTCACCACTGGCGGCCCCAGGCGTGGATCGACATCACACTCTCGCTCAGCCGGGCCGGCGCACGCCCGGTGAACGTGTATGTAGTCGAGGCAGAGAACCCCTCATCCGTGCACATCGCCAACTTGCGCGCTCTACGACATGACTGCATACTGGTCTTGTCGTTCGACGATGCGGCCAATCACCGGAGGTGGAAATCCCTTGAGCGAATCGATACGCATAGCAGCGAGGGGTTCTGCCGCGACTGCGCAGACGTGCTTGGCTGGCTTCTCAGCGAGCGGGCCGACGAGACGGTGATAACACGGACATGGACCGAGTTGCTTCGGGAGGTACGCAATGGAACGAATACCGATTGAGATCTTCGGCTACCCAATAGAAGTCCGTTCGGCAGAGGCAAACGAGCATAGAAGCCGGAAGTGGTGCCCCTTTCTCGACGTCTCCTGCAAGAAACGATCTCGCCTTCCAGGGGTCTGCACCGTGAGCTATGAAGGTGACCGTCTGGCACTCTGCCCCCATCGGTTCCATCAGGAGAAGAAAATCCTGAGGGACATCGGCCGCAATGCGTTCGGATCTTTGAACAACCTCCTGCTGTTCAAGGAGGTAAAACTCAAGGGTATCGGCCAGTGCGACTACGTGATTGGACGACATGCCCCGCTCGACAACACAATCGATGATTTCGTGATTGTCGAGTATCAGGCCGCTCAGACGACATCAACCGGAGGGATGGTACAGGCGTACGAGGACTACCTCGCGGGTAAGGACATACGTGGCATGACAGGCAAGTTCAACATCAACTTCCTCGATATCTGGAAACGTGAGTTCACGCAAGTCCTCTTCAAAGGGATGGTAATGGAACGGTGGTCAAAGCACATCTACTGGGTGGTGCAGCCGCCCGTGTACGACTACCTCGTTGCTCGCTACAAGCTCACGGGCATCAAGCAGGGCGCCGAAGCGAGTACCGTGTTCGCCGTGTTTGATCTGAGGCGCTCGGGTGACAACTTCGAGATTGTGCAGCGCGGACTCCACTCGGTCACCGTCGAGTCGCTGTTCAGGGCGTTGAGGCGCAATCAGCCTGTTCCGAACTTGGCGGAGTTCAAGGCCGCCCTGTCCAAGCGCGTGGCTGCTAACAAGTGCCTGCACCTGAGCGTGCAGGTCTCTGACTAGCCGCTATCTAGAAGAACGAGAAGCAGTTTCCCATTACCGAACGATCTCAAGGCCCGGCATGACAAGATGGTCGAACTGGTCGAACGGATGCTCGACCCTTCGGCAGGCTCAGGGCAGGCTCTGCACAAGCAGTTGCCCAAGGCCAAGCCGCCGCACGAGCAAGAATCCCTCAAGCGCACGATTGAGGCGACTGACAACCAGATCGACGCGCTCGTGTATGAGCTGTACGGACTGACAGACAAGGAGACTAGAATGGCGAGGGTCTCCGAAGGAGGCAGATGACCACGCATCCGCGGAGTCGCGCCAGCCGAAGAGGGACGTGCAGCCGCGCCTCAGAGTGCAAACGGCAAGGGAAACCTCCCTGTTTCGGTTGCGGGTTCCAGCACTTCGACGAGTGGTTTACTGAAAAGGGGAAACCGCGTCAAATCCGAGGGATATGGCGCGACTACTTCCGACTCATCCAGAGAAAGCGGGGTACCGCTGGAGGCAGAATCCCGCTCGACAAGCCTATCAACTCGTGGTTCTCCAAGCGACGAGGCTGGAGGGAGATGAAAGGGAACGAACTGCGTGACAAGGTGGTCATCAGGGGCCGTTCAATCCCCTATGACGTGAAATGCGACGGGGCCTACCAGGTGGGCAGAAGGTATGTCTTCCTGGAGGTCAAGGGCTATGGCTTCGATTCCAACTCGATTCTATCCGCGATCACTGCGGCGCAGATGGTGAGCTTTGGACAGAAGTTCGGCAACGGAAGGTCCAGCTACTTCTACCTCGGTGGTCTTGCCTCGCGAGCGCGCTTCCACGGCGAAGGCAAGGCGTGTGCGTACGTCAAATGGGCAGAGACGCAAGGCTTCATACACTTCTACGGGATAGGACAGGTGAACGGGGTCATTCGGGCACTCGCCAGGGAGTCTCAGCGATAGTCACCCCGTTTCGTGGCGGCGGCAAAGCGCGGCAATCAAGGAACGTACCCGCCTGATGTCCGAAATCGACAAGGCCTTTCCCAGATGGCCGATTGAGTAGACCAACGTGGCGTATAGGGTTTGGAACAAGGACCACTATCAATGCTCCGACTGCCAGCAACGTGTAGACGAGAGCGCCAGGACTTGCCCCAAGTGCGGCACCTTCCGCCCTCCGAGCGCGGCAGCGTCTCGGTCTACAGGGCTGTCAGGTTCGGCGACGACTTGGATAGGGATCGGTATTGGCATCGCGGCCTTTGCAGTCTTGTGCGTTGTCGCGCGTCTTGCCTGCACGGAGTCTCCAACTGCACCTGAAGCATCACCGCAACCGCACGTTGCGACCGAAGGGCTCATCTTGAACGAACATGGTGTCCTAG
>Ga0172370_10002459_pt1 | contig 26740 bp, 22 predicted proteins | sample LakKiv5m_FD_114538 | JGI IMG/M metagenome (GOLD analysis project Ga0172370, IMG submission 114538) | Freshwater microbial communities from Kabuno Bay, South-Kivu, Congo - kab_022012_11.5m | ecosystem: Environmental > Aquatic > Freshwater > Lake | place: Democratic Republic of the Congo...
AACAAGCATATATCCGATTCCTGACAGATGCACGGTGACTGGAAATGCCCGTTTAGCAGGAGGTTGCAGCGTAAAGCCGCGGAGCGCGGGCGGCGCATGGCAAAGGCTCGCTGGGCGCTGGACCGAGAACGCCGCCACCGGCTTGCCGCTTTGACAGCCGAACAATGCCCCAACCACATCGTCCGCCGAATCGTCGTCATTGACGGCGAGCAGAGCGTGAGCGAGACGGTGTTCTGGTCGTGGGACTCCGATCGGGAATGGCAGCGCAAAGAGCGCAACGCCTTGCGTCAGAACAACCCATCCCAGTTCAACGACGCCCAAGCCGTGTCTCCGCCTTCTCCGGCGCTTCCGTCAACAGTCGCGATCTTCAGTTCGTAGTAGAGATTGACCCCGCGTTCCAGCATGTCCCAATCGGTCGCGTCGGCTTCATCCGCACGCAACCCGGCGGCCTGCAACTGCGCCGGCGACAGGCTGTAGCCGCATGCGAGCGGCAGTGAGTCAATCTCCCGCCACAACACACGACAGTTGTTATCGGTCGTATTGGGGTCTTGGATGGTGGGGCTGTTGCCGATCCGCAGGTGGACGAACAAAGCTGACGCATCACGCGTGTCGTGTTCCAGTTGCAGCGACCGCAGCGTCTTTTCCCGTGGGTTGGCCCCAAACGGCACCAATCCGCGCAACAGCGACATATACCCCACCTGCACTGCAACCGCTGTCGTAATGTCCAGCGACGGATCTCCTCCGGTCAATGTCACCATCTCACGGTAGAACACGCCGCCAATCTGCTTGATGCAGTAGTCGGTGGCACTGGCCGCCAGAAACTTCGGCTCTCCCTTGCACAATCCAGGCTGATCTGAGTTCTGGCTGAACCGGCCAAAGGCGGTAAACCCGTGATCCATGTAGGAGGCTGTCTGATATGCTGACTGGACTGAGTCAGTGTTGAAGCTGAGTACGAGCGTGCGGCTGTTGATCCCCAACTCGTCGGCGGAATTGGACACGGTTGGATACGAGAACCACACCTCCTTGCTCATGCCTTCCGCGTCCGGCACGCAATCCGCCACAGGCGACTGGCAATAGAGCGCGTCAATGCGGTCGGCGCCCTCGTACATGAGTCCTGACCCGCGTTGAAGCCAGTCAGGCGAGGCGGGTGCTGTCGAATACCGGTTGATCCAGTAAATGGTGCTGCGGCCCAGCCAGAAGATTTCGCTGCCGGTGGATACAACCGCGTTGTCGAAGGCAAGGCATGCGTTGCGGTTCTTCGGGTCGGTGTACCACTTCTGGAATCCAAACGGAGACGTGTCGGTCGTGGAAGTCTGCGGGAACATCTTCCATATTGAGCGGTCGGTGAAGATCCACACAACGCCCGCCATCTGCACGGCGTTCAGTATCTCCTCGCCGTAGTCGAGGTCTTGGTAGTTGGCAACACTCTCGGCGCCGCCTTCCTCAAATGGCTCGTCATCCCAATGCTCCGCGTTGTTGAAATCGCTCCATTGGACGCGTGACGAGAACCGTTCTGTGCCGGCGCCCGGATTGTCGAGTTCCTTGTCCACCAGCAGGTTCATCAGCACGACGACGCCGGCAAACTCAATGGCCACCTTGGCTGCCCGGACCGGCTCGGTGACATTTTCAACCAGCAGGCTGGCCACACTCTCAGCCGACGCCTCGCCCAACGTGAAGATTTTCACCGGGTCCACGTTGTTGGTGAGGATAATCTTGTCCCGCAGCGAGGCAAAGCTCCACTGCCCGCCGCCCATGCCTGTCAGGAGGTCAGCCCACTCCCCGGTGGTATTGTTCAGCAGTGAGACGCTGTTGGATGTGGCGTCTAGCAACTCCCGAACGCCGTCCGGAGACGCGCTCTCATACAGCCGCGTGATGGGATAACGGGTGCCGTTGCGATGGTAGTGGTCCCAGTTGCTTGATGACGACCCGGAACTCAACCGGGCGAAGCCGGCTTGTCGGCACAGCTTGCCACTGCTGTTGATGGCCCAGTTTTGCTTGTACCGGAACGCCCCCGAGGTCAGGTCGGGCGGGCGGCTTCGGGTGTCGAGCATCTGATTGAGCGGGGTTTGGAGCACCGTTTTCCATGCAGCTTTCATGCGGCCCTTTCTTCTTCATGTCACAGGGAAACTAAGCTGGAATCGGTCCAGCAACCAACTGAAATCACGCGTGAAGATGGACCGGTTGTATGCCCGCTCCGTCTCCACCAAATGCCAGTCTTCGTACAGCGCCCGCTTGGCAGTGCCCAGCAAGCCGTCCTTGGGCAGCCGCCGTTCCAGCCGTTCGGCATGCTCTGGAGGCAGGCAGGTGTGCATGCAGAACAGCTTGTTGTACAGCGGATGCCACGGCGCTGCGGATGGCAGCCCGCGCTTGCGGAACTGATGTCCAATTCTGACGCCCTTCAGCATGCGGATTTCCCCGCCAGCCAGCCATGTCTTGAGCGACAGCATTGCTTCGTCCACGCCGTAGGAGCGCAGACACCGCAGCGGTTGCAGCCGCAGAAAGAACTCGCGTGGAAAGAAGTAGCAGGCGCCCATCATGGCGGGCAGTGCATAATCGTCGCCGGGCTGTTCTGGCTGCCACACCACCTCCAACACTTGATTCGCACCTTTGCGGTTCCGATCCGGCCCGTAGAGGTTGAAGGTGGCCCCGTGATAGAACGAAGTGGAACGCAACAGATCCATGTTGCCGCGCTCCAGCCCAACGCACTGGGCGCAGTGGGCGATGTTGGGGCGACCGGCAGTCCGTTGCTCTGCCGCGGCGTACCACCCCGGCTCGAAGCGCATGTGCGAGTCAACGAACAGCAGGTAGTCACCTGACGCGCGCAGTGCGCCAATGGTGCGGGCTGGGCCTACGCCCACCCGCCGGTTGCAACGGATCACGCGGGCGCCCATTACCTGCGGCACCGGCTGGCGCGAGGCGTCGTCCACCACCATGATCTCAACCGTATCTCCAACAGTGGCGCGGATGGACTTGATCGTCTCAACACACTCAGGCGTATCGTCGCGGGAGGGGATGATGATGGAGAGGGTCACGGCGGAATGATGGACCACTTGGCAAGCACCGCCTTTATGTACGGCACGCTTTGATGACTCGGATAGTGTCGCAAGATGGTCGGCTGGCACGAGTCGCACGGGTTGTCGAAGCTGCTGCGGACCGGGTGATAACCGTAGCAGCGGGGACATCGCAGGTATGTCTCATCGGCCTTGCGCTGCTCGGTGCATTCACGCCCCAACCGCAGGGCCAACCGCACTGACTGGCTTGTGACTTGGCCTGTTTCGAGCAAGGCGTCTCTGGCTTGGTTGGGTGTCATGGCAACACTTCTGGGAAGACGCCGGGGATAATGAACTTGCCACCAAGTTCCGTGTAGCGTGAGTTCTTCTCAATAATCTCCTTTGCGTAGTTCCATGCAAACAGCACGGCATAGTCCGGACGCTCACGCAGCAGCGCGCCCTCGTCAACGATTGGCACCGCACTTCCCGGACTGGAGCACCACTGCTTCTGTGGTGTGTTGTCGGTGATGAATGCGATCTCCTTGCGCGTGAATCCGCAGGCGTTCATCCAAACAGTGCTCTTGGCTGAAGCTCCAAGCCCGCACACGGTTTTGCCCAACCCCACAAGCTCCTGCACCTTCGAGCGCAATGCCGAAATGGCCAGCCGTGCGCCGTCGTCAAACGCGGCCAAGTCGCTTCGACTCACCTTCTCGGCGTCTATCTCCTCCAGCGTGTATGCCTCACTCCACTTGGCGCTGTCCCTCCGGCGCAGGGTCGCCGCCACGGTGCCGCCGTGAATGGTGAAGTGGTGAATCCTGTGAATGCGAAACGGAGTGTCTTCCACCGCCGCGCGCAAACCGCGCAGGGTGAGATAAGACAGGTGTTCATGGTACACGGTGTCGAACTCGCAGCGGGCCAGCATGTTCAGCGCGTAAGGCGCCTCGATGACGATACGCGTGTCGCGCTCGGCCAGCGCGTCCAGCGCCGACAGGGCGGATTCCCAGTCTTCAATGTGACAGAACACATGGCGGGCCAAGATGACATCCGGAATGGGAATGGCCTGCTTGGCAACCGACGCGGTATCCTTGTCAAACAGGCCGCAAATGCTGGTTGCATCTGGGTGGTTTCGGCGCGAAATCTCCACAAGATTCTCCGCCGGGTCAATCCCGCACGCCGCCGCTCCGTTGGACATGGCAAACCCCATGAAATCACCATCGTTGCTGCCAATCTCCACCAGAGACGTGATGGGGGCATCGTTGATGAGAGCACCCCACAGGCCCTCAAAATGGCGGCGCATGGTGGCGCTCTTGCTGGTCACATAGCTGTAGTGGTTGTAGAGGATGTCTGGCCGAACCACCACATCCAACTGCAACAGGCTGCACTTGGGGCAGTGCATCAGCCGGAGCGGAGCAAACCCCGCCCGCTCCTCACGTTCCTTTCGGAAGTCATTGGCCAATGGTTGAAGCCCTAGATCGAGCACAAGATCGAGAGCCTCAGTGCTGTGAATCGCTTTAATTCCCGGGGCGTTTGGGTCCTTGCCATAGCCGCAGGCCCGGCAGTGTGTGTGTGGTAGATACATGGTGGTTATTTGTGGAGCGCCTCTCCATGCGTGACGCAGGTAAACATGGGGTGGTTGCGTAGATTGCCAGAAACGGCCTTGAACCTCAAACCGCAGTACTTCTCAGCCATCGCGACGGCGATGGGAAGTGTGAGTTGGTCTCGGTGGGAATACGAGCAGATCAGCGACCACCAGATCGAATTGAACATTGCGACCGCCCCGGTGTGCCGGCGGAAAAGGACGGTTGCCTCCAACAGTGGGAGTGCATCCGCCTCCCTTGGGTAGTCCGACAACACGCGTTCCGCCTGCGACGCGGACTCGTATCCGAAGTTGACCACCGCCTCCACTTCCTGCCGGATGGTGCTGCGGCAGTGATGTGAGAAAATGGCCAGTTCCACCCCGTCTGTAAGTGACGAGAAAAGCTCGTCTTCAGGAGCGTTGACACAGACATTTCCGTCAATCCAAACGCTTCTGTGATGTTCCCTCCATATCTCTGGAGTCAGGTGGTTCAGCACCTTGTACCGCTTGGCCTCCATGCGCGGGGACCCAAGCCGTCCGCTTGGTTGATCGAAGACGCGAACGTCGTCCCGGCGGGCATCGTATCCGCCAAAGATGGAAGTGTAGATCATCGGCGCTTCTCTATAACCGCAAGCTCCCTCCAGAACGCCACCTTGGCAATATCTCCACAGCCACGGTGCATGTGCATGATGAGCTTGTGCAGGTACTCCATCTGGGTGAGTTCACATGGATTGCAGTAGCCCGGCTGGCCAGAGCAGGCCAAATCTTCAATGCAGTAAAGCCCACCGGAGACTACGTGCGGCCATAGCTCCTTGAACGATGTCACGATGCCGGATGCTGTGTGCCCACCGTCATCAATGATGATGTCCCATTCTCCGCCGTTGGATTTGATGAAAGAATCCCAGAAGCCCACAGATGACTGGTCGCCTTGTGTGAAGTGATAGCGGGGATGTTCGATCTGCGCGTCGAAAGGCTTGCGGTACGGCTTTCCCGGGTCTGGAACATGCGCGTACCGCGGGTCAATCTCGCCGTTCGGCTTGTTGATGTCCACCCCGTAAATATTGGCCGCGCTGAAGAACTCAAGCCACATGAGGATTGATCCGCCACCGCCAACGCCGATCTCCAAGATTTTAGCTGGGGCGTGTTGGTGGGGTTTGAACAACTCATAGTACGGCTCGGTGTAGCCATGCCCGGCCTTGTCAGTGCCGTGTTTTAAGGCTAATTCATGCAGTGCGTTCATGGGCTTTGAGGATCATCGCTCTCACTTGCTGTTTGTCGGCATACGCCCGCGCCCAGAAGTGGTGCAAAAACGGTTTGGCTTCCGGCTCGTGGGTTGATGGATTGGAGACGGCGGATTCTGGGATGCGGGAGATGCCATCCCTGACGGATCTGAAGTTCTCCTCCATGAACTTTAGCGTGGCTTGGTCGGTGCATCCATGTGCATCACTATCCTTCTGCCCCAGAAACCACCACGCATCCAACAGCCTGCGCGACCATTGGCAGTTAAGAAGACCGAACACGCCGGCGCAGAGGCCGTACGCATCTTGACTCACATCCATAGGAAGCCCTGAGAGGATGCTGGACAGGTCAAAATCATCCCGCAGCAGCGCAACGTCTGCGTCAATCCAAAACACGTAATCCGCCCCCGAACCATCCAGCCGGGCGCGGAGCAGAGGCACCTTCGCCCAACTGGCCCCGATGGGTGATGTGCCATTCTGGAAATGGAACGCGTAGCCGCGTCTGGCGGCGTACTGCCTTATAGCCGGAACGGAAACATCTCCAATCGTTCGGAAGAAGTCGTCATGCTGCATCACTATCTCAATCTTCATAGCTCGGCGCTCCGCCTTGGAGAGTGTGACCACACCAACAAGGCCCGGGCCATGTCCCTTTCGGATTGCTCCGGACGGATGCTGTGGCACATGTGGTAGTACAGCATCTCGGGAACCACTTTCATCGCCACTCCGCTGTTCACCATCTGCTTCTGAAGGTCTTGCTGGTCGAATCCCCACCCCACCAACGCCTCGTCGTACCATCCTCCCATCGCCATTGCGAGCTTGTTGGTGCAGAAGCTTGGGCCATCTTGAGCAACCTCCGCGCGCATGGGGTTTCCCGTACAGGCGGAAAGCGCATCCACGTTTTCCCTCCACGGAAGGCTGTCCATCGTCTTGGTTGATTGCTCATCAAGCAGCGTGTACCACGGCGTAGCGTAGCACATGGGATTATCCCCCGCCGCGCCAAGCATCTGTTCACAGAAATCATGGCGATACACACAGTCCGCCCGCATCATCACGAAGATTGGGTGTCTCGCGGCTCGGATGGCCCGGTTGCCAGCCCATGATAGCGTCTTGATCTGATAAGCTTCATGGCGGACGAAGTGAAACTCGGATTCAAACTTCCCGGTGTCCACATGCTGGCACACCACGTTGGTAATCTCCTCGATGCTGAATGGCGAGTTGTTGTCGAAGAAGATGAACTGACTCGGCGCAACCGTCTGGCGCGACACCGTGTAGATGCTGCGTTCCAGATGCTCCAGTTCAACCGAGCGGAACATTTTGAAAACAAGCGACCACTTCATATCACCCGGAGTCGGCGGAGGCTGAAAAGACCCGCTTCAACTCATCGGACGCATTGCGCCACATGGTTGTATGCCGGTCCTGCACCAAGCAGTTGCTCTGGTCGCCGCGCCTGAAAATGTTGGGAGGAGTGCGCCACTGATCCTTGCGGTACGCCCCATCCCAAGTGACCAACCTTACGGGATACCCGCAATCCTCGAACCATGTCGAGAAGTTCCAGCAGCCGGACTCGAACCTAAACCCGTCATCGCGGGAGTCCACGCGATACGGATACTCCGACAACACCGCCGGAGAGCACGCGAAGCAAGAGGTGCGGATGTGTGGGTTCGGCCCAGTGTTGCTCCCCAGCGGGCAGTACTCGTATGATGCCGACGCCCCAAACAAACCCTCTCCAACCTCCAGGCGCGTTGCGACAAGCCGGGCAAGCCACCCGGGCTTCCAGAAGTAGGTTCTGGAATTCATAAACACAGCGAAATCGCTGGTCAGGCGTTCCGCCATCGTTTGAAATGCGCCGATGTCCCATCCGTTTGACGCAATCTCCTCAAAGCGGCATTTGATTCCACGGAACAACGACCGTTCGCGCTCGGTCGCTACACCATTGCTGCAACAAATGACGACCTCGTGATCTGCTCCGGCTGAGTATTCCCGATACGTGTCCGCCCACATCTCCGCGCACGCCAGAAACTCGGGGGTCAGGTTGTCCATTGGAAGCTGGTAGATCACTTCGACCTTCATCGCTCAGACTCCTCAATCAGTTGCCATCCCAAGGAGTGCTTCTCAGGTGAATACGACCTGCCGTGAAACCCAAACGACAACCATTGATTTCCGAATGTCTCCGTCGAAAACTTCAGCGCCAGTTCCCGCGGGGCAAAGCGCATTCCTTTTTTCTCGAACTCAGCGCGGTGCTTGCGGCAAACCCAGTAGTCCGATGCAATGGTTTCCTCTGCCGGGTACGGGATCGTCAGCTTGGTGGCAAGCAACCGGTGGCTTTCGATGTTAAAGCCCCCATTCCCCACCACCCCATCTATCCACGGGGCACCGATGTAATCGTACTCCAAAAAGCGGTCGCTCCACAGGTGATGCTGGATTGGGAACCCATCTTCATGCACCGACATCGCGAAGTCGCCGTCAATGTGTTTGGGGAGTTCTGAGCAGCAGAAGCGATTCCAGTCTGTAATGCCGCCAAGCGCAGGTATCTGCACGACCTCGCCCTCCAGCAGATCCCGCTCCGGCTTGGTGCAGCAGAAGAACTTGATGGCGCGGTGACGCGCCGTGCGGGCACAGTAATTGAGCACGCGCACCGTATGATCTATAAGGTCAGCGTTGGGCGACCAGCAGCAGGACCATAAGACGACGCGGTCGAGATTAAGCCGAGTCTTCGGCAGTTGGGTGCGCGCTCTCAACGTCGTATTCCACTTCCACAGGTTGTCGCGGTAGAGCTTCTGATTGTGCTTCTGCGCTGGGGCTGAATCATACCTGCGCGGGTTGTTCCATTGAGTTGCATGGCGAATGTGGCCCACCCACCCGCGTTCCATTTCGCTACCCGGGAAGCAGGTTGAGAGCTTGCTCCTCGGGGCGGCCACGCCAAGCTTGTGCCGGATGAAGCACGTCAGCCAAATGTCGAACTCGCTGGCGCCGAGGATGAAATCCGGGATGTCATCCCAATGCTCTCGCAACCAAGACGCCCGGAATGCGAACAGATCCCTGCCGTTGTGGTTTTTATCTACGTTGGCCTTCCCCCATTGCGACGCAGCACCAGTCGGCGGTCTGCGGTTGAACTCGCACCTCGGGATGGACACGGCGGGATAGCGGCCAAGATGCTCACGCAGGGCGCCGGGAAGATCGGGATGGAGAACGGTGTCGTCGTTTGTCCACATCACGATCTCGTCACCTAACGCGCACGCGTCGAGCGCAGGCTTCAGAACATCCTTCAAATAGGGAAGGTCCAATGAATCCCCAATATCCTTGGCGCTGCGGAGGTACTGGGAATAGTGATGCGGCACAACCCCAAGCGTGAGGTAACACACATCCCAAGAATCCCACGCATACCGCTTGCGTTGCAATTCCACTGGGCTTCTGATGATGTGTCTCTCTACAGCGTGATGAATGACGGGGGACTGTTTTGTCCGTGCCACGCATACCTGCCGGACCTCATGGTTCATCAACTTGGAGACAAACGCCGCAGCCGATCTGGATAGTGCATCATTCCTGATTGGCCTCAACTCGACACGCCAACGCTTGATCTGTCCCCGCATGAGCCGCTGGTGCAGATCGCGCTCCGAACGGCTCCAGCCATCCATCTGCCCGGCCCTGTCGTCACCCATCCCAGAGATGTGGTACACCCCGTTTCCCCAGCAGTAAATGAAGCTGATGTCTTTGCCGCCGAGTTCAAGCCGTAGTCCGCCGGCCTTGGTGATGCGCGACACGAAGTTGCGGTCCTCACCGCAGTTCATCGAGTCATACTTGCCCGCCTTGATCCAAGCGTCCCGCGTGAACGCTACAACATTGGCCGATCCCTGAACCACCTTCTCAATCCTGCCGCCCAACGAGTAGAGTTGGCTTCCCAACCAGACCCACGGGTAGTCCGCGAAGTTGTTCCCGAAGTTGCTCAGATGATGCGGCAGGTAGTAATCGTCGTCATCCCACGTAACAATGTGCGTGCCATGACTGGCTTCGATGGCCATGTTGCGCGCCTCACCCAAAGACGGCGGACGACGGCTGCAGTTGATGATGCGGATGCGCGGGTGCGGATCGGCCAGCACCAACTGCTGCTTGGGCCATGTGTTGAACACGACCAACTCACTCGGCCCTTGGTAGTCTTGGGCAAGATAGGCCGCGATGGCTTCTTCAAGGTGTTCCGGCCTGCCCGCCGTGAGGCAGATGGCGGACAAGAACGGCAGGTTGTTCGGCGCGTCGCTCACAGTGCCAAAAGTGTCACCAATGCCCGCGTCCATGTCAATGCTGAAATTACGGAAACGATCCCAAGTCTGTGAACACCGACAGGTAGAACCAAGTCCAACCGGAGTAGAGCGGAGTGTCATCAACGACCCACAGCTTCCACGAACCACGGGCGGTTTCTCCAATCAAATCCGCAAGCGATGTGGAGAACGGCCCAGACGGGCCCGGAGATGGGAATGGGTCAATTTGCACTCCGTAAACCTTGGGTAGATAAAATGGGCCCACATCAACCACAGAGACGGCGCGAGAATGTTCAGGTATGTCCACCGTTCCCTCTGAATGTAAAACGAACAATCGCTCTACGGACGATCCGATGTCTGCTCCCTGAGAATTGCCGAACAAGTAAACGCAGGTCCCATTAGGGGACTCCAAGATCATGTGAACGTCACGAGGGTCCCCATGTGCCATGCTAATTTCCAACTGCACATTGCTGATGATTATAGCGTCCTCCGGGCAGTCTATGTACTTGACCTGCGGATACAACTGCGCTTTGGCCGGCCCAACTGCGCCGCTCGCCCTGTCTAAGATCGTGTTGAGTTGAAGATTGTTCGATCCCGCGCACACCAGCGCCGCCTCGGCGGCTGTCTTGGCCAACGCCGCGGCCTGTTCCTGCGCGTCCTGCTGGCTGATGTAGCTGGTGTAGGTCGCACTGCGCGTCACGTCCGATCCAAGGCCACTTTCACAGTGGGCTATGTATTGCGCGGTTTCCGTCCAGTAAGCCACACAATTCAACCTTGACTGTGCCAGCGCCAGCGCCGCATCGGTCGCAAGCTTGTCGGCGTGGACCTGACTGATCTCGCTGGTGGCCGAGGCTGTGGCGCATTCTTCGCCTTGCTCAAGCCCGTCCGGCTCCATTCCCTCCGGGCACTCCGCGCACGCCTCCTGCGTGCTGGTGTATGTCTTGGGCGGCGTGTAGCCTGCCTCAATGTCACTCAACGGATTTGGGTCCTGCGTCTGCACCGGCGGCGGCGAATCAAGGCACCCCTCGCCGTAGCAGAAATAGCCGTAGCCGTAGCCGTATGTGCCGTCGTCCAGCAGATGGTAGAGTGTGCCAGTGCCGCAGTCAGGCGCCACATACGTCGGATTTTCGTCGTCGAAGTCGTCACTGAATTCCGTGCTGCCGTCTGTCAGGTTCAGTAGTCGCACCTGATCCACCAGCAGCCCGATGGAGTCGTAGCCGGCTGGGGTGGCGGTCTGTTGCACGGACAAAAACACGTCGCCGGTGGATGGCGCGGTAAAGGACAGGTAGTATTCCTTGAAGTCCTGCTTGAAATCGCTGATGGCGATTTGCTGGTTCAGATGATAGATGGGCGTACCCGTGGCGTTTGTCTCCGCCGGATAGATCGAATCATCCACCGCTCCGCTCGCGATGCTTGCAAGCATCGCTGTCTTGCGGGTGGTGTCGGCGTAGGTGGTCGAGTCCGGCGCCGCTTCCGCAATCAGATAGTATCGGCTCTCCGGGCTGGCGCCGGTCGTGCGGTAGATGCGAATGAGCGTGGCATTGACGTTGGCTGCAAGCGTTACGTTTACCTGCGCGTCTTCCGTGCTCACCGTCGCCGACGCCGCCGCGCTTGCATCCGTTTCTCCATTGGCGTTGACGTAGCTGTAGAGGTAGGAGTACGTCTCCGGAGAATCCAACGGCACGGCGCCTTCGGCAGTCACCGGAACTGGAGCGGCGGGGGTGTCCAGTCCGTCGTTGTTCCGCTCGAACACCTGCACGCGCAGCGCGTTGGGCGTGGCATTGATGCGCTGATTGCCGGCGATCTTGAGGGCCAGCGCGTACTGCTTGCCAAGTGTCACAGCGATGCTCGCCTCGGTGACGATCTTGCCTGAGTATTCCGCGCGGCTGCCCGCCATGTCGAGATACAGGCCGTTCCCGGGCAGCAGATCCATCACGCCGCCGCCCACCAAGTCAACGTGCCCTTCGGTCAAACGCCAGTTGGCGAACCCGCCGTAGTTGAGCTTGCCGGCGGGCACGTATTCGTCGCCTGTGTCAGCGCAGTTGCCTCCGCACACGTACGAGCGCAGGCCGGTCAGGTAAGCCAACGTCGCGTCCGCCGTGTCGTCGTGGGCGTTGATGAAGAACCCGCCGGTGGAGAATGCCATCAGTAGGTTGTACGCCGGCCCCCACGCGCGCACCCCCACGCACAACACAATCCCGCCGGACTGCTTGAAGTCGTTCAGCAGCGCAATGGGGTTGTCATCCGATGTGTAGGACGTGTCCGTGTCCTCACCGTCGCTCAACAGCACAATCATCTTGCGGTCGGCGCTAACTCCGGCCAGGGCGGTGACGGCGGCCTCCATCGCGTCGTAGAAGCTGGTGAGTTGCTGGGTCTGGACAAGGCCATCCACCAAGGCCGATACCGCCGCGGTGTCGGCGGACGGGGCGGAGTGCGTCGTCGCAACTTCCTTGGTGAACGAAACAAGCCCCACGGTGTCCTTGGTGGAGTTGACCGACTCAATGAAATCCTTCGCCGCTGCTTTGGCATAGGCCAGCTTGGAACCGTAATCTGCGTTGAACGCCTGCCCCATTGACTTGGTGACATCCACGACCACCATGAAGGCCGTGCTGATTTCCTCGCAGCACAACTCGCCCGTGAGCGTCGTGATCTCCGCATAGGCCGTCATGCCTTGATAGCTGGCGGAGATGGTGGCCGTGCCGGCAGCCAGTCCGGTCGCGTTGCCACTGAGGGCGCCAATGACCGCCACGTTCGGATCGGAGCTTCGCCAAACGCACGACGCGGTCACGTCTGTCTCAACGCCGCCTTGAAACATTGAAGCGGAGAACTGCACCGAGCCCAGTTCGCACAGCAGCGACACGCCTGGCTTCACAAGAAGCAACGGCGCTTGCGGGCAGGTGTCCGGGTTGTTGAGCGCGAACGCCGGGTCGGAACACCGGCTGTCCGGCGGCGGCGCTACATTCAGGCAGGGGGCTTCTGTGATGCGGCCAAAGCTCATGGACAGGGTCCTCCGTAACAGATGTTCCACGTATTCTGAGTCGGACACGTCCGATTGACGAACGAGTTGGCAATTTGACTCCCCTCAATCTCACATTGGCTGTTGGCAATAAGCTGTGCCGTACTGTTCGCCTCGGCAACTGTTGATGCCACCGGCCCCCTCCCAACAGGCACCATGTAGTTGACCACGAATCTTCTCTGCACGGGCTGCATTAACCCCCGGCACGTCATCACGAATGTCTTGCGACAGAACTTCATCGTGTCATTGCTGTAAGACCCGACAGGCTCTCCGCCACACACCAAATCTTCCGTTGCGTTGGATAACGCCTTCGCCTCCGCCTCGTTATTGAGCGCATCCTGCACAGACTGCGAGTATTCCGGGGTAGCGTTGGTGATCGTTCTCCAAATGCTCTTTGCTTCCGCCACACCATCAACATCTGGTCCCTCTTGCCCTTCTGGACAACTGGCGGTTGCTTCTTTTCTGGCGTTGTAGTAGGTGCATTCCAGTTGTGCGTATGCCAAATCGTAGGCTGCGATTTTCGCCTTATCGGTGGCGTCATCTTCAGATTTCTCAGACGAGTATCCCCCACTATTAGGACCTCCGCGCGGGATTGTAATAGACACTGTTTGCCCTTCAGGAAGCGGGTTGTCATCGAACGCCTTGCAGGACACGCTCACATCCACTTGGCGGTTCCAGTATGTATTTGTCACGCTTTCACAGACAAGCAATGCTTCAGCCTGACGCTTCGCCTCCTCGTACGCCAGTTCGTTTGCGTCCTCCTTGGACTTCGCGGAGCCAACCGTGTCCGCAGGAACGGTGTAGGTCTGGCTGGCGCCGGTCGTTCCAGAAGGACAGCGCGCTGTGTAAGGCTGGGCATCATTGTAATAGAGGGGCAGCGTGGAGTCTCCAGAAACTCCACGCGCATGGCTCGGTTCACACTCGCGGGCGCGCGTCTCCTCACGGCACTCATGCGCGAGGTCTTGCAACGCAAGGTTGAACTCGCGCTCGTACACGCGCATCTCCTCGATGTCCTTATTCTCGTCGCGGGCAATCTCCTTCTGCACCCACATCTTGACGGCTCGAATCAGGTCAGGATCGTCGTCAATCCGGTCGCCATCCGTCCACTCACGCTTGATACCATCCCAGCGCAGAATGATCGTCTCAGTGGACTGAATCCACGGCGCCACCAGCACGCGTCCGCGCTCGACAGCCCAGTAGCCGCGCGTTGCCCTGCTCGTGGCGTCGGTGGAAGTCTGTGGGTAATGGTAGCCCAGCGGTAGCGGCGCAAGTCCGGTGGGCAAGCCTTCATCGGTTGGCACAGGCGCCACGCCCTTGCCGCCAAGGCAACTGGCTGGAATGGCGAGATACAGGTCAAGCGGCAGGCAACAGCCACACCGCTGGCTGCCGGCGATATACTGCCTCAACACACACGCGTCCACCTGTTCGTACACGATCTCAGAGCACCAGTCACGCCCTGTCGCCGCCGTGGCGGTGCCTCCGGAAATCGTGAACGGTCCGAACGTAAGATTAAACAATGGATGAGTGATGGTGGTCGGTGTAATCTGTATTCGATATAGAAGATATTCGGTCGTATTCGTGAAGCTGACATCGAGGGCTTCGTCAACCGTCCAGTCTGGCGCGTCTTGTTGATCTATTTGCGTCCACGACGCCCCGTCGTTCGATGCCACAATCGTAAACGTTAATTCCTGCGCGCGGGCGGCGCGAAATACCAGCGTGAACTTCGTTGCCACGACTGCGGTGGAAAACCGGAACTCAGCGTAGGCGGGCGTTGTGAGGTTGAAAAACTCCCATGTGTTGGAGTTGACCAGCGCGTCCGTGATCTCGGTCGCTACAATACTCGCCCCACCGCTGGTTTTGGCAAACACGCCCGCGTAGTCACTGCTGGCACTATCTCCAAGCACCGCAGCCGGGCTGGCGTCAGCCTCATTCTCATTGTCAATCACGCTCAGGCGCTTGATCCGCGCCCGATAGAAGTCGAACGAGGTAAGCCCGCAGTTGTAGTGCGTGGCGCAGTGGGGCACCAGATCGGTATTGTTCTGCTGCCAACACTCGACGTACTTCTGAATCTCGATCAGCGCGTCCACGATGTACCGGTCATGGGCGGCCCGCCGGCTGCGCGGCTCGCCCGCCGACCAGACATCCTCGCGCACGCGGGTTTTGAGATCGAGAAGCGTGATGCTCATGTGGGCGCTATGCGGCCCCTTGCAGCTTCGCTATCTGCGGCACACGCAAGGTGGGCCCGCCGCCCTTGCGCGCCAGCGCTGGGGTAAGCACGGCTGCCGGCCCTGCGGCAACCGTGCCACCACCCACCACAGGACGTGAACCAACACCGCCTGTGGAAGCTGTCTCACCGCCTGCCGCAACACTTGCGCCCCGCCCGCCGCGCATCTCGGGCCTGTTTGGTTTGAGCCCGGGCCGCTGCCACACGGCGAGCGTGTTCTTGCGCTTGCTGGCGGATGGTTTCAAGGGCAGTTTTTTTTTGAGCCCTTCAAGCTGCTCTTTCGTCACGGCCACAATGCCGCCCTTGCGCGCATCTGCTGCGCGTGTCAGGGCTTCGACGATGCGTGCGTTATCCGGCGTGTCTGGTGCGATTTCCAGCACTCCGTAATTCTGGTCCAGCGGCGTGAAGGCGACGGCCTTTCCGTCCACGTAGAACGGCAGGTTGAACAGCACTTTCTTGAAGCACCGCACCTGTGGTGGTAGCGGTGGGGTGATTTCAGGCTGCTGTACTGAATCAGCCGTTGTGTTGGCAGTTTCCATTGGTTCGTTGGTTTTGTGTGGGTGGTATGGTTTAGGTTAAGGCGGCCCAGATCAAACCGGGCCGCCTCAATGATCCGTCAGTTAGATTACGTTACTGAGGGGTTGTGGGCGTGGTGGTCGTAGTCGTAGTTGGATAAGTCAGACCTTCCGTCTCCGTGATCTCTGGCACGTCGTCATTGAAGTTCTCGATGATGAGGTTTCCGGCGGGGCACTCAACTACCACTGCGTACGTCATACTGAACAACGATTGCGTTTGCGTGTGAACCTTCATCACGCACGCAAAGTCGCTGTTGATGCGGGAGAGGTCTTGAAGCCTGCCTGTCTCAGCGATCACGCGGCTGCTGCCGATGATGCCTGGATAGATGCCCGAGAAGTCGAGTACCCACAGCATGCGGGCGCTGTCCTTGATGCCCGCGAGGTTCGCCACGTCCAACTCGTCATCGAACGCGTAGTGCGTGATGACGTTCATCACGGCACCTTGCGGCGTAAAGAGCGGGTAGCTCTTGTAGTAGAACCCGAAGTTCGCCTTCTTCGCCGTGGAGAAGCCCTCCACCGGCATGTTCAACCGCAGCGTGGTCGCGTCATTGTGGTCCGCGGACTTGGACGCGTAGTACTTAATCATCGCGCGGTTGATGAGTTCCGCCGTGAACGTGTCGGTGAATACGTCAACGATGCGGTTGCGGTTGCCCTGCGATTCACGCACGCGCAGGATGTTATAGAACGCCACGAACAGCGCCGGCAGGTTGAGGGCGCCGCCTGCAAGGTCTACCACGCGCCCGCACTCGGCCAGTTGCTCCAGCACGCCCGTTGCCTCGGCACGCTTGCCGACGCAGATGCCGCCGTCCACACCCAGCCCAAGCGAGGAGCCGTCGAATGCGGTGATGTCCTCCAACGAGGTGAAGTCCGCCAACGTCTGGTTGGCGCTGATCGGTTTGGCGAAGAAGAAGTGATTCACCCAATGCTTCTGCTGCGTGGCCATGAGTTGCTGGTTGCGCTTCGTCTCAGGCAGGTCGAAGAACTTCCGGTAGAGCGCGTTGGTCTTGAGCATCAACTCGCGGTACTGCTGGTACGCGCTGCTGTTGCAGTAGCTCCAGCGCATGGTCTGCATCCAAAACGGCACCAGCTTGTTGTTCAGGTAAGCCGGCTGCTCGTCGCAGTTCTTCTCGAAGTCGCTCACATTGTTCGGGCCGACACGGAGGTAGCCCTGCACCCCGTTCTGACACGGTTCGTCGTCCGTCTTGCCCGCGTCGAGGTTGGTCGCCGCGTTCATGGCGTCAATCACGAGCGTCAGCGTGTCGTCGCCATTGTCGGTGCAAGACACCACCTCGAACATGCTCTCAGTGCGGACACCGCCCTCGCCCGTGCTGAAGACGTGGACGCGCCGGCCCGCCGGGAAAGTGCGCGTGTCCGCCGGGATGTTGGTCGGCGATGTGACCTGCAAGCTCCAGTAGTTGCCGGACGCTTCGCCTGCCGACACAAGCCAGAACTCGTTGTTGATCGGCGAGTACTGGTCCGCCTTGATGAAGGGCGCAATCTGCAACACGTCCGCGTTGACGCCCTGCGGCACAACCTTGTGGCTCATGTTGACCTTGTTGGCCATCAGGAACTCGTAGAGCCCGTTCTGATTGGCCTCGCACTGCTTGATCTCGAAGTCCGACATGAGCAGCGCGTCAAGCACGCGCATGTCCCCCGAGCTTTGGTAAACAGTACTCAGGTCATCGGTCGTGAGCGGAATGGCGTCGCACAGCGCGACAGAGCCGCACTGCTTGATGTTCGTGGAAATCGCGGGCGCGCATTTCGCGAAGGCATTGGCATTAAGAGTCATACGTTTTCAGCGTTCGCGGGCTCCGCACCGTGCGTCGCCCGATTACGCTGTCAACGTCCCTTGATCGCCCGGGCTGCGAAAGCTTCAAGCGCGTTGGAGGGCTTGCTCGACTCCGTTGCCAGTATCGGAGCCATCCGTGGCACTATTGGCGCCGAGGGTGACTCGGGTTTCTCGTCGTCGGGCTGGTTCAGTCGCGCTTCCCGGTCCCTCATGGCTTTCAACATGGGGTGATGATCTGGCGGAGGCGCGGTTTCCTCGCGCAGCAGCCCGCGCCGCTTGGCCATGCGCTCGAATTTTTCCTTTTCGTACTTCAGGGCTTCGGAGGCTTTGTTCTTGTAGTGCTTCTCGACAAGAAACTGGACATCGTCTGGCGAGAACTTCCACACCCTCTTTCTCTCCTCTGCCCCAAGCGATCTATACTCGTCTTGAGTCACAAATCTCCTGCCATTTTCGTCCAGCCTATCCTCGGGAGGTCTTGCAAGCATCATGTCTTCAAACGCATAGGCGTACTCCGACGCCAACCGATGGCCGTACTGATTTCCCGACGGGACCTCGATTTTCGAGCAGTACAACACCTCGGTTATTGCCTCAAGTTCACCAGCAAATCTGCCCAGAAGCGCGAACGTGTCTTCGTCGGCTTTTCTGAGTGAGTCAATGGCTTTGAGGTTTAATTCTCCGTCGTCCCCAATCACACTCTTGTACTCGTCGCCAAAAACTTCCCAGAACTTACGAGCCACACCGTTGACGTGATTTTTGATGTCATTCTTGGCGGCCTCGTATTTCCCCCTGTTCTTCAATTCGGAGAGTTCCCGCTTCAGCGTGTCAACGTCCGGATTCGGCTCTTTGTCCTTCTTCTTCGACTCGCGCTCGTCAATGAGCAGGTCGGCTTGGGCCTCGACGTAATCGTCGTCATCGTAGGCAACTTCCTTCTCCAACGATTCCTTGAACTCAGCGTGCTCCTCGTCGTCTTCGTCGAACTTCTCGCCAGGGTGCTTTGCTTCCCAGTCGTCTGCGTACTGCCGCAACCGTTTCAGGTTGGCTTGGGTTTTGTCCGCAAGCTCCTTGTACCGCTCCGGGTGAAGTTTCTCCATCCGCCGCAACACCCGCGTCCGGCGGTCCTCTTTGACCTCTGGCTGCGGCTTGGGCTCCTCCTTTGGCGGCTCCGGCTTCGTAGCCTTGGCGATGGATTCGCCGATCACACGGCCCAGCTTTTCTTCGTCGAACCCGCTGCGCGCGTCTTCGGCAGGAATGGCTTTCACCTTGGGCGCCTTCGGCTTTGTCTTGGGCGGCTTCTCAGGCTTGACCTCTCCCAGATACCGTGATGCAAAGGCAATAGCCGGCGCGAGATCGGGCGCCTTTTCTTGGGGAGGAGTTGCGTTGGTTGGTTCTTCGGTGGGCAGTGGCATGGTTCAGCGCTTGAGTTTGAGGGTGATAGGTTTCAGTTCTCGTTCAGCAAAACGGTCCAGCAACGCAAGACAGCGGCCCAAGTCGCATGCCCGGCGCATTGCCTCGGTGGACATCAGTTCGCTGTTGGGGGTGTCTTGAGAGGCGTGGGCTTGGGTCAGCGCCTCCTGTTCGGCCAGCCGACAGTGTGCGGCCAGTGCGGTGCGCAGGACGCGGGCCTCCGGTTTCGCCAACCATTCGTAGAACGCTTTCTCCAATTCCATCGAAACCGGCTCGGCCTCCAGTTGAAACATCTCTGCGCTCTCTTTGCCCATATCTGTGGGCCACTAGACCACACCTGCTTGGGGTTGGCAAGCGTTTGTCACACTACCGGCAGTGCCGCCTGTGGCACCAAACCGACTGGAATTTGCGGCATTTGCGCCGGCTCAGGTGGCGGTTGCGTGGCCGCGGCAACCACCGCCTCAAGTTTGGACACCATCTCGGCCACCTTGCTTATCTCCTCTTGGTTGCGCTTGGTGGCATCGGCGAGCGGCTTGGCAACGTCGTTGACGATGGACTGCTGCAACTGCTGTAGAATGGGCGCGATCTGTTGCAGGATGGCATCCGGCGCTTGGCCCGGCTGTGCTGATGTGATGTCGAAATCTGCCGGAGCGCCGGCAAGTTTTGCCCCCTTCTCCAACAGCTTGACGACACGTTCAGTGCCCACCTGTTGCAGCACCTCTGGCCGGGCTGCGATGACGCTGATAGTTTGGAAGATGATGTTCGCAATGGCTGGGTCTGCGGACTCGACCGGGCCCACGTTGCTGCGTGCGAACTCCTCAAGGCGGATGCCCGCCTTGCTGCCAGCGACTATCGCCTTCCGGTTGCGCCGGCCCACGGATTTGACAGTGAAGCCCAGCTTCTTCACATGCTCCTCCCAGTTGGGGATTTCCGTGGACACCTGCGCGACCACGTCGTTGTTCATGTACGACGTGGAGCCATCCACAAGCTGCCGCTTCCATGCGTCAATGCCCTCGTCAATCCCGCTGGCAGTGTAGGCCCGACGCTGGTTGCTACTGGCGGCGGTCATGCCGATCTCGCGGGCGCTCTGATAGTGGCTCGCGGCGGCGCCCACTTCTTGGGCGGTGAACTGAAGCACGCGCTCCATGATGTTCAGTGCCGTGGACAGCATGGATTGCAACTCAACGATGGATCGGTTTCCCAAGTCAATTCGGTGAAACGCGGCCCGTTGATCCAACCCAGTGCGCGTCAACTTGACGGAATCGAACGGAATGAAGTTGAGGGTCCGATACTTCTGCTCGCCCAAGTTGCGCAGGTTCTCCACGTCCGTCTTGTTGACGAGGTTTGTGTCGTAGTAGATGACGTTGGCGAGGTTCTGTTTCGCTGTCAGGATCATCTGCGAAAGGATGTTGCCTAGGTGGTCCTGCCACGGAATTGTCTCAAGGGACAGGCTGGACGGCTGCCCGGCGGCGCTGTCCCAGTCGTAGCCCATGAACCACACCGGAGCGTAAGCACACGGGGCGGCCCAGATAACGGTGTCGTCGTTGGCGATGTCGAACCGGTGCCAGACAGGATACTTGTAGTCCCCCAGCCCCCAGTCCTTCGGCACCAGTTTCCAGAACATCGTCGTGATAAAGACGGCGTCGTCGCGGTTGGTGCTGGAGTAGTAGGCGGCTTTCTCCTCTCGGCGCAGACCCCCAGGCGCAACCACCGGTAGCTTCAGGTTGCACGGATATACCTCGCGGAAGTAGTTGGCCGACACGTCCGGGCTTAGCCAGTCACGGCTGCTGTGCGGGATGGACTTGCGGTTCCAGTACATCCGATTGTCCATGATGTCGCCGTAGCGCATCACGGCCCAATGGAACGCGTACTCGCAACCCGTGTCGGTGTTGAGCGTAGGGGCTGGATGATACAAGTCCCACCGCATGCGCGTCGGGTGGGGCATAATGTACCGCAACCCCTCCTTCTGCACCACCGTCTCTCCGTCAATCACCTGCTTCTCGCAGTGCCATTCCTCCATCGGGAATGCGAGACACACTCCATACTTGAGCGTCTGCTGGATGGCCTGTTTCAGATACACTGGATAGCCGTACCAGTTGGAGATCGTGTCAAGAATGTCGGTCCAGATGTCGCACAAGACGCGGTTCTCGTCTGTCTGCTTCAGCGGCGTCAGCGGAAACAGCGGCGACCGGTCGCGTTCGTTGTAGATCGTGGCAGTGCGGGCCGTGTGATACGCGCGCACCACAGGAATCATTATCTGGTAAAACACCGGCGGGTTAAGCACCAGCTTGACGCCGCCCGGCACGTCCACCCGCAGAAACAGGTCGTTCTCCGACAACCCCCAGTTCTTCAACTCCTGCTCCATCTGCGCCGCGGTCAAATTGCGCGACAGGAGCGACTGAACCAGCGTTGGCGTCGTCTGGGCAAATGGCGTGTCGTGCGCTTGGTCAATGGCCCAGTAGGTCCGGTACTCCTTCAGATTCATCTCCCGACCGTCACGGATGCGGTCGGCGAGTGTGTCCACCAGTTTGCGAATAAGCGGGTATTTGTCCGGATCGGCGAACAGGCGCTTGTACTCTCCGGACGAGATCCCCTTGGACTTCAGGAACCGGATGTCAACGGCCACTTAAACCTCCTGAGCCATCTTGCGAACAGCCGGATTCCGGTAGGCCGGGCCTTTCATTTCGGGCTCAGCTTCACCTTTATCATCCGCGCCTTCGCCGCCAGTTGGGCTGGCTATAGACACCTCGAATTCACCCGGGCTGATCTGGGTGAGTTGCACGTCGCCCAGATCAGAAAGGCTGTAGGTGGTGCCGTCCTTCCATTTTGAAATCTGCGGGAAGTCCTCCAAACTGAGGGAGAGCCGATTGTCTGCGGCTCCGGGTTCTTGACCCATTCCGGACGCCTCTGATGCCAACACGCCGTTTTTCATAGTTCTTCTGGCGCAAGTGGTCCCTGCGCTATATGCTGTGGTCACAATACGTTCACACCACAACGGATTGCAACCGAAAACATGACAAGTGAACCAGAGCCACAGGCGGCGCAAGATCCTCCTCTCAGAATCTCCCCCAAACAACACGAGGCTCTTGAACTGTGCCGGAAGAAGAAGTTTGTGCTGCTCAGTGGGCCGCGTCTGAGCACAAAAACATGCGGAGCACTTGTTTGCTTGTGCGACCATGCGTGGAACACCGACAGGGCCAACATTGTCATCGTGGCGGTCAGCCAGAGCGCCGGCATGGAAAGCGGCGTGTGGGAAGACCTCGTCAATACCGTCATTCCACAGTACATGGCCGCCCAGCGAGAGGGAATGGGCGAGCAGTGCATGGAGTGGGCCAGACGCCCGCGCATCGCGTCGGTGAGCAAGAAGCCCTACTGCGCTGTCACGAACAGGTTTGGCACGCACAGCCGCATATCCCTTGAGTCCCTCAAGATCGAGGCTGAGGTGGAACAGCGGTTTAAGGCGAAGCGATACTCCATGATGTACGTCCCGGAGTTGTCGAACTTCAGGAACCGCAAGACCTTTGACATTTGGTCCGAGTCCCTGCGCATGCTGCACCTGCGGGACGATCAACACCTGTTCTTGGCCGACACCAATCCATCGGATGAAGGCGAGGACTCGTGGATTTACCATGTCTGGTATTTGATGCGCCAGATGGAGTACCATGAGTATGTCAAACACAGCACCGACCGCGGCCTGCCGACGCTGCCGGAACGCACGTTTCTGTCGCTGCGCAACGCGTTGGGACTTCTTGAGTTCACCATTGAGGACAACATCTTCGCGACGCAGGAACGCATTGATGAGCTTGTGGCGCGGTATGCCCACGACATTGACCTATACAACCGGTACATCCGCGGGATGTGGGTCAAGGCGACGGAAGGCGCGCTGTTCGCCAACGTGTTCCGCGAGGGTGTCCACGTGCTGGGCGAGGTTGAGACGCCGGGTAATCCCGATCCGCTCATTCTCGTGCCAGAGGCGTCCACGATTGAACTGATAGCCGGCTGGGACCCGGGCAACAGCGCCAACAGCGGCGCGTGCATTCTTGAGAAAATCCAGATCACCAATGAACAAGGCCGGGCCGTGGTGGGCTTCAAGTTTCTGGACGAGTTGGTCGTGGTGGGGGTGGAGCACACGATTGAGGAGTTCACCGAGCGGTTCATGGAGCGCATGCGTTGGTGGGAGGAACGCATGGGTCGCAAATACCTGTGGCGACACTGGAGCGACCGCAGCGTGTTCGACATGAAGGAGCCACGCGGCAACCGCTACTACTACCAGTTGATCCACACCGCCAGCGGAGGGGAAATTACCCTTACCGCTGCCGACCGTGGGCCAGGGTCGGTGCGCCAGCGGGTGGACCTGTGGAAACGGCTGTTGTTCGAGAACAGGCTTTACTTCTCCGCCGACCGATGCCCGCAGATGATCGTGATGAACAAAACGATCAAGCGGGGCGTTGGTGAATTCGCCACGATCCAAAAGCAAAGCTCACACAAGCATGTCTTTGACTGCGCATCCTATCCGGTCGCCTCTGAGTGCTACGATGAAATCGAACAGGCTGCCATCACCATCCTCCGTCAGAACCGCCGCGATGCCGCTCCAGACGGTTTGGTTTCGGTTCCGGCGTAAGACGCTGCCACGACGGCTGAAGCTCTCCGCCGCGCTGGTGGTGGCTGCCGCGGCCAGCCTGTCCACGCCCCGGGCGTCATTCTGGAGGGTGGTGGACGCGCTATCGCTCTGGCGGGAGTACTCCGGACCGGCTGACCGCTCTCCACATTGGGTGTACTTCCGGCGGATGCGTGCATGCCGCAAGTGCCCGCTCTACTATGCGCCGCTCGGGACCTGTGGCAGCCCCCTTGTGCGTGCGTTGCGCAATCTGGGCTGCTACTGTAGCATGACCTTCAAGGCGAGCATCATTTATGCAGACTGCTGGTATCGAGAACACACCGACCAACGCGACTACGGATGGCCCGACTCCGCCCGACGCTTCAGCGATTGAGTTGGTCAACGACAAGATCGAGGAACTGGAGATTCAGGAGCAGTCCGAGCGCCTGAAGAAGCTCTCACTGATGCCCGAGGTCCGCGAGAAGTTGTGCGAGACGCGGCGGCAGATCAATGGCAGGAAGGCGCGGCTCATGGACCGCCTCACGGTCAGCGGGACGACGCTGATCTACCTGCTCAACTCAATCCACGATCTGGAGATGGTGCAGCGGGCTATGGGCAAGCTGGCGCGGGACAAGACGCAGGACGCGGAACTGCGCATCAAAGCCGCCGGGGTCGCCGGACAACTGGCCGCCGGGCTGTCGCGGCTTGGGGAGTGCGTGACCGTCGTGTCAGACAAGGAAAGCGGAGAGGTGAACCGGCGCAAGAAGGCGCAGGTGGTCAACCAGCAGTTCAACCAGCAGTTCAACCAGCAGTTTTACCCTCCGGTGGCCACCCCGCCTGCACGCGCCATAGTTGGCCCAGACCGACCTTGATTCTGGCGGTCAGATAAGCCGACGACTTCCAATGGAATCGTTGGCAGTTCGCAACGATAATGTCGCATGGCGAAAGACGTGTTTGAAAGCTACATCTGCGGAGTGGGCTTGACCGCTGTGGACCCGCTGCCGAGCAACCCAAGCACCGGCGGCGGCTCTGGCCTTTATGGAATCGGGTCGCCAGAGGGCGCTGAAGTCGCCGAGCCGGGGACAACCTACGCAGATGTCGGCGCCGACCCTGTCGAGCTTTGGATCAAGACTGCCGGCTCTGGAAATGTGGGCTGGGTTCCGCTTATCCAGTAATGAACATGAAACTCAACTTTATTCCACTGGTTTCCGGCATGGTGGCCTGCGCAACCGTGCTCACGGCTCAACCTATCACCAGAAATATCATCACCACCAACGCGAATCCGTCGTTCGTTGCGGGCGTGGCTGCCGGTGGCGGCACTGTAACTGAAACCAACACCACAACCCGAAGGGTTGCCATTCACATCAACACCAACGTCGTGAACGCGCTCGCGGCGGCGGAGGCGGCGAAGACCACGAACGGGCTGGGCTCGGCGGCCTGGGAGGCAGTGGAAGACTTCGATGCGTCAGGGGCGGCGCAGAACGCGACGAATGGTCTGAACGCTTCGCTCGCGCCTCAGATTGCCTCGAAGCTCACGACTAATGGCAGCGGGGCAGGATTAACGGCCTTGCCTGCCGGCCAATTGACGGGGACGGTGCCCGATGCGCGGTTGAGCACGAACGTGCCCCTGCTAAGCTCCGGTACCAACACCTTTAGTGGAGAGCTACGGAGTGGAGGGGACTTGAGAGTCCGAGGCGCTCCCACCGATATTGCGGAACTGACCGTGATCCGCAGCAACCGGACATTTTTTATCAGGTCGTTCAACGACTGTTGCGGTGGCAGTAACTGGCTCGAACGCGTGGACCTGGGACGCCCCGACGCGTTCACGAATGACATTTTCAACTTTCACCAAATTTTGCGCGTTGCGTCGAGTGCTCCATCGAACACAGTGGAAGGTACCTTGTATAAAGATGAGGGCGATGATGCTTGCCCGGTGCAGTTCCAAGGCACGTACATCGGTGGAAATCATGGGCCGTCTTTCGGCATTGAAGTGACGGCGGCGGGTCACGGCAAGACTGACGCCGATGTCGGGTCTCTGTGGGGCAGCGGCACCAACGTCTTCGAACTGATCCGAGTGGTGGATGACAATGCGCTGTGGGTCATGGGCACGAATGCCGGAGCATTTTGGGCTGCTTTCCCGACCAACACCGGCAGCACGTTGACCAATATCGGGACCACGACGCACCCGTCGGATGTGGCAGTATCCGATCAGACGAAAGTGCAGGTGCGGCCGGCCACAGCACCGGTGTCGCGCTCGGTCGATTATGACGGGCTGTTGACAGAAGCAGACGGAATTTATCGCTGCCACCGGCTGACGATTCAGGAGACATATGACATCGTCGATCCGGTCGCGCTGTTGAGCTATCTTCGGGCGAACCTGGGCACGATGCCGGCGCCCAACTTCACGAACGCCGCTAAACTTGGCCGGGTCACGCATACATACCAATGGCAGCCAGGGGGAGCCTGCTTGGTCAACTTTAGCTTTACGCCGTCCCAGTTGATCAAATCGCTCTTGTACGGCGGAATCCAGATCAATTCACTGGTCGCGCCCGACACCGGCACTAACTGGTTGGCGACGATTAACGGAGGCATCCCAATCCGGGGCACTAATAACACGGTTCTGCCACCGACGTTGCGCGGATGGGTTAATTACACGACGAACGAGACGGGCTTTTTGGACGCATTCTGTTTCGGTTATTTAACTGATGTTCCCACCAACGTTATGGTTGGATTTGCCACTTCGAAGTTTTACCCGAACAGCACCTACTACTGGACCTCAAACGGCACGCCGCGAGGCGTCCGGGCGTTCCGAGCGCCAATGACCCACACGAGCACCAATGCTTGGGCCTCGTTCGCAGATTCGGATGGAACCACGAACATAGTTATGTTCCTGGCAGGGACGACTACAGCTGAGTGCCCCGCGCCCCTCGGCGTCACGGCAAAGGAACGTTACGGGTCGTGGGCGTACCCAGTCGGTGCTGAAAGTGCCGGGACGGTCAAGGTTGCCGGACCCCAGTATTCAGTGAGTTGGTTAGAGCTAGTGCCGTCGCGCGTGGCCACACTCCAGACGTTCATCAA
>Ga0172370_10002460_pt1 | contig 26730 bp, 26 predicted proteins | sample LakKiv5m_FD_114538 | JGI IMG/M metagenome (GOLD analysis project Ga0172370, IMG submission 114538) | Freshwater microbial communities from Kabuno Bay, South-Kivu, Congo - kab_022012_11.5m | ecosystem: Environmental > Aquatic > Freshwater > Lake | place: Democratic Republic of the Congo...
GCCATGAAGACTTTGGACAAGTCCAGACCCGGTGTCGCTGCGCAAGCGTTGGGCATCGCCCAGGGCGCTTTTGATCACGCGGTTCGTTACGCCCGTGAGCGCCATCAATTCGGCCAAAGCATCGCTTCTTTCCAGGCCATACAGTTTATGCTGGCGGATATGGCCACGCAAATCGAAGCTGCCCGGGCGCTCATTTATAACACAGCGAAAATGATCGATGCCGGCGAGAAAGATTTTGCCAAGGAATCCGCCATGTCCAAGGTCCTGGCCGGTGATGTGGCCATGAGTGTAACCGTCGACGCAGTGCAGATTTTCGGCGGCTATGGCTACATGAAAGATTACCCGATCGAGAAATATATGCGCGATGCCAAGATTACTCAAATCTACGAAGGCACCAATCAGATTCAGCGAAACGTCATCGCTCGGCACGTGATCAAAGAAAGCGCCAGCATGAAATAAATCAGCTATCTTGCCCGACCAAAGTCGGGCTTTTTTATGATGTGATGTTCTGTTCATTTACTATCGTTAGAAAACGGCGACAATGAATTCGGATGAATTCAAAACCATCGCGGCTTTAACACAGGCCGAGTACAAAGTGAAAGGCTCTCAGTTCATTGGTCGGGCCAAGCCGGCCACCAGTCGTGAAGAAGCAGAACACTTTATCGGCGAGATCAGGAAGCTCCATCACGATGCCACGCACAACTGCTTCGCTTATCAAATAGGAGTGGGCCAGCAGTCGATCATGCGCCAAAGCGATGACGGCGAGCCTTCCGGCACGGCAGGAAAACCCATCCTGCAAGCTATTACCAGCCGCGAGCTAACCAATATTGTTCTCATGGTCACTCGGTATTTTGGCGGCATCAAACTTGGAACTGGCGGACTGATCAGAGCCTACGGAACGACCGCAAGTGCGACAATGGAAAAGGCTGAGATCAAGCTGGTATATTTGACCAGTCTCGTAGAAATTGAATATCCCTATGAAATGTCGGGCGTCGTTTCCCGAACGATCGAGCGTTTTCACGCGGAGATAAAGACTTCCAGCTATGACGCAAATGTTCACCTTCAAGTAGCCATTCGGCAAAGCCTCACTGAAACACTCATTAGCCACCTCACCGAAGAATCCTCCGGCAAGATTATTATCCACAAATGACATTGAGAGGGGCCTGTAACTGATACTCTGCATGGAGAGTTACCACAATCTTGAGCTTTTGCAAGTTTAAGATCAAGTTTGCCTCAAATCGGCCGATATAGCTTATGAGGCATGCAGTATCATCGAATGACGTTACGAATGCGGGCAGGCAAGCTTTACCTCACATTTTCGCGGGATGCTGATGGTGAAACTGGCCGTTCGGTTTGAGAATAAAGGAGCTGTGCAGCTTGGCCTTTGAAAAGAGAAAGGGGCAATTCAAAAGTCTGGCAACGTGGATGAACCGTCGCCGTGCGCAGGAAGCGTTACCCAAATCACCGCCGAGGGTGGTCAAGAGCCAGGATATCATCGATAAGCTCGACGTTTACCCAGACATTTTGGGCGGCGATGCTTCCATAGAATCGGCCAAAGGATGCCACGCATCGCCCGAGATCAAATACGTGAAAGAAGAGGGTACCGTTACCGGCGTAGAAATCAAATGCGCTTGTGGGGAAGAAGTGATTCTCCGATTCGACTACGATGTCAATAGAAAATGAGGAGCCGGCGGTTTTGCATTCTATCAACAGAGTGTCCGCGTTTAGAATGCGGTATATCATTGTGGATCCTTCTCGCTCTGAATGCTCTGCAAAGAACACCGGCGGTTTGTATTGAAGCGATTGAATATGATTGACGAAAATAGAATATACGAATCTACCGCTCCGGCGCATGGAGCAATGCCTGACCCGGAGGCCTATCGCTGGCTATCGCAGATGGCGCGGGCCATTGCCGACGAGATACGCAATCCACTGGCGGGCATTGCCGGAACCATTTCCATGCTGCAAGATGAGGTCAAGGATCGCTTTGATACGGAAAAGCTGAGGACGATCGATAGCTGCATTGAGAGGATCGACAGCTTTATTGAAGACCTCTATTTGCTGACTAAACCGGTGCGGCCAAGCTTCATCAGCATCGAGTTGTCCGCATTTGTCGAGAGAGTTGCCCTGCAGTATTTCAAGGGAAAGAGCGTCGCTTACCACTTTATCGGACTCGACGAGCCGGTCATGACGCGGGCAGATCTGGTCTTGTTGCAGCATGCCTTGACTCGTCTCTTGGATAACGCTGCTGAGGCAGTTCGAGCCGGAGGCGAAATATTCATCTCCCTCTTTCTCAACAAGCCGGCTAACGGCTCTGCACATCAAGACGTTTCGATCGCCATCCGCGATACGGGTGAGGGCATGGACGAGGAGTCGATAAAAAAGCTCTTTACGCCTTTCTTCACTACCAAACATGAAGGCCGCGGGCTGGGCTTGGTCATCGCCCGCAATTATGTCAGCTTTCATGGCGGCACGATCCGGATCGAAAGCCAAAGGTCGGTCGGCACTCAGGTAGTGATCGATCTGCCCGTCCATTTTGGCCATAACGCGTTGAATCTGAATCGGTGGAGTTGGGAAAACAGCAAATCCCAATCAGCTGTTTCATGCTGACTTTCTTGACCTTATTGTGAGGGAAGAAAATTCCTATCGCAAGTAAATTTTTACCGCTTTGATTCCAGTGCTTCGTTTATCTGCCATTTTTCCTGCCTTTTAATTTCCTTTAAAACAACCTCTTTTTCCGACCTTATCGGCATAGGGTGGTGGCATAGGCTTTGCCGTTGCGCTGAAAGCAGCAGATCAGCCGATTGTCGTGGTCATGCGAGTGACCGTCTTTCGATGCGGCTTAATCCTCTATCAGAGAACGATACCATGCTCGATGCCATCTTCAACAAGCTCAACGTACCCGGTTTTGCCAAGGTGCTCGATGCCTATGCTGCGCGACAGAAAGCCATCGCGGAAAACATTGCCAACATCTCGACGCCGGGCTATCAGGCAAAGGACGTGGACTTTGCCAAGACGCTGAAAGCGGGGAGTTCTGGCGGCGGGCTGGCAGGTTTGCGAAGCGAGGAAAGACACCTTCCGATCGGCGCGAGCAATTCCTCAACCAATCCGGAATGGACAATCGACGATTCGCAAAGCCTGATGAGCGGAGAGAACAACGTCGATGTCGATCAGGAAATGGCCAAGTCTGCGGAAAACCAGCTTTACTATATGGCCACGTCCAAGCTGGTGGCGGCGAAATTTAAGGCGCTGCAAACCGTCATTCGCGGTCGAGGCTAAGCGTTGCGGAGCTTTCCAATATGGCGATAGGAAAGATATTCGGAGTTTTTGACATCAGCGCCTCCGGACTGAGTGCGCAGCGGAAAAACCTTGAAGTGCGAGCCCAAAACATAGCCAATGAAGAGAGCGTCGATGCGCAAACCGGGCAGCCCTATAAAGCCAAAGAAGTCTACTTTATGGCTGTGGAGTCTCGCAACAGTTTTCAACGCATGGTGAATCATGTCAAGTTGGAGCTGGCGCGGCTTTCTCCCGAGCATCGATCCGGCTTTCCTACTTCAACTCAAGAGAATGGCGAAACTTCAGCAGTGGTGACTCAAGTAGCGGAAGCCGAGGTTCAGCAGACAAAATTGATTTACGCGCCGGAACATCCGAATGCCAACGATCAAGGCTATGTGGAGGTGGCGGACATTGATTCGATTGGAGAGATGGTCAAGTTGATATCGGCCGGGCGCGCCTATGAGGCCAATGCCACTGTGTTGCAAGCCGTAAAGGACATGTTCAAGAAAGCACTGGAAATATAGCGCAAGGGAACAGGAAATCCATTATGAAAATCGAGCCACAAGTCTATACTCGCTATCCTATTGATGAGGTGCGGAACGGTCGCGAGCAAAATGCGGCAACGCGCAGAAACGCCGCCTCAGCAGGCGCCCATTCCGCAACGTTTGGTGCATCTATAACCGACCTGCAAAAAACAAAAGTCGAGGCCACTTCGGTGGTGCAGTCTGCGAGTGCGGATGCACCGCCAAAAGGCTTGCCTAAGGTGCTGGCCGACATCCTTAGCTCCGACGAACAGGCAATGTTGAAGCAGCTTTTTCCCACCGGCGGCTCCAAGTGGGGCGTAAATGCTTATGAGACGCAGGGAGCTGTGACCAGCAATGCCGTGATTGGCAATAGACTTGACCTGACCTCGTAACTTGAAAAAGCGTTACAAGGATTTCGCTTCATGATCTCTATCAATCCAATTTCCGACAATTCGCTCATCCCTGAAATTAGCGGCAAGGTATCTAAAACCATCACAGATGCCCCCGGCTTTGGCGACCGCATTAAAGAAGCACTGAATGATGCCAATGAATTGCAGCTCAACGCCGCCAGCGTTGCGGACCAATTTGTAAGAGGCGAAATAGAGAACGTTCACGACGTGATGATCGCTGCTGAAAAGGCGGGTACCAGTTTGGAATTAGTGCTGGAAGTGAGGAACAAGCTCCTCGACGCCTACCGCGAGATCATGAAAATGCAAATGTAAAACAATTAGTATTCGCCCACCCGAATAATAAATACTCTTAGCGAAGCACGAGCAAGATGGTAGGATCGGAGCGGAGTTGAAAAAGCAAACATCAAATCGCAAAAATGCAAAGCAAAATGCAAAATCCTAATCTGCCACCCGATGGGCAAACACGATAACAAAAGCATCTGTCATTCCCATGTCGTTGATCGCTGATCGCTGATCGGTAAATTGATGCTCTCTTGAGAGCACTCTAAAAAGGCATCCGTTCTTAGGCTGAGTCAACTTGCTGCGTTTTGCATTTTCATTTGTCATTTTTCTTTTTGATTTTTGACCATGACAAGCAATTTGCCTGACCAAAAGTAGCGATGGGTATACCTTAATCGGATGATCACTAAAAATGAAATTTGAGGACTCCACAACCATAGGAAATAGGATCGCATGCCGGAGCTGATTGCAAATCTTCGACAACGTTTAATCGAGCCTTTCAAGTACCTTTCTCCTGCCCAGCGTTTGACCATGATAATGATCTTTGCCCTGACCATCGTCGGGACTATCGCCGTGATCAAATGGGCGACCAAGCCTGATTTTGCCGTGCTTGCCAGCGATCTGGATCCGGTGGACGCGCAGGCGATGTTAGAAGAGCTGCGAGCCTACAATGTGCCCTATCAAATCGAACAGGGCGGAAAAAGCATCATGATTCCTCGCGCCCAGGTGTATGAGTGGCGGATGAAGCTGGCCGCTAAAAGCCTTCCGTCCAGCTCCGGCCTGGGGTATGAGATTTTCGATAGAAAAGACATTGGCATCTCCGAGTTTGTGCAGCAGGTAAACTACCGGCGCGCATTGGAAGGAGAGCTATCCCGAACGATTCAAACCATGCCGGAAGTGACCAAAGCGCGCGTGCACATTGTCTTGCCAAAAGAACGACTCTTTAAGGAGGATCAAAAAGAAACCACCGCATCGGTGTTTCTTTCTTTACGTGGCCGCGGCCGCTTGAGCGAGGAGCAGGTGAATGGCATCTCCTTGTTAGTGAGCGGAAGTGTGGAAGGCTTGGATGCCGAGAACGTTACGATTATCGACGATCATGGCAACGTCCTTTCCAAGAATCGCCGTCCTGACTCTTTGGCCGGACTGACAGAGGGCCAACTGGAGACGCAGTTGCGCGTCGAATCCTGTCTGGAAGAAAAGGTCGAGAGCATGTTGAGTCCGGTCGTGGGCCATGGAAATGCCATCATTCGTGTCCGCGCCGATCTGGATTTTCGCCGCATCGAAAAAACGAATGAAATCATCCAGCCGGACAATGTGGTGGTGTTGAGCGAAGAGATCGAAACCCAATCCAACCAGGACACGGCCAAAGGCGGCGAAAACACCAGTGAACACTCTGTCACCAATTACCAGGTGCCCAAGAGCATCGAGCATATCGTCGGCGACGTGGGCAATATCAAGCGACTTTCTGTCGCCGTATTGGTGAATGGCCGTCAGGTCGAGGAGAAGGACGCAGAGGGCAAGCCAGTCAGCAAATACCAGCAGCGTACGCCGGATGAGCTGGCGCGCTTGTCAAGCTTGGTACGCAATGCCGTCGGCTTGGATGCTACTCGCGGAGATCAACTGGACATTCAAAATCTGCCATTTGAAAAGCCGGAATGGGCGGATGACAATAAATCCGACAAGTTGGAGTTTCTCTATCGCTGGATGCCTTTCCTGCAAAAGCTATTAGTCGCTATGATCGTCATCGCGGGACTTTTTGTCTTGCGTTCAAAGCTGTCAAAGGCTAAAGAGGCCTGGCAAAACGCGAATGTAGGCGCCTCGATTCCGTTGTTTCGTCAACCCTCGGGCGGTGCCTCCATGCCGAATCCCCAAGCCAATCCGGAGCTACAAAGCAGTGAACCGCAAGTTCATTTCGCGCTCAAGGAAAAAAGTCCAACGCAACAAAAAGAACTGGTGCAATTTGTCGAAAAGAATCCCACGGATACGGCATTGTTGATCAGATCGTGGATGATGGAAAAGTAGCGGCGCATTGGCCAAAGGCCATAATGAGTTGCCGCGCAACTTTTGTCACAGCCGGAAGGTTCGTTGTCACTCAAATCACAGATAGAATAGACCAATACTCGAATCACTCATTCTTTCTGAGTTTCTTTTAAACCGCACATAACTGTTGCTGAGATCTTTTAGATGAACCCGTTTTATTCAGGCCTTAGAAAAGCAGCCATCTTGTTGATTGGCATGGGTACAAAAGCAGCGGCTTCTGTCTTGCGCGAGCTAAATGACAGTGAGATCGAAGTCTTGACACGAGAAATGACTTTGCTGGAGAACGTGCCTTCGGAAAACATATTCGAAGTGGTTCAAGAGTTTGCCGAAATGATGGCGGCGCAAAAATTTATTGCCAGCGGCGGAATCAACTATGCAAAAGAGGTCCTATCTGAGGCGCTCGATACGGCACAGGCCATGAAAATTATCGAAAGGGTTTCTCGCTCATCGGATTTAGCTGATTTGGATGCGATTGAAAGCCATAGCCCGGAGAACTTTTTTAACATGCTGCTGGAAGAGCATCCTCAGACCATCGCCTTCATTCTGTCGCAAATGGGATCTGAGAAAGCGGGCGAAATCCTGTCCAAATTCGACGAGGCATTGCGCAACGACGTGATCCAGCGGTTAGCTACGTTAAAGTCGATCGACAACAGCTTGGTCGCAGAAATTGAAAGAGGTTTCTCCGCCTCTTTTGGCAAGAGGACTAACCAGGAAAAATTTAGCGGGGAAGAAAAAGCAGCCTCCATTCTAAATCATACCGGACAAAGCGTTTCTTCCAGCGCTCTCAAAGCCCTTTCGGAAAGTCACCCGGAGATCGCCAAAGAAATTGAAAAGCGAATGTACACTTTCGAGCTTATTCTGCAGCTCGAAGACAAGGACGTACAGCGAATTCTGAAGGATTTGGAGTTCAATGAATTGGCCATGGCTTTGAAAGTCGCCAGGCCCGAACTCAAGAACCGTTTGTTCGAAAATATGTCCGAACGTGCCAAAGCTATGCTGGAAGAAGAAATCGGCTTTTTGACAAAGGTGCGTTTGCGGGATGTGGAAACCGCGCAGTTGAAGATAGCAATGACGATCAAGTCTCTTGTGGAAGCCGGAGAAATCGTTATCCCTACTGGCGAGAAGGGCGATATCTATGTTTGAGAATTCTATTCGCTTGCCCAAGCCGGTCAAGTTTGTGCATTGGATTGAGCCGGATTTGTCTCCTACCGGCCAGAGCAGGGTGCGGGAAGAGAAGGCGGGCGCCACGTTGATTAATAAAGCTACCATCATCAAAGAAGATTTTCGGCTGCGAGCGAAAGAGATTGCCCTCAAGGAGACAGAGAATCAACTGCGGGAAAGGACAGTCGAGCTGCTGACCAAGATCGATGAAGCGGTGATAGGCCATATCGAAAGGTTAGAGACGGTTCTTGCCCGATATGAACGAAAAATAACCGCCTTGTCCTGTGCCATTGCCCAGAAGATAGTTAACGCCGAGATCAAAGTCGATCCCGAAGTGGTCACTCGAAGCGTGCAGAAAGCCTTGGGATCGATTCGTGAAGAGGCGCGAATAGAAATCCAAGTGAACCCGTCCGATAAAGAAGCCATTGAAAAGATCTGGTCGGAAATTGAGGCCAAGAAGGTAAGCAACAGCAAATGGACTTTGGAGACCAATGCCGGCATCGGCAAGGGCGGATGCATCATCAAAACTCCGGGCGGCACCATCGATGCCCGCATTGAAAGTCAATTCAGCTTGATCGAATCGCTCATGAATGAAAGCTTAAACGGCTGGCAGGAGTTGCAAAATGCCGCCTGATCCAATGCCCATACAATCCCTGTTGAGCCTTTTAGGTGCCTTTGACCCCATTCGTTATTTGGGAGTGGTCAGCAAAGTCTCTGGATTGTTGGTGGAATCGCAGGGGCCAAGCCTGTCCGTGGGCGACATATGCTGGATTACCCCTCGCACCGGCGCGAAGAAAATCGCCGCTGAAGTTGTGGGGATCAAAGATCGCAAGATATTGTTAATGCCCTTCGAAAACACTCACGGCGTCGGCATTGGCTGCAAGGTAGAGTCATCCCACCAGCAGATGAGCGTGGGAGTCGGGGACTCGCTTTTAGGGCGCATCGTTGACGGCTTCGGCAAGCCAATCGATGATGTAGGTCCCCTTGACTCGTTGACGCCCACCTTCGTGCATCGGGAGCCGCCGGCGCCGCTAAAGAGGCCCCGCATTGCCGATCCGTTGACCACCGGCATTCGTGCCATCGACAGCTTGGTGACCTGCGGCGAAGGCCAGCGTCTTGGCATCTTCGCCGGTAGTGGGGTCGGCAAGAGCGTTCTGTTAGGCATGATCGCACGGAACAGTTCCGCGGACATTAACGTGATTGCCCTGATCGGGGAACGCGGTCGCGAGGTGAGGGAATTCATCGAACGAGATCTGGGCGAGGACGGCTTGCGGCGCTCGGTGGTGGTTGTGGTAACGTCCGACCAAGCAGCCGTTCTGCGCATTCGCGGCGCTCAAATTGCGACCACCATCGCGGAGTACTTTCGTGACCAAGGTCGTCGAGTGATATTGATGATGGATTCCATCACCCGGGTCGCCATGGCGCAACGGGAGATTGGTCTGGCCGTGGGCGAGCCGCCGACCACCAAGGGATACACCCCTTCGGTGTATGCACTCTTGCCCCGCCTTTTGGAACGTTCAGGAATGTCGGACAAAGGCAGCATAACGGGATTTTACACCGTATTGGTCGAGAGCGATGACATGAACGATCCCGTAGCCGACACAGTTCGCTCCATTCTGGACGGCCATCTGGTCTTGTCCAGAAAGCTCGCTGCGCAAAACCATTATCCGGCAGTGGATGTTTTGAACAGCATCAGCCGGCTGATGAGCGACGTGATCGACGCCGAACATAATCAATTAGCCGCAAAGGCGCGCGAAACTTTGGCAACCTATGCCGAGGCTGAGGATTTGATCAACATTGGCGCCTATGTCCGCGGCAACAATCCACGCATTGATTTTGCCTTGGATCATATTGAAAGACTAAAAATCCACCTTCGTCAAGGGATCAAGGAAAAAGCCGACTATGCTCAAAGCATTGATTCGTTGCGGCAAATATTCGGAAGAAAGTCCTGACATGATCGAGGTGAGATTTACCCGGATTGGGTGTATGGGAACTGCGTTGGCCTTTATGCTCAATGTGGAGAGAATAAGGCATTAACGCGAGCTTTAGAAATGCAGTCCGGTGGGTGGTACCTTTTGGTGGAAACGAGGAAGGCCCTGTGAAACGATTCCAATTTTCCTTAGAGCGAGTGTTAACGGTTCGCAAGATACGTGAGAAGCAAAGACAGCGCGAGACTGCCCAAGCTGCCAATGCTTTGGAAAAGGAAAACCAACTCCTTCACGCCATGCAATCGGCGGAGGAAAAGTCTTTGAGGGATTTGGAGTCGCTGCAGTCAAAGGGAAGCAATTCCGCGTTGGTGGCCATGGTCCACAACTCACTGGAGGGCCAGCGGCAAAGAAGGCAGAGACAACAAACCAAGGCTCGATCTGCCGGCCAGCGCGTAGAGGTCTGCAGAACGGCTTTAGTCAAAGCCATGCGCTCGAAAAGGATAATGGAAAAATTGCGAGAATATCGTTTGGAAGAATATTGGCAAGAAGCCGAACGCAACGAACAAAAGGCCTTGGATGAAGTCGCCAGTCTAAAGGCTGAGGCGAACAAGAGGGATCAAGTAAACGGCTAAAGTTGATGGAAGAGCAGGAAGTCCAAGAGCAAGCAGAAGTCACGGCGCCGGCCGAAGAACCTATACCGTCCGGTGACTCCTCGAACAAGATTTTGCTTTACGGCATGGTGTTCTTGTGGTCGTTTTTCATCATGTTCTTGTTGATGTATTATTTTGCCTATCGCAATAGAATGCAATCCGTGCCGCCAACAAGCGAAGCGCCGGCGCCGGCGACCATGGCTCAGGAAAAGTCTCACGAGCCGGTCATCGATCCCCTGCACCTGGAACATCCAAAAGGAAACGAGAAAGAACCGGCGCTATTTGATTCTTCGGATACTGCGATGGATATTCCCTCGGCGGCCAAAGGCTCGGATGACCTGGCCACTCTGCAAGCCGAAGTTCAGGCTCTGATCAATGAGAGTAGAAGAAGGCAGACCGAGAATGATGAGCTTTGGACCGAGCTTATTGCCATGGGACAAGAGCAAAAGACCAATCGAGATACCGTCTTCGCTCTAAAGTCGACTCCCAAGGATACTTTGGCAGAGCCTCCCGCAAGCAACACGATAAGCGCCGCCGCTGAAGATATAGCGGCAGCGGGAGTCGCGACACCAAAGGACCTCCAACAAGAGGATCGAAAAGCAGCAATCGCCAATAGCGCCAAGTTATACAGCGCCATGAAGCCCAAAACTGCTGCGAACATTTTGACGCAGCTCGACGACGAGATGGTGGCGGACATATTGTCAAAAATCAAGATGCGGCAGACCGCAAAAATATTAGAGTCCATGAGTGTGGAGAGGGCGACCAAGATTTGCAGGATCATGGCCGAAGGGGGAAGCAAAGCGAAATGATGACCGCCAACACACAAAAATTTGCCGGTTTGAGGCAACTGATTTCTAATGGCCTAATGCATGGCAATCGTCCCGGTTTCGCGGGAGTAAACAATTCCGCGAAATTCGCGCGTCCCTTTGCCCCTTTGCTGGGAAGCCAAAGATCGGAATTGGCATTTGCCCAAACGACCGGCGCCCCGGAGAACGGGCCGACGGCCCTAAAGGCCCAAGCTCTCGAAGGTAAGAACCGGCAGCCTTTTGATGAATTGGTAGTCACCCGTGGCCAGAATTCAGAGATATTTTCGCCATTCATCTCCTCGAACATCGAGATCTCGCCGCTTACAAAGACTGTCTTGCCGATGCAGCTTTCGGGCGAAACGACTTTTGACACAACGGGAACGATAGAGTCAAAGAGCGACCAGAGGAACTGGGCGGCCGTCGGCAGCGGGCTTAAAGAATCTGGTATACAAATAGAGTCAATGCCGTTTCTCAAACGAATGAACGCGAAATCCGATCTACTTGGCCGACAGTCGGATTTGCAAATGGCGAAGACCGACCCCATAAGCTCAGCATCGAGCATTTCATCAGCCGCATCGTTAGGTTCCGTGATTGATGCGGATTCATTCGAACAGGTCATGGCGGGCAAGCCGACGGAAATGACGACACTTGCATTAGGCAAAGAGATCAGAAATCTATCATACTTCAAACCCGGTGAACGACCTGATTTTGAGGCAAAGAAGAAGAACAAAGATTCTACTGCCAGCACCTCGCCGGCGGCCACAGCGAATTCTTTAGGTGCTGATAGCTCCTTTGCAGTACCCACAAAAGTTCGGCCGGCAGATGTGTCAATGCTGCCGACCGGAAATGCCGTCACGAGCTTGGCGAATCCTACGCCAAGCCGGCAAACAGATGCCCGGCTAGGGAGAACAGGCAGGAGAGACAGCGCAATAAACGTTGCATCGGTTGCAGCGTCGGATTCTGAAAGAGTAACCAATTCCTTTGAAAAAGCCAATGCAGTCCGACCGCCAGCAAACCCGTCGGAGATGAAAGGCAATACTGCCAAAAGCGCGTCGAATCCCACATCTACTAATCAAGTGGAGTGGCAGGAACTAAGGTCAGGCGGCAATGACTCGACGAGAAATGTTGTCGCAGCTACGAGGATGGAAACCGCGAGCGCTGCCCAGTTCCCTGTAAAGACCGAAGCTGCTGAAACGACTCCCTTGCCCAAAGTGCGGCCCGATGCTCCTGTCCGAGAGCTATTACATTCCACATTAGACATGCAGACGGCTCCGTTCGCAGAGCACGTCGGTCGTCCGAGCTTGAAGACAAGCACTTCGCCGACTGCAATGGCGAATGCGTCAAGCACTTCCGCTTCTTCTAAACGGGTCAAGTCTACAAAGGAACTGGATTCGCGGCTGTCGACTATCAGCGAACATGTCAAGAATCCTATTCACCAAGCTGCGACTACTGAGAAGAAGGGTGGAGCAACCGGTCCGAGAGTGGAAGTCGTGGCCGTAAACGCTGATCCTGGTTCCATAGATCGCCCCGACGAAGCTCTCAAGAGTTGTCGACCTTCGACGGATGCGAACTCGCCTACCGCGAGAACCGATTCGATTGTCGCATCATTGGCCCAGCCAAACTTGACGCCGGTGAACGAATTGAGCCAATCCAAAAAGGCAAATGTTGTTCTGCCGGCTGTGGGCGCTGCGACCAACAGAGTGGCCGAGAATCCAAAATTGCGAGCGATTCACGCAACAGCCACTGTCACTGTTGATTCCAAGTCCACGGCATTGCATGGTGTAGAAAAATCTGCCGCAAAGGATGTTCAAAGCGCCAATCCACGGATCGAGAATTCTGAAGGTTTCAATCTGAACAATAGAAAGCCGGCGGCGGAGGGCAATATCATTGTCGAGAATTTTATCTCGCGCCGGTCGCCATCCATAAACGACGCGCAAAAAAGTCACATTGCATTTGCCGTGCAAAGCAAAGAAGTAGAAATACCTGTCCAGCCAAGCTCGTCGCCCGCGAACGACTTCAGCCAATCAAAAAAGGCAAATGTTGTTCTGCCGGTTGCGGACACCATGACTAACAGAATGGCCGACAACCCAAAATTGCGAGCAATTCGCGCAACAGCCACTGTCACTGTTGATTCCAAGTCCACGGCGTCGCATGGTGTAGAAAAATCTGCGGCAAACGAAGTTCAAAGCGCCAATCAGCGAATGAAGAATTCTGAAGGTTTCGACCTGAACTATAGAAAGCTGGTGGCGGACGGCAATATCATCGTCGAAAATTTTGTCTCTCGCCGTCCGCCAACAACAAACAACGTGCAAAAAGGTCACCTCGCATTTATGGTGCAAAACAGAGAGGCAGAAACGCCTGCTCGACCAAGCATCGGAGCTCAAGAGAATGAGGTTCACCTCAGTGCGCCTTCCCGTGCTTGGAAGCTGGTAACAGGGAAAACACCCGCAACAGATTGGGTCACAATGGAGCAGTCTTTCAAAAAAGGTGTACAAGATCTACGTCCTCAGAGACCATCAGAAACAAGGGCAGTTGAGCGTCCAGGTAAGGCAAAAAGCGAAAACCTGGTTCAGCTTTTTGCGCCCACCTTCGGCAAAACTCGACCGGATTTCAGTACAAACCGGAAAACTGCACAATTAACCGAAGCTGTGGGAAAAGAAACAATCTCGCATTCCCCTGAGAAACCCGTTGCGAGTGGAAGGCCTTTCACAATGAAAGCGCAGGAGGACCTCTCCCAGCGTCTTCCATCATTGCCAGCACCGATTGCAGCCGCGAATACTGAGCTATCAGGAAAAGAGAGCGCGATGCGGGTCGTTGTCTCTGCCAATGCCGACGCGTCAAGCAGTGAAATTGCCAAGAACAAAAGCAATCGGCCCTTTGTCGAGAAAACTTTGCCGGAGAGTTCCTCAAAGCAACCGACGAAAACCGGGCATAGCGAAGAAAAGAGTTTGGCTACTGCAGAAAAACCGTCCGGCAGCCGAGTTTCGGAGAATTCGATAACAAGAAACGAAAAAAACCACCAGAGCTTTCAGGTAATAGAATCCGTGAAGGACATAAAGGATGGGCGTATGAGTGCGAGTGTGGAAGTTTACCGAAATAATTTGCTGGTCGGTGTGCTGGATACACCTTACCCGTTTGAAAACCGGTTCGTGGAGCAGCCGTTAGCGGTGCGGCTTGCTCCTAGCACTTTGACAACGTTGAGCGCTTGGATCTCTGCGAACACCAGGCAATTCAGCCAAAACGAAGACAATTTGATCATTCGTGCCGAATCGGAAGAGCTTGGCGTGTTGAGAATTCATTTGCTGCATCGGGATGATGGCGCTGATGTGGCCATTCGGGTTCAATCTGAAGAGTCTAAAAGCATGTTGGAGAATTCCCTGCTGGAGCTCAAACAGCAACTGGACAAAGGCGAAACACCCATAACCGACCTACGGGTATTTGTCGATGATCGATCTCACCGGCAATATCTGGCACAGCATAACTTGCTGGGCAAGCGGTGGCGCGAAGCGCGGAAAAAGCGCCAGGATGAGAATGTAGAGGCTATGGTTCGGTCACAGAGCTATAGACCGCAAACGATTTTGGAGCGAAGCTGGTCATCGTACGAGGTGGTCGGTTAATACGAACGTGCTCGGAAAGCTCGATCGAGCTGGTCGTCGCAAAAGACAATCTTGTTTTGAAAAAAAGAGCATTTCATAGCGCGGCGATGCCGCAATCTAAAAGTCAGAATGATTAAGGTCAAAATGATTTTGTCTCCAATTATTTTGACTTCAAATCTAAGCAGTCGTAGAAGCTTTTTCAAAATAATACTATTAAACGCGGAGGAGGTGAATAAATGTCTGTCAGCAGCGTAGATAGTACCAGCCAATTGGGGTTGACTCAAAGCTTGAACGGCAATTCCGCCTTGGGCAAACAGGCTTTTCTCAATCTATTGGTGGCTCAGCTAAAGTACCAAGATCCGCTCAATCCGATGGAGAACACCGAGTTTGTTGCCCAACTGGCACAATTCAGCTCGTTGGAGCAACTTTGGAATGTCAATTCCAACCTCGAATCCAATGCTTTGCTCACCCAATCCATGAGCAATGCCATGATGCCGACCTTGTTGGGCAAAGAAGTGACGGGCTTGAGCAATACGCTCAATCTCGACGCTTCGACCAACGCCTCGTTTGGCTATCAGATCGAGGGGGAGGCCAAAGTCACCGTCGCCGTTTATACAATGGACGGCCAACTAATCAAGACGATGGATTTGGGACAAATCACGGCCGGCGAACATTGGGCGCAATGGGACGGAACGAACAGCAGCGGTACGCGAGTTTCCGCCGGACAGTATGCCTTTGAGATAACCGCCAAAGATGCAGACGGCGAAACGATCGATGTGCAGAAGATGATCAAAGGAGTTGTCACAGGTGTTCGCTTCGAGGAAGGTAGTCCAATCATCGTCATAGGCGACGTTGAAATCGGCCCTGCGGATGTTCTCAGGGTAGGCGGTTGATCGAGCTCATGATGTCAAAAGTCGAAAGGAGGTGAGTAGATTGGCGCAGGGCATTGGCTCAGTAAGGCGGATCGATGCCGAACGTCTTAAGCAAACACAGACCCCGTCCCAGTCTCAAGGGTCCACGAGTTTTGACGAACTCTTGCGCAAGCAACAATCGCAAAGCGCGCAGGAAGTCAAGTTTTCGGCACACGCGCAAGTTCGAATGCAAGAACGCAGTATCGTCATGACCACGGAGGACAATCTCAAGCTGAAGGAGGCCATCCATCGTATCGCGGAAAAGGGTGGTAATGAATCGCTGGTGCTTATGGATGATCTGGCATTTGTGGTCAGCGTACCCAACCAAACCGTGATCACGGCGATGGACAGTGTCAGCTTGAGGGACAATGTTTTCACAAATATCGACAGTGCAATTGTAATTTAACAATCGGGCTGGACCCCGGTGGGGAAGCCCAGTGGCTGCTGACTGATTGAAGCAGCCCGGTAATCTAAAAGGAGAAACTTAAAATGATGCGCTCACTGTATTCTGGGGTCGCTGGTTTAAAAAACCATCAAATCCAAATGGATGTAATCGGCAATAACATTGCCAACGTCAATACGATCGGCTACAAGGCCGGTCGCGTGACTTTTCAGGACAGCCTTTCGCAGGCCCTGCAAAACGGCATGGGAGCAAATGGTACCATTGGCGGGGTCAATCCTATGAATGTGGGATTGGGCATGAGCGTCGCCGCCATTGACAAAATTTTCTCCCAGGGCAATCTGGAAAGCACGAATAACAAGCTCGACTTGGCCATTCAAGGCGATGCTTTTTTCGTGCTCACTGACGGGAAGCAAGAATATTATTCTCGTGCGGGTAACTTTACTGCTGATGGCGCCGGCAATCTGGTATTGGCCAATACCGGCTATAAAGTCAAAGGACGTATGGCCGATGCCAATGGTAATATTGCCGCTCAAACGGAAATAACGGACATTGTTCTTCCATTCGGGCAACGAGCCCCTGCAAAAGCAACGTCGACCATAAGTTTTGCAGGAAACCTCGATTCCAACGCTTTACAGACGAACCAGGAATTGGGAGCATCTTTTTCGGCAAGTGCGCGAATCCTCAGTAATGCCTGGTCAGGTCCCATCACCTTGACTGCTGCTAACAACGAGCTGACCATTCAGATTGACAATAACGCAGGCGGCACGGTTAATGATACGCTCACTTTAACGACCGGAACGTACAACTCTCTGAGCGAATTGCTCGCCGAAATCAACACCCAGTTATCTCAAAGTCACGCCCTGGCCGGCGAAGTGTCGGTGGCGCTTGAACAGAGCGGTAGCAGCGAGATGCTGAGCATTGCTACCGTGGATGAAGGTGGAGCAAGCACCACGTTAGGCCTTTCGGGTTCTTTCACCGGCGCCGGCACTTCCTTGAACTTGAGCACGACCGGCGTGACGGGAACCACTGCGGCGACCCTCCTAAATGATCTCTCTTTTGTCGACGGCGTTCTCGATGCCGGTGATGAAATTAGAATCAATGGCAACAACCATGACGGCCAAACCGTGCAAAGCGTTTATACCTATGCAGCGGGTGACACCGTGCAGGATTTGCTCGATGCGTTAAACAGCGCCTTCGCAGGCTCAACCGTCTCCATGTCTGAAGACGGTCAATTGACTATTACCGATGCGATTGGTGGAGCTTCGAAGACTTCTGCCACACTTGCGATTTTCGACCAGTCGACTTCCAACGTGGTCACCATGCCGGGGTTTACCGTGGCTCAGGAAGGAAGTGATGCGGGCAGTCACGTCAACAGCGTCACCGTATATGACAGCAAAGGAAATACCCACAACATATCCGTGCAATTCTCCAATATCTCTTCGACGGAAGAGCCCGGCCTGTGGAGATGGGAGGCAGTCATCGATGAAGGCGAAATCACCCCTTCTGCGGGAAATCGCGGCGTGATAAAATTCAATCCCGATGGCAGTCTGGCTTATTTGGAAATCGAGGATGGCAGCCCGCTTACATTTGATCCCGGCGAAGGCGGCGCTCCCATGTCCATTTCCTTCGATGCCGGCTTAGCCGGTAACTTTGACGGACTCACCCAGTTCAGCACGCAAAACACGAGCCTGATTAACGAACAAGATGGATACGGAATGGGCGATCTGTACAGCTTCTCCTTCGACGAGACGGGCGCCATCACCGGACACTTTACCAATGGCGTCAATCAAGTCTTGGCTCAGGTCGCCGTGGCAACCTTCAACAATGCGTCCGGCCTGGAGCAGCAAGGCGAAAATCTGTTCAAGACGGGTGGCAACAGCGGCGCCGCTGTTAAAGGCTGGGCCGGAAGCACGATCATCGCAGAGATTTCACCCGGTGCCCTGGAAATGTCCAATGTCGATCTGGTGCAAGAATTCACCAATATGATCATCGCTCAACGAGGATTTCAGGCGAACGCGCGTGTCATCACCACCGGCGATACGTTGCTCGATGAAGTCGTTCGATTGAAACGGTAATTATTAATGTCAGCCTGTTGAGTTAGGATAATCTGCGAGAGGCAATTTGGATTTTGCAGCAAATCCTCCCTTTGCTGCAAAAATGTGGACGCCTCTCGCAGGTTGCTTTCATTTGAAATGTGTGAGGAATAATCCTACTACGCGATGCTCAATCGACAAGCAGCGTAACTGAGTGTGCTTGGGCAAGGGACTCCGGTGATTGGATTCTTGATGTAACAAAGTCATTTTTGACTCTGTCGTGCTCGACAATTCTCGTTTGTCAGTGCCTGATTTTGCGAATGGTAAGAAACGATGAGGATCTTCAATCTTAAACTTTTTGCGAGGACGCAACTTGATATGAAAAAGCTCGCGCCTAAAATTCTTCTTCTGCTCGGAATGCTGCTGCTGCAAATTGGCTTGGCTTATGCTGTGATTACATTCTTACTACCAGCGCATCCTCCTGCTGCGGCAAAGCAAGAGCCTCAGCCGGAGAAGAAAGTCGCCGTCGAACCCAAAGAAACTACAAACACTGCTGCGAGCGACACGCTTAAAGAAACGGCAGAGGAAGACGTTTCGCCGGAGCTATTGAAGAACGCGGCGGTCTTGAGAATGGATGACATGATCATCAATCCTGCACAGTCAGGCGGAAGCAGGTATTTACTGCTGTCCATTATCATTTATTTTAAGGGAAAGGAAGCGCAAGAGCAGCTTAACCTAAAAGAGCCGGCTATCTATGATTCGATAAACGGACTCATCGCTCGCCACACGGCGGCATGGCTCAGTGACCCGTATAATCGAGAAATTTTGCGGGAGAAAATTAAGCGAGCGGTCAAAGCAGAAACCAAGGGTACGGAGATTCTGAAAATCTACTTTACCAAATTTGTCATGCAATAGCCGCTCATGGCGAATGCTTTGCACGAGGCAACACAGCATCTGGCGGTGGAAAAAGCCTTCGCACTCGTGATGGTTCCTCCTAAATAATGATATGAAGAGTTTGACAAAGTCTGAAAAGTCTTGGATGACAAGCATATGGAAATAGAGAAACAAGCCGCAGGAATTGATGAAGGTCTACTGGAAGCGTTAGGTATTCACCAGACCGCGGCTACCCAGGTCTATGACTTTAGTCTGCCGCGGCGAATGCCAAAGGACCAATATGCCGGCCTACATGCGGTACATGCTGCAATGGCGAAATTGTTGACATCCTATTTCACTACTTTGCTGCGAACTCTGGTCGAAGTTAAACTCAAGACGGTCGACTATACGGGCTACGGCGCATTTATCGAGCGTCGACATGAGCCTGATTGCCTATGGACATATGAGATCGACTCGGGCCAGGGTCTCGGTCTTATTGGGATGGAGCCTTCCTTCGTGTCGCTGTTGGTGGACAGGCTGTTTGGCGGGCACGGGCACCCGCACAAACAAATTCGTCCTACGACAGCCATCGAACAGAATCTAATGGGACAAGTGATCGCAAGGATTTTAAACATGTGGGATCAGTCGTGGCAAAATTGGCTCCCGGTAAAATCTGCTCTAAAAGGTTTTGAGACCAATCCAACCCTTGTTCAGATCGCCGCCCGCAATGAGCCGGTCATCACCGTCAGATTTGAAGTCGAAATTCGCAGAGGTGCATTTCCGCTTGTCTTTTGCATGCCATTCGCAATGATGAGCCCGCTCATTGCCGTTCTCAAGGATCAGTCATGGTCGCTGCAAAGCCAGAAGAAGAAGGATCCAAAAGATAGGAAGCTGATACATCGTACACTGCTACGGACCGAAGTTCCGATGATTGTGCAATTGGGGAAAGCAAAGATTTCCTTGAAAGATTATTTGAGCTTGGAAGAAGGAGACGTGATCCTTTTGCGGCAGCGAATAAAGGATCCTCTAAGGGCAATGGTCGGTGACCAAATGAAATTCTGGGTCGTCCCCGGAGTCTTGAATAATCGAAAAGCTGCGAAGGTGACGGTAGTTTGCAAAAATGAGGAGGTGCAGGTTGATAAATGACAAGACCCTTGCGCAGATGAGACAGCTTGACGCCGAAGTCAATAAGCGCTTCTCACAATGGTTACAGAAGGACTATCAGCAGCCGGCGACCATTTCGGTTGAAAGGTCCGTAGAGTCGGACGTGGAAGAGCTCAAGGCGAGTTTCGGCACCAAGGTGCTGCGAATTGACATTCCCGTGAATGACGCGGACTCGGCAATTGTCTTTCTGGGTCCTTCGGATTACTCGTCCGATTTGGTAAACTACCTAGGGCAAAGCGGCGAAGCCGCTCCGGCTGTGCCGCCATCCATGCAGACGTTGCTGGATACCGGGGAGCAAATCTCGTCCCTCATACATGAGGTTCTGAGCGCCCGGTTCAAGGTTGATGCACAACTGGGAAATCCCACCATATTGCTGTGGAATGGAAATGATGATCCCTTTTTGCAGGACGCAATTGCGACCTATTTCTCCGTTTCCATCGGCGCGGGTCTGACATTTCCGCTTGTCAGGATCATTCCAAAGAAGATCGCTACAGAGTGGTTTGGCGCAAGTCAGGGCAATCCGATAACGGCAGAAAAAAAGGTGTTTGGCGAATTCAAGGAGACTGACCAGGAGAACAAAAGTCTCCGGCCCATTGAAGAGCTATTTGATCTCGAATTGGAAGTGGGCGTCGAATTGGGTCGGGTATCTATGATGCTTAGAGATGTTCTTGAGCTGGCCCCAGGCGGAATCATTGAGCTTGACAAATTCGCTGGCGACCCGGTGGATTTGTACGTGAACAAGAAAAAGTTTGCCGAAGGAGAAGTGGTCGTCGTCGAACAGAATTTTGCCGTGCGCATTACCAACCTCGTCTCTGCCCAGGAAAGAATTTCTTCCGCGAGAAATTGATGATGATCAGCGTGAATAGGAATTCTTTTCAGGTTTTCATATTTGGCAGTGCTTTGGTTTTTGGGCTATTAGCTTTGCCTGTTTTCGCTTTTTCCACAGAGATGCCAGCCGCCGGAGCGGATTCAGTTTCTACGCTTCAGTCAGCTCCCAATGAACCGGCTTCGATCAATTACGGAGCCGCACTGATAAGAACAGTTGTATCTCTGGTGGTTGTCGTTTTCCTTTTAGTGGCAGTAATTCTTGGGATCCGATGGCTGCAGCGTAAGTCGGTCCTTGGCCGCGCTGGCACCGAAGTACTCGGTATTGTCGGGAGCCTGAGCTTGGGCCCCAAACGAAATGTAACCTTGATTAAGGTGGCGGATAGAGTGTTGGTGGTCGGAAGCTTTGAGGCAGGATTGAGCTTGCTAACTGAATTGAGCCGGGAAGAGGCTGCCGCTGTCCTATCGGCCAAAGGGAAATCCACGGGTTCCTTTGCCTCAACTTTGGCAAGCCATTTGAGTCAGATCGGCAGGTCGAAATCATGATCAAGATTGAAAAAACGTTCGAAAAGAAAAGCCTGCCATTACTGCGAATCGGAGGCAACAAGAAAAGCGCCGACAAATTGCGTTTTGGAATTGTGGCTTGCGCGCTGGCGCTGTTGCTGATTTTGCTGCCTACCGTTGCCGACGGCCAGCCGCTGCCCAAAGTGACGATCGGCATCGACCAAGCCAGTAAGCCGGGTGACGTGGCCGTCACTCTCCAAATACTACTTTTTCTGACCATCCTGTCACTGGCCCCGGCCATCATGATGATGGTGACCGCTTTCACCAGGGTGGTCATCATTTTCTCGTTTCTTCGACATGCTCTGGGCACGCAGCAAGCTCCTCCCAACCAGGTGATGCTCGGCTTAGCCGTGTTCCTCACCATTTTCATCATGGCCCCGGTTTGGACGGACATCAACGCGAATGCTCTTCAACCTTACATGGACGGCCGGATTAACCAAAAAGCTGCCTACCAAAAAGCGCTGGAGCCCGTTCGATCCTTCATGTTCCGGCAGACTCGAGAAAAGGACCTTTCCCTTTTCGTCAATTTAGCCAAGCTGCAAAAGCCGAAAAACCCGGACGAAGTGCCGACCCACGTGTTGATACCGGCGTTCATCATCAGCGAGTTCCGCATTGCCTTCCAGATCGGCTTCTTGCTTTACATTCCTTTTTTAATGTTGGACATGGTGATCTCCAGTGTGCTGATGTCCATGGGCATGATGATGCTGCCGCCGGTGATGATCTCCATCCCTTTTAAGCTGCTGCTCTTCGTCCTGGTGGATGGCTGGTATCTGATCGTCGGCTCTGTTGTGGCAGGTTTTCGATAAACAGGAGTTACTGAATGACGCAGGAAATGGTTTTGGATTTGGCGAATAAAGCCATTATGACGACCCTCATTGTTTCGGCGCCTGTTTTATTAGCCGGATTGGTGGTAGGTTTAGCCGTCTCGATTTTTCAGGCTGTCACTCAGATCAATGAGATGACGCTCAGTTTCATACCCAAAATCGTTGCGATATTTTTTACCATCCTTTTACTGTTGCCTTGGATGATGGGTAAGTTCGTAGATTTTACTGCCGGCATTTTGAACAGTATCCCGACATTCAGTCGTTAGCTTTCGTGTCCTGGAGCCGCGATTTAGCGGGAGCAAGCAGTTGAGGCGCACTTGAAATGTCAGAGACTTTTTTTATTCATAATATGAATGGTCACTTGAGAGGTAATCGCTTATGCGAGATTGAAGGTAAGGCACGAGTATAAGGCAGCTTTTTTTGAAGAGATGATTCAACGCAAGACGCAGAGGACGCAGAAAACCAAGAGCAAATGGCCTCCAAAACCAAAGCCATGTGATCTTAAAAGATTTTCCTCTGCGAATCTTTGCGACCTCTGCCCCTGCGTTTGGGCAAAAATGTGAGTTCTTTTTGTCATTTCAATTTCATCGTAGCGCTCCTCATCAAATGCTTCTTGAAATCAGCTATACTGGCCAGTCATATTTTTAGTCTGTCGATGAATCGGCGACCGCTCCGATTCGATCTTTGCCTGAAATGATGGATTGATATGCTATTCGGCATTACTGAGCAGGAAATAATGGTGTTCATTTTGGTGCTTGCTCGCGTTGGTACGGCGGTCGCGCTGTTCCCAATTTTCAGCTCCATGAACATTCCGGTGTTGGCCAAAGTCGGCACCAGCGTTTTTCTAAGCCTGCTGATCGTGCCCCTGCTCACTTCCAGCGTGGTGCCTACGGTAGCGAACACGAATGCGATCCTGCTCTCCATCGGCAAGGAGGTCGCGGTCGGCCTGATTCTTGGCTTTCTGAGCTCATTCTTGTTCGCAACCATTGAATTGGCGGGCCAGCTCATTGCCATTCAAATGGGCTTTGCCATGGCCAACGTGCTCGACCCGTTGACGCAAAATCAATCGACGGTCATCAGCCAGTTTTATACCTTGCTTGCCATCATGATCTTTATGGCCATGGATGGGCATCACTTTTTGCTAAGCGGTCTCTATCAAAGCTTTTCGGCGGCGCCATTGGCCTCGGCCCGTTTTACCGCAGAGCTTTCCAAAGTGAATATGAAAATGATGTCGTCGCTTTTCATTTCCGCCAGCAAAATTGGCGCTCCGGTCATCGTGGCCTTGCTCATCACCAGCATTGCTCTCGGTCTGGTCTCGCGCGCTGTGCCGCAGATGAATGTATTCTTTGTCGGCATCCCATTGAACATCGGTCTGGGTTTGGCGGTGATTGCCTATTCTTTGCCGCTGTTCTCCGTTGTGTTTCGTGAAATGTTCGTCCAGTTCAAGACGGATTTTCTGACCGTTGTCAGAGTCTTGGCGCCCTAAGCGTCGGACTTGCAGTTGAAGAAATCTTCGCAGGTGTGATAGTTTTTCCAGAGTAATATTATAGCGACTCCCCAAAAGTATCGTTATGGCTGAGGAATCATTCCAAGAGAGGACAGAGCAGGCAACCCCTAAGCGCCGCCAAGAAGCGCGCGAAAAGGGAAATGTGCCCAGAAGTATGGAGGTCAACTCGGCGGTCGTGCTGTTGACGGCAGGATTTGCTTTTCTGGTATTGGGCGGATTTCTGTATCAACGACTGTTTGCTGCCACGCGGACCATTTTGGGCAATCTTTCGACCATCGAAATCAGCCAGCAAAATATCCCACACCTTTTGGCAATATCAGGCCTGGGTCTGGGGATTATGGTTGCGCCCATTTTAGGCAGCATTCTGGTCGCTGGCATAGCCTCTAACTTTTTGCAGTCCGGCATCACCTTTTCGCTCTATTCGATTCAGCCCAAGCTGGAAAAGCTGAATCCCTTTGCCGGCTTCAAACGCATGTTTTCCTTTCGTTCGGCTTTGGAGCTCGTCAAGGATTTGGTGAAAATGCTCATCATTGGTTTTGTCGCTTACCGAACCATTGTGGGTCAATTCGATGCCTTCTTTGGACTGTCCACCTGGGATGTGGATCAGATTTTGGCGTTTATCGGATCGTTGTGTTTGCAGCTTTGTCTGAAGGTGGGTGCGGCATTTGCCATCCTGGCGGCGGCGGATTTCTTCTATCAGAAATATGACTATGAGAAAAACCTGCGCATGACCAAACAGGAAGTCAAAGAGGAGTTCAAGCAATCGGAAGGCGATCCGCTGATTAAGTCGCGGATACGGAGTATTCAACGTCAACTGGCCCGGCGGCGCATGCTAAAAGACGTGCCAAAGGCTGACGTGGTGATCACGAACCCGATCCACGTCGCCGTAGCACTTCAGTATGATCCGGAGAACCATGCGGCCCCGGTGGTGGTGGCCAAGGGCATGCGCAAGGTCGCTGAAAAAATCAAAGAAATTGCACGCTTGCATGGCGTGCCGATCATCGAAAATCCTTTGCTGGCGCGCATGTTGTTCAAATCAGCGGAAATCGGCGCGGAAATACCCGTCAATCTCTATCAAGTGGTGGCCGAAATCTTGGCCCATGTCTATAAAATGAAAAACAAATCATAGCTGCAAGCTCGGACCATAAGCAGAACGAACAAAAGTGCCCAAGCGAATCAATCTAACATTTTTTACCCAAAACAGCGATCTGGTGGTCGCGCTCGGAGTCATCGCCATTCTCATTGTGATGCTCATGCCCATACCGACGGTTCTCATGGATCTGCTGTTGGCTTTCAGCGTCGCATTGGCCTTGCTCATTCTGCTGGTCTCGATGTACATAACGAAGCCGCTGCAATTTTCGGTTTTTCCGGGCATGCTGCTGATCATCACCATTTTTCGACTTTCCCTCAACGTGGCCACCACGCGCTTGATTTTGGGTGATGGTTATGCCGGCAAAATGGTGGACGCTTTCGGCAACTTTGTTGTTAAGGGCAATTATGTCGTCGGCTTTGTCATATTTCTCATTCTGGTTCTGATCAATTTCATCGTCATCACCAAAGGCGCAGGGCGGGTGGCGGAGGTAGCAGCCCGGTTTACTTTGGATTCCATGCCCGGCAAGCAGATGAGCATCGATGCCGATTTGAACGCCGGCATCATCGACGAAAGCGAAGCCCGCCGGAGGCGCTTAGAGATTTCGCAAGAGGCCGACTTTTATGGCGCTATGGACGGCGCCAGCAAATTCGTGCGCGGCGATGCCATCGCCGGATTGGTGATTACGGCCCTCAACATATTCGGCGGCTTTATCGTCGGCATCGTGCAGCTCAACATGAGCTTCACCGAGGCCCTGCAAACATACACCCGGCTGACGGTAGGCGACGGCCTTGTCTCGCAGATTCCGGCGCTCATCATCTCCACTGCTGCCGGTATGATCGTCACGCGCGCAGCCTCCGATTCCAACTTGGGCGCGGATTTGTCCAAGCAGCTTTTCTTCAGCCCGCGCGTGGCTTACATAGCCGCCAGCGTCTTGTTCTTACTCGGACTGGCGCCCGGACTGCCGATGTTTCCTTTCATGTTAATAGCCTCCGGTGTCGGCGCAATCGGCTACGCGATCAAGAATCAGCCGGAAAGAGCAGAAGCGGCGCCGGAAGCACAGGCCGCACTCAAGCCGCCGGAAGCCGAGATCCAGAATTACCTGCACGTGGATCCTGTTGAGCTGGAGATTGGCTACAATCTCATTCCTTTAGTGGATGTCAACCAACAGGGAGATTTGCTGTCCCGAATCACCCAGATTCGCAAGCAATGCGCGCTGGAGATGGGAGTCATCATCCCGCCTATTCGCATCCGCGATAACGTGCAATTGAAACCGAACGAGTATATCATTATTGTGAAGGGAAACGAAGTCGCCCGCAATACCTTGGTGCTGGGACATTATTTAGCCCTCAACCCGGGCACGGCGGAAGGCGAGCTGAAAGGCGTTCGCGTCAAAGAACCAGCCTTTGGCTTGCCGGCGGTATGGGTCAAGGGCGAGGACAAAGAAAAAGCCGACTTGCTGGGCTTTACCGTTGTTGCGCCGGTCGCGGTGTTGGCAACACATCTGGCTGAAATTCTGAAAACGCATGCGGATCAGATTCTGACACGCCAGGACGTCCATGATCTGGTCGAAGGCTTGAAGAAGGAGCAACCGGCGCTGGTGCAGGAGCTCATTCCGAATGTTGTTTCTATGGGAGCGCTGGACAAAGTGCTGACGAATTTGTTGAGCGAAAGGGTATCGGTGCGCGATTTGGGGACCATCTTGGAAACAATGGCTGAACACATCCACGAGACCAAAGATTTGGATTTGCTGACCGAGCATGTACGCCAAGCGCTTAGCCGGCGCATTGCGTCGCAATTCCAAGACGCGGAGGGGAAAATCAATACATTGGTGTTGGCTCCTCAGTTGGAGCAGATGCTGAACAA
>Ga0172370_10002461_pt1 | contig 26729 bp, 17 predicted proteins | sample LakKiv5m_FD_114538 | JGI IMG/M metagenome (GOLD analysis project Ga0172370, IMG submission 114538) | Freshwater microbial communities from Kabuno Bay, South-Kivu, Congo - kab_022012_11.5m | ecosystem: Environmental > Aquatic > Freshwater > Lake | place: Democratic Republic of the Congo...
CCACGAACGCCACGCAGCGTGCAACCGGTGGTCGCGACGGACGTGATGGGGCCGATCTGGGGCTTCGTCCGCGATCCGGGTCCCGTGCGTCTGGCGTTCATCGTCGCGAGCGTCGCCGGGATGATGCTCGTCGCGCTGCACCTCGACTTCTCGGATCGCGGAGCGCACTTCCAGTTGATGCCGGCCGACGTGGCGGCGCGCCAGGCGACCTCCGTGAGCGCGGAGCCTGCCGTCATGCCGTCCGCCGGACCGGGCGCGAGGGGGGCCATCGACGCGCAGGCGCTGCGCAAGCTCACCGTTCTGTCGCGATCGGTCAGCTACATCCGGACGCGCTATGTGGATCCAAGCCGCGTCAAGCCGCGTGCGATGCTCGTCTCCGCGTTGCAGGAGGCGGAGCGGCTCGTGCCCGAGATGCTCGTGGACGTCACGACGGCGAGCGACGATCCGCCGTCGGAGGCTCGGGCGATCCAGGTGCGCATGGGCGAGGCGCGCTACGAGGCGTCGCTCGCGCGGGTCGAGGATCTCTACGAGATGAACTGGAAGCTCATCGACGTGTTCCGCTTCGTGGCCGATCACCTGCCGCCCGACGTCAAGCCGCGCGACGTCGAGTACGCGACCGTCAACGGCATGCTCAAGACGCTGGACCCGCACTCGTTCCTGCTCTCGCCCGAGGCCTACGAGGAGATGCAGATGTCGACGGGCGGCAAGTTCGGCGGCCTCGGCATCCAGATCGTGTTGCGCGAGGGGGTCATCACGATCGTCGGAGTGTTCGACGACACACCGGCGGCGGGAGCCGGCCTCAAGAAGAACGATCGCATCCTTCAAATCGACGAGGAGTCGACGCTGAACATGAGCCTCAACGACGCGGTCACGCGGCTGCGCGGCGAGGCGGGCTCCGAGGTCGGCGTGCTCATCGGCCGCGAGGCGTGGGCCGAGCCGAAGTTCTTCAAGCTCGTGCGGGCCGACATCAAGATCAAGAGCGTCGAGCATCGCGCGCTCGAGGGGGCCATCGGCTATGCCCGCATCAAAAGTTTCCAGACGGGCACGTCGGGCGAGCTGCGGCGCGCGCTCGAGGATCTCCGGACGAAGGAGTCGCTGCACGGCCTCGTGCTGGATTTGCGTGACAACCCCGGCGGTCTGCTCGACGAGGCGGTCAAGGTGTCTGACCTTTTCCTCAAGACCGGCACGATCGTCACCACGGTCTCGGGCGTCTCGCGGCAGCGTGACGAGAAGGCGGCGAGCGGCAGCGGTGCGTTCGAGGACGTGCCAATGATCCTGCTCGTCAACGGCGGATCGGCCTCGGCGAGCGAGATCGTCGCGGGCGCACTCAAGAACAACAACCGCGCGGCTGTGGTGGGCACGCAGACGTTTGGCAAGGGCTCGGTGCAGGTGCCCTTCGAGATCGACGCGGCCGCGCTGAAGCTCACGATCGCGCAGTATCTCACGCCGGGGGATCTCTCGATCCAAAACGTCGGGATCACGCCCGACATCGAGCTGCGCACCGTGCGACTCGACAAGGATCGCACCGTGCTCTTCGGCGAAGAGGACGCCCGCGCGGAGAAGGATCTGCCGAGCCACCTTCCGGGCAAGTCGGACCGGATCGACGACGATCACGCGCGCACCGGCGACAAGCCTCAGGCCGTGCTGCGGCTGCTGGCACCGGTCGTGGGGCGCAGGGCGAAGGCCGTTCCGAAGGACGAGGCCGTGCCGCCGGCCGTGATCGACGAGCTGCGCGAGGTGGAGGAGGCCCTCGCGGAGGAGCCCGTGCGCGTGGCCTCGGCGATCGTGCGCGCGGCGCCATACGGCAAGCGATCGACGATGCTAGGCAACGCGCGCGAACCGCTCGCCGCGCTGCGGCGTGAGGTCGACGAGGCCGTGGAGAAGCGCGCGGGTGAGCTCGGCATCGACTGGCACGTCGGCGCGAACGGGGGAAAGCCCCCGCGGCCGCCCAAGCTGGAGATCGCGGGGCTCGACCGCAGTGGCGGCGTGCTCTCGGTGGGCGCGGGCGAGACGCTGAAGGTCCCGCTGCGGCTGTCGAACCCGAACGGCGTCCGGCTGCACCGGCTCCACGTGCTCACGAAGAGCGCGCTCGGCGCCGCGTCCGAGCGCGAGGTGCTCGTGGGGCGGCTCGACGAGGGAGCGGAGCGGACGGTCTCGCTGAGCCTCAAGCTGCCGCAGGAGGCCCTATCGCGGCGCGTGCCCGTGCGCTTCGAGCTGCGCAGCGACGGAGCGGAGACGGGCACCGTGGTCGAGGCCACGCTGGAGGTGCGCGGCCAGCCACGGCCCGCGTTCGCGTTCTCGGCCGTGCTCGATGATCGCGCGCAGGACAGCCCCGGGGACGGGCGGATCGCGGTGGGCGAGACCGTGCGGCTGCGCGTCAAGATCCGCAACGTCGGCGAGGGGGTCGCGCCCTCGGTCGTGGCCACGGTGCGCAACCTCGGCGGCGAGGCGCTCTTCCTGCGCGAGGGGCGCGTCACGCTGCGAGCGCTCACGGTCGGCGAGGAGGCCGAGGCGACCTTCGCGCTCGAGTGCCGCAAGCGCCCGCACAACGCGGAGCCGACCGTGGAGCTGAGCGTGTTCGACACGAGCCTGCACGCCCTCCGCACACAGGTGATGCGCCTGCCCTACGTCGAGGATCCGCCCGGCGCCGCACCCGACCCAGTGTTCACCGGGCGCCTCGACACGCCTCCGCGGATCGAGCTCGCGGACGTGCTCATTCGCGGCGTCGAGACATCCTCCGACCGGCTCGTGGTGCTCGGCACCGCCCGATACGGCGCAGAGGACCCGGCTCGTCGCTTCGTCGTCATGTACCGGAACGGAACGAAAGCCTTCTACGTAGGTGGAGATGGGCGGACGGACCTGCCCTTCGAGGCGCCCCTGCACCTCGACAAGGGAGTCAACACGATTACAATCCAGGCCCGGACCGGCTTGGACGAGATGTCCGAGAGGACGCTCGTCGTTTTCAGGAAGTGACCGTTGCGGACGTTGCGGGTGCCGAGGAGGCACGCGCGGGAGGATCTCATGATGTCGAATCGGCTCGCCGCGCGGTGGCGCCCGATCCTCGTGGTCGCGATCGCGGCCGGCGTGCTCGCCCCGTACGGCGCCGCGCTCGGTCAGGATATCCCGGACTCGGAGCGGGCCGAGGAGAAGAAGAAGGAGCTCGAGGAGAAGGAGGCCGAGCGCCGCCGTCGCCGCGAGGAGTTGGAGAAGGAGGCCGTCAAGGAGACCGCCGCCGAGAAGGAGGAGCGCATCGCGGAGGAGAAGCGCGTGCAAGCCCTCGCGCTCGCGCGTGCGAAGGCCGAGAGCAGCCGCAAGCTGGCGAAGACCGGCAAGCTGAAGCCGGCGCTCGCGTACATGCAGGAGGCCGCGCGGCTCGATCCGAAGAATCCGAACTACTACTACCTCGTGGCCTTCCTTGCGCGCGAGATCGTGCCGAAGGGTGCGCGCGACACGCAGCTCGAGGAGGTGGAGTTCGTGGCGGCCGCGCACTTCGTCAACCTCGCAAAGAAGTCGACCGACTACAAGGTCGACGGCGCGGAGGAGCGCTCCGCGGAACTCTCCGGTCGGCTCGAGATCCTGCGCAAGCGCGTCACCGCCGGCACGATGGAGATCACGTCCAAGCCGCCCGAGGCCGACATCTTCGTGGACGGCGCGTACATCGGGACCGGTAAGGGCTCCATCGAGCTGCCGACCGGACAGCGCCGCGTGACGGCGGCCGCCAAGGACTATCTCGCCTTCCAGGGGGACTACTCGTGCCGCATCGGGGATCCCTCGGTCTACGCCATCGAGCTCACGCCGCGCACCTACCACGGCAGCCTCGTCGTCAAGGTGCTGCCGGCCGAGGACGTCAAGGTCTACCTGGACGAGAAGCTGGTCGGGACGACGCCGTGGAAGGGGCCGATGGAGCTGGTCGCGAAGCAATACCTGCTCCGCCTCGAGAAGAACGGCTTCGAGCGCTGGGCGCGCAAGATCAGGGTCGAGCGGGACAAGACCTACACGCTCGAGGCCGAGATGGAGCGGATCGGCTCGACCGGTCCCTAGTTCCCCAACCCGGGGGTTTGACCGATAGCCAGAGTCCAGACCTCCTGCCCCACCGAGCGTTCAACCTGTCCGGTCAAAGTCGAGCTTCCCGCTCGGAAGGCGTGTTGGGGACACAGCGAAGCCAGGCACGACGCGTGGTGTGGCGTGGCAGCGTGGGGTCTGGGCGTCCCCCCGTCGCGCTGCGCGCGCCGCGGGCGGTCCTCATCCGGGCTCGCGCTGCCGCGCTCGGTCGCTTCGCGACTTCGGCGCTGCGCGCCTCACCCTCCGTCCGACCTGACGCGACCGGGATGGAGGTGGCGGCGGCGCAGGGACGTCATGGCTCGAGCGGGTGCCCTGGCGACTACTGCCACGACGCCGCACCTGCGTGGGGCTGACGCCTCCTCGCGACCGCGAGGTTTCGGGACTGCTGCGCCCGGGTTCAAGCCCCGGCAACCCAGGACGCCCGACACCCGACCCCAGGGGCACTCCCTCGCCGCGGCCCACTATGGCCGCAGACCGCGTCAGGACGGCATCGTACGGCCGCCCTCGGACCGACAACGCCGTACCAGGTCTGTCTCCCATGTGCCCGGCCAGGGCTGTTCCCCATGTACCCGGTTTGCACCCAATCGCCAGCCCCGCTCACCCGAAGCAGTAATAGTAGCCGCTCGCACTGCCCACCCAGATCTTGCCGTCGAGCACGGCGGCGGCCGAGTGGCAGCGATCGCCCACGTCGAAGCGCCACAGCTGCTTGCCGCTCGAGGCGTCGATCATGCGATACCAGCGATCGTAGGCGCCGATGAGGATCTTGCCGTCCACGAGCACGGGCGAATTCCACGTGGAGATCCCCAGGTTGTGGGTCCACAGCGGGGAGCCGTCCGCCGCGCTGAAGCAGTAGAGCTTGCCGTCGTTGCCGCCCACCCACACCTTGCCGTCCGCGGCGGCGGCGGTCGACCACACGCCGGTCGGGATGCGCTTGGACCACAGCTTCTTTCCCGTCTCCGTCGAGAGGCAGAAGAAGCTGTCTTCGTTGCTCTCCGTGCCAATGAAGAGGCGGTCGCCGGTGACGCAGGGCGACGAGTCCGTGTCGCCGCCGACCTTTGCCGACCACAGCAGCTTGCCGTCGCGGATGTCAATGCCGCGCACGTGGCCGTCGAGGTGGCCGAAGAAGCCGCGCCCGCCGTCGATGGCGAGGCTCGACTCGATGCCGCCCGAGCCCGGCTTCTCGCAGCAGCCGACGCCGAAGTTCGCGCGCCACTTGAGCTTTCCCGTGTCCGCGTCGAAGCACTTCACCGCGCCGTCCTCGCCGCCGACATAGAGGTGCGCGTCGTAGACGCAGGGCGATGAGTCGATGTCGTTCGACGAGACCCACCGCCACAGGAGCTTGCCGCTTGCCGCGTCGACGCATCGCAAGTGGTTGTCCACGCTCACGAAATAGAGCTTGTTGTTCCACAGGCAGGGGGAGCCCTTGATCATGCGCTGCGCCGCCACGTACCACACGAGCTTGCCGGTCTCGGCCTCGAAGCAGTGCATGTGGCCTCCCGTCGAGCCGGCCCAGACGTAGTCGCCATAGCGGATCGATTGGCCCGTCCAGCCCGTGCCCTTCCACGTCACCGGGGCGCCGTGCTTGAGCGTCGAGAAGTCGGCCATCTTGAATTTCCATAATAATCTCGGGCTCGCCGGCAGCGTGCCGGCGCCGTAGAACGTGTGGGCGAGGTTGCCGCGGAACATCAGCATCCAGCGCTTGGACTCGCTCGACCCACCGCCATCCCACGCGGGCAGCTTCGCGAGGCCCGGCTTGATGTCGTAAGGACGCACCGCCGGGGCCCCGAGCGCGGTGGCCGGGGCCTTGCCGAACGCCTCGCCCGCGAAGGGGACTGCGAGCGCCGACCAGCCCAGGGCCTCCAGAAAACGCCGTCTGTCCATGGTCTCACCTCCGTCGAAGCACCCGCCGTCTAGCACGACCCAGGGAGCCGCGCCAAAAACAGCCCCGTCACACCACATCGAGCCAGCGCAGCGCCGCCGTCTCGTCATGGACCTCCACGGCCACCAGCACCACACGCACGGCCACCTCCGGCCCCGCGAGCCCCGCCACCTCCTCCGCCAACCGCCCGAGCCGAGCCCGCTTCCCCGCCCGCACGCTGTCCTCCGGGCTCGCCCGAGAGGGCATCCGCCGAGTCCGCACCTCCACCACGCACTGCTCCGGCCCGTCGTGCCCCATTCGCCCCACCAGCAAGTCCACCTCTCCCGCCCCTAGCCTCAGGTTGCGCCGCAGCACGGTCCAGCCCCGGGCCCCACAGAACCGAGCCGCCAGCTCCTCCCCCAACCGACCCAGCGCCAGCTTCGCCATGGCCGCATCGGTCCGCCCCTTCGTGGTTCGCCGCTTCACACCCAAGTTATCGGCCGAGATCGGAAAACGACAACGAAAATTCGTTCGCCGGGCGCGCCGCGCCCCGCCGGTGGAGAAATGGACCGGCCCAGCGCACACGACGCCGGTCGCCCCGCGCGGCGGAGCTCACTTCCCGCCAGGGATCTCGATGATCTGCCTCAGGTCCACGTCAAAGACCAACATTCCCTTCGGTTTTCCGGCCTTGCCGTTGTACGCCAGCCCCTGCGGGATCCAGAAGCGGCGCTTCTCCCCCTCCACCATGAGTTGCACGCCCTCCGTCCAGCCGGGGATCACCCCGCTGAGCTGGAAACGCGCCGGCTCGTCCCGCGCGACGGAGCTGTCGAAGTTCCTGCCGTCCGTCGTCCAGCCCGAGTAGTGCACCTCCACGAGGCTCGACGCGACCGGATGCTTGGTGCCCGTGCCCTTTTGCAGGACCTTCCACGCGAGGCCGGACTTGCTGCGCTCGGCACCGGCGGGCGGCGCGGCCACGTCGGGCGGCGCCGGCACGGGCTTCGGCACGGGCTTGAGCTCTTGCAGCTCGATGTCGACGACCAGCGTGCCGGCCGGCGCGGGTCCGCCCGTTTTGGTCACCATGGCCTCGGGCACCCAAAGGCGCCGCTTCTCGCCCTTGACCATCAGCCTGAGGGCCTCGTCGATGCCTTGCAGCTTCAGCCCCGGCAACGCGAAGCGCGAGGGCGTGGTCTTGCTCGACGTCGTGTCGACCTGCTTGCCGTCGAGCGTGCGCACGTTGACGTGCACGGCGATCGTGTCGTCCGGGCCGGCTTTGTCCTTGCCGGTACCCGGCGCGATCACCTGGGTGGCGAGTCCGAGCGGCGTGCGCTCGGCGCCGGTCGGCGCGTCGAGCGAGTCACCGGGCGCGGCCTTGGGCGCCGCGGAGGCGTCGGTCTTCTTCGCCGCAACCCTGCCGGCCTCGCCGCCAGCAGGCTTGTTCGAACACGCAGCGACGGCCAGGAGGCACGCACACGCACACGCAACGGTACTCTGGAGGGAGGGGTACTTCATGCCCCGAAGCCTTCCCGAGGCCGCCTCGGAGGTCAAGGGCGCGCCGGTCGCTTCAGCCCGCCTCTGACACGGGCCGGAAGCTGCGGCGGTGGATGGGGCACGGCCCGAGGCGGTGCAAGGCGTCGAGGTGGGCCGGCGTCGGGTATCCCTTGTGCACCGCGAAGCCGTAGCCGGGGTGCGTGGCGTCGAGCGCGACCATGATCCGGTCCCGCGCGACCTTGGCCAGCACCGAGGCCGCCGCGATCGCCCGCGATCGCCCGTCGCCGCCCACGAACGCGCGCTGCGCGAAGCCACTGAGGTAGGGGGTCTCCTTGTTGCCGTCCACGACCACGAGCGCCGGCCTGCCCGCGCCCGCGCCGAGGGCCATCGCGACGCACTGCTCCACCGCGCGCGCCATGGCTTCGAGCGAGGCCTGCAGGATGTTGATGGTGTCGATGCGGTCGGGCGGGTTCGTGTACACACCGAAGCCGAGCGCGCAGCGTCGAATCAGCCCGTCTAGCCGTTCGCGTTCCGCTTCCGGGAGCTTCTTGGAGTCGTCGAGCCCGGGGAGCCGGGCACCGTCAGGCAGGATCACCGCCGCGGCCACGACCGGCCCCGCGAGCGGTCCCCGACCCGCCTCGTCCGTGCCGCACAGCGGCCAGATGCCACGGGCCTTCGCCCACGCGTCAATATCGCCCTGCATGGTCGCCCAGCATGCGTCACGCCGCGCACGTCACGTCGTAGATGTCACGGCGGGCGGCTCAGCTGTCCTTGAGCTCGTCGATGCGGGCTGCCTTGCCGCGCAGCGCGCGCAGGTAGTACAGGCGGCCCTGGCGGACGCGGCCACGCTGTGTGACCTCGATCTGCTGCACGCGCGGGGAGTGCAGCGGAAACGTGCGCTCGACGCCGACGCCGTACGAGATCTTGCGCACCGTGTAGCTCGACTTCACGCCCGAGTCGTGGCGGCGGATGCACACGCCCTCGAAGATTTGGACGCGCTCCTTGTCGCCTTCCCGGATGCGCGTGTGCACGCGGAGCGTGTCGCCGGCGCGGAAATCGGGGAGGTCGCTGCGGACCTGGCTGCGCTCGATGCGCTGGATGATCGTGTTCATGATTCGTCCCTAGTTACGCGGGCATCCGGTGCAACGCACCCGCCCGTTCCTTCTATTCGTCCAGGTTGCCCAGCAAGCGGTCGAGCACGATGGCCACGGCCGACCGGACGGAAAGATGATTGTACGCCGGCTCCCCCGCGTCTCGATGCGCCCGCTCGAGTGCGGGCAACCTCAGGTCCGCGCTCCCCAGGATCTCCGGCGCGAGGCCGTGCCCCGTTCCGAAGACCAGCAACACCGGGTCGCTCGCCGACGTGATGCGGCGTCTCAACTCGGTGTAGGGCAGTACGCCCTCGCGGAGCTGCGCGCCGGTCACGACGACGATCGGCGCCCGCCCGGTCGTCGCCTCGATCTCGGCCTTGGCCGATGCGAGCGACGGGAGCACGCGCAGATGGCCCATGGCCTCGCCCCGGTGGGGGTTGACGCCCGAGCCCTCGCCCTCGATCCAGTGATGCAGGATCCGACCGACCAGCCGCTGCTGCTCGGCCACGGGCGTCACGATGAAGACCGCCCTGCACCCATAGGTGCGCGCGCTGCGGGCCACGTCGTGGATGTCGACGTTCGTGACGGCCGTCGCGACCACCTCTCCGACCTTGTTCAGGACGGGGTGGTGGACGAGGGCAACGAAGATAGTCATTTTGCGCTCGACGTCAATCGGTTTCGTCCGCCGCCCCACAATTCACAGTGATGTCATGGGGATTCATGTTGTCGTGTCGATTCGCCCCACCGGTCGGTGCTCGGCGCGATCTCCGCCTGGTTTTCGGCGGTTCGAGCACCTCGGGGTGGACCTCGACATAGAGCGCCCACAGGTCAGGCCGACGCAGTCGCGTGCGCGCCATCGCCTGTGCGCGCCGCCACGCGCGGATGGCCGCGTGGTTGCCCGAGAGCAGCACGTCTGGGACTGATTCATCTTCAAAAACACGTGGTTTTGTGTAATGTGGGTATTCGACGAGGCCGTCCTCGTGGCTCTCCTCGACGACGGATTCGGGGTTGCCCACCACACCGGGCAGCAGCCGCGCGACCGCGTCGACGATGACCGCCGCCGCAGGTTCCCCGCCGCCCAGCACGTAGTCGCCGATGCTCACGATCTCGTCTACCTGCGGCTCGATGCGCGCGTCGAAGCCCTCGTAGCGGCCGCACAGCACGATGAGCCCGGGCCCTGCGGCCCAGCGCCGCACGCGCGCCTGTTCGAGCAGGTGGCCCGCCGGCGAGAGCAGGACGACCGGTGCGCCCGGCGCCGCCTCGCGAACCGCGCGGAGACAGGTCGAGATGGGTTCGATCTTCATGACCATACCCGCGCCGCCGCCGAACGGCGTGTCGTCGGTGGTCCTGTGCCGGTCGGTCGCGAAGTCGCGGATCTGCGTTGTCCGCAGCACGACCAAACCGCCATCCTCCGCCTTGCCGAGGAGGCTCTCGCGGAACACGCCGTCGAAGTAGCCGGGGAAGAGCGTCAGGATGTCAAACGTGAAGGCCATGGGACGCGCACGCTAGCACACGCGCGGGGTTGCGGGTAGGCGATGGCGGACGCGGCCGGGAGATGGCATGCTCCGCGGCCCCGCGCTCGGCGGGGTGGGGCTCGCATGTCACTTCGCGCACCGCTCACGCTGCTCGCGGCCTGCGTGGCGCTTGGCGGTTGCTCGCGCGCTTCGACGCGATCCGAGGCCGTGGAGCACGCAGCCGCCGCGCGGCCCGCGACGCTGCCCGCGTGCGTGAGCTACGCGACCCTCGCGGCCGGCAAGGTGACGAGCGCCGCGCTGCACGAGCTCTCGGGCCTCGTGGTCGGCCGGCGGCAGCCACAGGTGCTCTGGACCCACAACGACAGCGGGGACGCGCCTCGCATCTACGGGCTCGACCGGCAGGGGCGGCACGTGGCCACGTTCGAGCTCGAGGGCGCGACGGCCGATGACTGGGAGGACATCGCGATCGCGGCGTGCTCGCCAGCTGCGCCGGATCCGTGTCTTTACCTCGCGGACACCGGCGACAACTTCTACAGGCGTCCCTCGCTCGCCCTGTATCGCGTCCCGGAGCCCGCCGTGCTGCCGCCGCTGCCCGCCCCGGGTGCGCTGCCGGATGTGACACGGATCCCGTCGCAGGGCTTCACGCGGCTCGGATTCATGCTGCCCGCGGGGCCCGCGAACGTGGAGTCGCTCGTGGCGCTGCCCGACGGGCGGCTCGTGATCGTGACCAAGCGCAAGGATCACCGCGCCGAGGTCTTTCGCCTCACGCCCGGGCCGACCGCCATCACGCAGGTCGAGCCGCTCGGCGAGCTCGGCGTGGTGGACCCGGCCGATCCCGAAGATCGCGGCGCGATGGCCACCGGGGCCGATCTGAGCCCGGACGGCGCGTGGCTGCTGGTGCGCACCTACAACCGGCTGTGGCTCTTCGGCGTGGGGGGCGCGCTCGGCCTGCCGCCGTCGGAGGCTCCGGCCGCGCTGCGCAGGGTGGCGCGCGTGCGGGTGCCGGCACCCGTGGAGCCGCAGGGCGAGTCCGTGGCCTGGGATCCCGCGGGCGGCTACTGGCTCGTGTCCGAGTCGAACGGCGACGAGCCGACGCTGTGGCGCGTGGCATGCGCCCCCTCCCGGCCGTGACCGCCACCTCCGAGCCCAAGTCGCCGGCCGCGAGCGCTCCGGCCGCGCGGCGAGGCGAGGTCGCCGCCCTGCTGCACCTCGCGTGGCCGCTCATCGTGGCCTACCTGGCGCAGATGGCGATGGGGGTCATCGACACCGCGATGATCGGACGCGTTAGCGTGGATGCGCTGGCGGCGCTGGCACTCGGAAACTCGGTCATGATCTCCGTGCTCGTGACGGGCGCGGGCGTGGCCCTCGGCCTGGATCCGCACGCGGCGCGCGCCGTGGGCGCGGGCGATCCGCGCCAAGCGGGCCGGCTGCTGCGGCAGTCGGTCTACCTCTCGACCGCGTTTGCGCTGCCGCTTGTCCTGGTCTTGCAACACACGGGCCCACTGCTGCGCGCGATGGGCCAGAAGCCCGAGGTCGTCGACCTCATGGTGCCCTACCTCGATCTGCTCTCGTGGAGCGTGCTGCCCTCGATGTGGACCTTCTGCTACCGCGGCTTCGTCTCCGCGGCAGGGCGCCCGACCATCGTGCTCGCCTCGACGATCGTCGCTACAGCCCTGAAGATAGCGCTCAACCGCTGGTTCATCTTCGGCGGGCTGGGCCTCGATCCCATGGGCCTGAGCGGCGCGGCGCTCGCCTCGCTCATCGCGCGCTGCGCCATCGTGGCCGTCATCGCCGGCTACGCGCGCGTGCATCCGGTCTTTCGGCCCTACCGCGCGCCCTGGGGCCTGCCCGAGCGGGCCTCGCTCGTGAAGCTGCTACGGACGGGGTTGCCGCTCGGTGTTCAAAATGGCATCGAAGTCGCCGGCTTCTCGCTCGTGACGCTGCTCATGGGGCTCGTGTCCTCCGCCGCGCTCGCCGCGCATCAGGTCGCGCTGAACGTCGCGTCCGTGACCTTCCAGGTCCCGTTCGCCATCGGCGCCGCCGCGGCGGTGCGCGTCGGTCACGCGGTCGGGCGTCGCGACGAGCCCGGCCTCGCGCGCGCGGGGTGGACGGCCTTCTCGGTGGGCGTGGTCTTCGGCCTCGGATCGGCCCTCAGCCTCTTCGTATTTCGAAGCGATCTCGCGCTGTTGTACCTGCCGGACGCCGACCCGGTCGTCCTCGCGCTCACGGCCCACCTGCTCGCGATCGCGGCCGTCTTCCAGCTCGCCGACGGCGCGCAGGCCATCGGCTTCGGCGTGCTGCGCGGCCTCGACGACACGCGCTTGCCCGTGCTCTTCAACGTGCTCGGCTACGCGATCTTGGGCCTCCCCTTCGGCTGGTTCACGGTCTTCCATCTGGGGTGGGAGCCGGGAATGCTCTGGTGGGGGCTCTCCATCGCGCTCGCCGCGGTCTCGACCCTGCTCGCGCTGCGGTTTCGCGCGGTCACGCTGCGCCGGGGCAGATGATCGCACAGGAGGGCTTACGCTCCGCTTCCAAATGTGACAACCTCGCAATTCGGAGAGGCGCTCTGTCGGGTGGGTCGTGTGGTTGGGGACTTCGGTCTCCTCGTGTGTCGACTGCGTTCACAGCCCAAGGTTTCGAGCTTGACGCCCCGCGTCAACGCGACGATTCTGGGCGCCCGGGGCCGGAGCGGCAAAGAGGCTCTCGTTGCGGCAAGTGTGCACCAATTGCGGTTTTCCCCACGCGCCAGGGCGCCAGTCCTGCGCGAGCGTGCCCGCGTTTCCCGAAGGCACGGTCATCGACAACCGCTTCGCGGTGCGCGGCGTGCTCGGCACCGGTGGCATGGGCACGGTGTACCTGGCGCAACAGCGCTCGATGGATCGCGAGGTCGCGCTCAAGGTGCTGCGCGACGAGTTGGCGTCTGACGATCACGCGGTCGAGCGCTTCCTGCGCGAGGCGCAGGCCTCGTCGCGGCTGCACAACCCGCACACCGTGACCGTGCTCGACGCCGGGCGGACCGAGGATGGGCTGCTCTACATCGCGATGGAGCGCCTCAACGGGCGCACGCTCGCGGATCTGCTGGAGGAGCACGACGGCCGCCTGCCACCGCTGCGCGCCATCGCGATCATCGAGCAGGTGCTCGATTCGCTGGAAGAGGCGCACTCGGTCGGGATCTTGCACCGCGACGTCAAGCCCGAAAACATCTTTCTTCTCGATGATATCGGTGCCCGCGACTTCGTGAAGGTGCTGGACTTCGGCATCGCGCGCATCGACGAGCTGCCGCCGACGCAGGCCACGGTTGCCCACCTCGTGGTCGGCACCCCGCTCTACATGAGCCCGGAGCAGATGGAGTGCGGTCGCCAGGACGCGCGCAGTGACTTGTATTCACTTGCGTTTCTCTTCTTCCAGCTGCTCAGCGGGCGGACCCCCTACGAGGGCGACAATCCGCTCGTGATCACGATCAAGAAGGTCACGGAGCGCGTCCCGAAGGTCAACGAGATCGCGCCCGACGCCGCGATCCCGGAGGGGCTCCAGTTCCTGCTCGAACGGACGCTACAGCCGAGCAAGGAGAAGCGACCGCGCGACGTGGCCGAATTCCGGGAGCTGCTCTTCGGCGCGACCCGCGCGCTGCGGGACGACAGCTCGCTGTTCGCGCTCGGAGACCACGCGCCCACGCCGCATCAGACCCTCGCGCCGCCGCAGATCGGGGCGCCCCCGCAGCCTCTGCGACCGGGCCCCGCCGTGCCGTCGCCGCTGCCCCCGCAGCCGAACACGCCGCGTCCTGTGCCGCGTCCGGAGCGGCCGTCCGCGGTTGGCTTCGACTCGCTGCCGCCGCCGCCCGCGCCGCCCGTCGTGAATCCCGAGACGCCGCCCCCGATCGCGCCACGCCCCGGCGGCAACCTCTTGCGGGACCGCCCGGGCTCGCTCACACCGCTCGCGCCCGCGTCGCCGAGCCGTGACGGGCTCCGCACCTCGCAGCCGGAGCGGCTTCCCTTCGCGCCGCGCGACCGCCTCACGACCGGCGATTCCGTGCGGCCCGAGGTCACGCCGGTCGCGACCGAGAACCCCTTCGTCTCCTCGCGAAACCGCACGATGCCGGGGGACCGGCGCGCGGCGCAGCGGCTGCCCTGCCTCGTGTCGCTGCACTACTCACACGAAGGGGCCGAGCAGACCGGGACGATGACCGACGTCAACGAGGCCGGCGCGTTTGTCGCGGCGCGGCTGCTGCCGGCGTTGGGCACTACGATCGACGTCAGGCTGCCCGGGCGCGCCAAGGGGCGCATCATCGTGTTCAGCGCGCTCGTGATGCGCGTCGTCGAGACGCCGAACGTGCCCGGCGCGGTGCGCGGCTACGCGGTGCGCTGGCGGAGCGTCAAGCAGTCGCCCGTGCACATGACGATCCTGCAAGCGCTCGCAGAGGTCAGCGCGGGCAGCAAGAAGCCCTTCCTGCGGCGCACCCAGTATTAGCGCGGCTGTGCAAAACGTTGAAAATAATCATCGTGTTGGATGGGCGCAATGGCGTCGAGAGCGGCACGACGACGGCGAGACGGCGGGCGCTGGCGCCCTCCCGGCCCCCCGCGCTCACAGCGACGAGCCGAGCGACCAGCCCACGAGCGAGGCGTCATCGCCGCCGGTGACGAGCAGAGACTCGCCGGCGAAGGTCAGGGCCCGGACGGACACGCCGGCGCAGGGCTGCGCGCAGTGGCGCACGAGCAAGGCGCGGGGTTTGCCGCTCGCGACGTCCCAGACGCGCGCGCTGCCGTCGTCCGATCCGGTCGCGAGGCGGGTGCCGCTTGGCGAGAAGGCGAGGACCCGCACGGGGCTGGTGTGACCGACAAGCAAGGTCGATACCGCTCCGGAGTCCGCCTCGATCAGCGCCGCGTGGCTCGGGCCGCCCGAGACCGCGAGGAGCGCGCCGTCCGGCGACCGCGCGATCGCGGCGTCGGGTCCCGTCCAGGGGGAGGTCCAGAGCGTGTCGAGCGAGGCCGTCTCGAGCTCGCGGACATCATGCGCGCCTCCTGCGTCGGTCGTGAACACGGCGAATCGGGCGCCGTCTGCGCGGACCGCGAACGCCCCGACGAGCAGGCCGGAGCCGGGAGCCCAAGCCCAAAGACTTTTTCCAGTCCATGGGTTGCGCGCCGACAGTGAGGCCCCTGCGGCGGCCAGCAAGGCCGGATCGGCCCCCGGCGTGAAGCCGACCGAGGCCACCCAAGCGCCCGTGCCGAAGGACTTGAGGTTCGTGCCGGCCGCGCCGCTCCAGACCCGGACGGTGGCGTCGAGCGCGCCCGACGCGAGGACGCTGCCGTCCGGGACGGTCGCCACCGAGCGCACCGGCTGGCTGTGCCCGAGGAGCACGCCGCCCGCCCCACCCGTCGAGGTCCATGTGCGCACGCCGAGGTCATCGGAGGCCGTGGCGAGGTCGTAGGGCGCGCCTGGGAGCGTCGTGGCGGCCACGGCGCGGATCGGGCCGCTGTGCCGGAACACGGGCGAGGACCAAGCGCCGCCCGCGATCGAGCGCACGAACGGGCCGTCCCGATCGCACGCGAGCCAGATCGCCGCGCCGTCGGGGGTGTAGGCGAGGTCGGTGCCGATGGCTCCGGGGGCGGCCTTGGCGGCTGGCAGGCCGGCCTTGGGGGCGCCGGAGACGGCGTCGATCACGATCACGCTTCGATCGGTGAGCAGGACCGCGAGCGAGCCGCCATCTGGGGCGTAGGCGAGGGCGGCGACCGTTCCGGGGACCGCGGCGAGCGGCCCGAGCGCCGCCGCCACGTCGACGTCCCATCGTCCGACGAGCCCGGCCGAGGCCGCCGCGCAGTGCGGCGCGGTGGGCGAACACGAGACGGCCACCACGGGCCCCTCGAGCGTCGCGAGCTGGGCCAGCTGCGCGCCCGATTCGAGTTCCCACAGCCGCACGGTCTGGTCTTCGGCGCCCGACACGAGGCGCAGGCCGACGTTGTCGCCGCCGCGCGCCCAGTCCACCGCTCGCGGCGGTCCCTCGTGGCCGAGCAGGTTCGCCGCGACCAGCCCGGACGCGCTCCAGCGAACGCGCACGGCGCCGTCGGCCGACTCTGCCAGGGCGAGCTTCGATCCGTCCGGTGACACCGCGATCGCGCGGGCCTCGCCGCCCGGCGTGTCCACCGCGACCGAGACCGCTCCGCTGCCGGCGTCGAAGCCGCGCAAGAGCTGGTCCGCGCCGACGCTCCACGCCGCCTCGCCCCCGGGCGCCCAAGCGACGTCGGAGACGGCACTGGTGTGGCTGAATTCACTTCGCAACACCGCGCCGCTCTGGACATCGAGGACGAGCACCGTTGACGCGAGCGAGAGCAGCAGTCGCGTGCCGTCGGGGGACAGCGCGATGCGTCCCGATCCGCGGCCGGGCGACTGCCACAGCGGGCAAGCAGCCTCTTCGTCCGTCGCGCCGTCGCAGTCATCGTCGATGCCGTTGCACGCGGTCTCCGGCGTCGCGCCATAGCCCTCGACCGAGACCATCGGCGGATCGATCCAGCCCGACGCGCCCTCGCAGACCCGCTTCGTGCCCGCGCACACGCCGGTCGCGAAGGAGGCCGGCGGCGCGTCCAGGCCACCGTCCGTCGCGCCGTCGCAGTCGTTGTCGACGCCGTCACAGCTCGTCTCGGTCGCCTCGTACGCAGCCAGGATGTCGCTGTATTCAGGTTCTTTCCAGCCATCCGATCCGCCGCACACCGCCAGCGCGCCGGAGCAGGCGCCTCCCTGCTTCGTGGCCGGCGGAGGACTCAGATCCTCGTCCGTCAGGCCGTCGCAGTCGTTGTCCAGGCCGTCGCAGACGAAGTCCTTGTCGTAGGCTTCGGCGACGCCCGTGTAGTCGCACTCCGGCAGGCCCTTGAGGTTGCACTTGACCACCGCCGCCGCGCACACGCCCGCCGTGAGGCAGCCGAGGGTCGTGGGATCGAGGGACGGGTCGCAGGACGTCGCGTCGGGGAGGTCCGCGTTGGCCACGGCTCCCGCGTCTGTGGCCCCGTCCGCCGCGCTCGCCAGGTCCGCGACGGTCGCGCCGGCCGAGTCCGCCGTCACCGGCTGCGCGAGGTCAGATGCGTCTGCGCCGCCGACGCCGTCGGTCGGAGCTGCGACGTCGCCGGCGACCTCCAGGGCTTGCGCGCCGTCGGGCTCGCCGTCTTCCGACGCCATGCCGTCCCCATTGGATTGGGTGGCGTCGGCCGCGACGTCAGCCCAGGCCGCGTCCCAGACTTCGGATCCCGTCGTCTCTGTCGACGCGGGGGAGGTGTCCGCTCCAAAGACCGAATCGGGCCCAACTTCGACGGGCTCCGTGTCCGCGACGTCTGCTGTGATCGCGTTCGCTGCGTCGTCCACGTCCAGCGTCTCCGGACCGCCCGGCACGTCCCGGCCATCGCTGCCATATACGACGTCCACCACGGGACGACCACTACCACCGCCACCGCACGCAGCGGCGGCAGCGCAGACAATTCCGTACACCAGGAGGCGCGCGTTCACGCCCACACGATCGTCGGTCATGCATGCCGGGTCAAGGAACGGAGGACGGAGGCGGGCGAGGATCCCGAAGCGGCCTCCAGGTCAGGGCTGCCCCCTACAACGCGATAACGCCCCACGCGCCCGAGCCGATGAACGCGGACCACAGGTTCGGGTGCGCCCATCGCGGCTCGGCGAGGATCTCCCGCTTGGCTTCGCGCAGCGCGTCGACGCGTGTCCGACCGGCGAGGAGCTTCTTGTAGAACGCGACCATGAGCGCCTTGGTCGCGTCGTCATCGACCTCCCACAGGCTCATCACGAGGCTCTCGGCTCCCGCCATACTGAAGGCGCGGCGCAGGCCGAAGACGCCTTCGCCGTTGCGGACCTCGCCGCGGCCCGTGCTGCACGCCGACAGGACGACCAGGTGCGTTCCCCAGAGGTCGAGTCCGGCCACCTCGAGGGCCGTGAGCGCGCCGTCATTGGCGTCTGTGCTGCGCGTGTGGATGCCCGCGAGGACGAGACCGGAGCGCAGCAAAGGGTTGTCGCCTACGAGCGGGCTCCGTGTCGGTCTGGACCTGCCGGGATTCGTGTCGCCCTCGTCAGACCAGACGGCCTGCGCGCCTCGGCCGCCGCTGGGTGCTGCGACGGCCCCGTCTTCCAGGAAGAAGCCGTGGGTCGCGATGTGCAGGAGGGCGGGGCCGCGGGCGGACTTGACCGCGCCCTCCGTGGCCTGGGCGCGCAGGAAGGAGCGGGCGCCCGTAAGCAGCGGGGCGATGGCGCTGGCCTCGATGCTCGTTCCGACGAGGCGGGACCAGGTCATCTCGGCCACGCCGCCGGCCCTTCGCCCCGATTGGCCGCGCGTGCCCTTGGGTGAGGCGTCGGCGTCGAAGTCCGGATCCGCGACGATAAGGGGTCCCTCGCGATGTGTGTCGCGCGCGGCGAGGCGCAGCAGATCGCGGCCGCTGCCCAGGTAGTGCATGCGCAACGTCTCGATGAGGTAGCGTCCCGTCTCGTCGACGAGCGCCTCGAAGGGGATCGTGTGCAGGGCAGCGTCGGGCGCGAGCAGCACGAGCGTCGCGCCGGAGATCGCAGGGCGAATCGGGGCCATCACGAGCGCGTCGAGCTTGCGCAGCGCACCTTTCGGAGACGACGCGTGGGTCGCCAGCGCCACGCGTGCGGCTTCGGCGGTCTCGTCGATGGCCTTGGCGGGACCGAGGTCCAATGCAGTGGGAGCGCCTGTGTGTCTCAGCACGAAGGCAGCGTAGCGCGCGTCCAGCCACCGGGTCTGCGCGTCGCGCCCCATCGGATTGAAGCGCTCGAAGCGCAGGAATTCGACGAGGACGGCCTCTTTCGGGAGCGCCCCCTGGACGGCCTCGACGGTGGCCGGCAACAGGGTGGCCTGGAAGTGCGAGGAGCGCCCGGCCAGGTCTTGCTCCAGCGCCTCGATTCGCCCCTGCAACGCGGCGCTGCGTTCGCGCAGGGCCTGCGACGCCCTCGGATCAGGGCCGCGCCCGTACAGGTCGGACAGCGCGCCGCGGGCGGCGACCAGATCGGCGAGCAGTCCGCGCTCGACCGGGCCGGCGTGCCGGCGCAGCGCCTCCAGGCCCTCCACGACGGCGTCCAGCACTCGCCCCTTGCGCTGCAGCACGGTGCCGAGCCCCATGTGCGCGCCCACGGACGAGACGCGCGACGCGGACATCGCCAGGGAGATGGCCGAGTGCGTCGAGCCCACGAGCGTCGCGGCGAACGCGTGCTTCTGGGCCTCCGAGCCCGTGACGAACAGGCTCGCGAGCTGCCGCTCCTCGACCGCGATCGCGCGCCGCATGACGCCCGCCGCGCCCAGGAGGTCACCCTTGGCCGCACGCAGCGTCGCGAGGTTGTGCAGGCTCGACCCGAGCGCCGGGTGGTCTGGCCCAAGCGACCTCTCGCGTACGGCGAGCGCGCGCCGGTGCAGTGGTTCAGCCGCCTCGAGGTCCCCCTTGGCCATCAGCAGATTGGCGAGGTTGTTCAATACAATCGCAACATCGGGGTGATCGACCCCGCGCACCTTCTCCCAGATCGCGAGCGCGCGCCGATACATGGCCTCCGCGCCGCCGAGCTCGCCCTTGAGCTTGAGGAGGAGCGCGAGGTTGTTGAGCGCCTCCGCGACGTCCGGGTGCCCGAGTCCCAGCGCCTTCTCCCGGATCGCGAGTGCGCGCCGGTACAGCGCCTCGGCGCCTGCGAAATCGCGCCTGTCCTGAAGCAGTGACGCGAGGTCGTTCAGGCTCCGCGCGACATCGACATGCGCGGGGCCAAGCGCCTTCTCGCGGATGGCGAGCGCGCGCCGGTACATGGGCTCGGCGGCCTTGAGATCGCCCTTGTCGTGCAACAGCGACGCGAGGTGATTCAGACAGTTCCCCACGTCCGCGTGCTCCGAACCGCGAGAGCGCTCCCACACCGCGAGCGCGCGCCGGAACAAGGGCTCGGCGGCGACGAGATCTCCCCTGGCGTGCAGCACCAGCGCGAGGTTGTTCAGGCTCTGCGCGACTGCCGGGTGCAAGGGCCCGAGGCCCCGCTCGCGGGCGGCGAGCGCACGCCGGTTGAGCGCCTCCGCGGCGTCGAGTTCGCCACGCTGCCGCAGCAGCAGCGCCAGGTTGTTGACGACCGCCGCCACGTCGAGGTGATCGCGCCCGAGCGTCCGTTCCCAGATCGCGATCGCGCGCCGGTACAGCGGCTCCGCGGCGTCCAACTCTTCCAGATCGTGCAAGTGCGACGCGAGCGTTTGTAGGTCGTCGGCGAGGTCCGCGTGATCGGCGCCAAGCGCCTTCTCCTGGATCGCGATCGCCCGCCGAAGAAACGGCACGGCGCCTCTGAGATCGCCTCGGGCGTGCAAAGCCATCGCGAGGTTCTGCAGCGTAACGACGAGGTCGGGGTGGTCGGGGCCGAGCGCCTTCTCGCTGATCTCGAGCGAGCGGCGTCCGTGCTGCACGGCGCCCGCGAGGTCGTCGAGCACGTACAGAATGGCCGCGAGGTGGCCGAGCGGCGACGCCACGAGGGGGTGTTCGGGACCAAGCGCAGCCTCCAGGATCGCGACGGCGCGCTTGAGCAGCGGCACCGCCCCAGCCAGGTCGCCCTTCTTCTTGAGCAACGCCGCGAGGTTCGTCAAGCTGGCCGCCACGTCGGGGTGACCCGCGCCGAGCGTGCGCTCCCGAAGCGCCAGGGCGCGCCGGTACATGGGCTCCGCGCCCGTGAGATCGCCCGTGGCCTTGAGCACGAATCCGAGGTTGTTCAGGGCCACGCCGACCGCGGGGTGGTCCGGGCCGAGGATCGCCTCACGTATCGACAGCACGCGTCGTGCGATCGGCAAGGCGTCCGCAAACTTGCCCTCCGCAGCAAGTCGCCCGAATTCGACGTCGAGCTTGTCGGCTTCGTCGAGCGCGGAGCGCTGCGCGGGCGCCGGCTCGCCCGCCCTCGCCATGCGCGTGCTCGCAGGCGCACACAGCGCGAGCACGAGCAACGCCGAATAGGCTGCTCGGCGTCTACCCCGATTCGTGTTACGCCTCACGCTTGCTCGCCCGCGTCGCCAGACACAGCGATTGTAGCGCCAAGCGTTCGTGTCGCGAAAGATGGGGCCGCGCCGGGCGTCCCGTTCGCCAGCATGAACGCGTCGAATTCCGTGATCGGAACGGTCCAGACCTTCTCCAGCCCCGCCACGTACGCAGCGGCCAGCTCGGCGCGCGACACGCGTCCATCCACCGCGAGGAAGCGTCGCCTCGCAAAGAGCAAGTTTCCGTATTCATTATCATAGTGTCTGGCTCGCTTGGCCAGCAGGATCGTCGAATCGAAGGCCTTCTTGCGGATGGCGTACCACTCGCGCAGGTGCTGCTCGACGACGGTGGGTTCCTTTGCCACATAGGCGTCTCGCAACACGGCCCACTCGAGCTGCACGAGCGCGATGGCCTCTTCGAATCGCGGGAAGGAGACCTGGCCGCAAGCCGCCACCGGAAACCAGTCCACCTCCACGCGGCGAACGCGGTACTGGTATCCCTCCGCGACCGTCGCGAGCCAGGCCTCGGGGTCTGCCAGGCGCGCCGCCGACAACGTGACGACCAACGCGCTCGTGCTCGCGATCTGCGCGTCGAAGAGGTACGGTTCACCGCCGACGAGGACCTTGAGCGCGGCGTCATATCGCCAGACGGGGACCGGTGCGGACGCGTCCGAGGCGACGTCGAAAGCTCCCTTCGGGCGCACCGGGAAGTGCACGAGGGAGCGCGCACGGGGTCGTCGCCCTCGTCGAGCGCGACCAGGTACGTGGGAGCCTTGTCGAGCGCGAAGCCGGGCCAGATGGCTTGGTCCGACGTGGGCCACGCAGCCATCGCGGCCTTGCTCGCGACCTGGTGCGCCTCCGCGAGCAGCGCGAGGGCCTGGGCGTCGATCGCGTTGACCGGCAGGACAGCCGCGCGTGCCCCGTCGGACGGGCCCGGACCATCAACCAACCTCGAGCCGCCGGCGGCCGGGGCGGTCGCATCGAGCGCTGCCGAGCCGTCGTGCGCGCCCCCGGCCGGCGCCGATGCCCCGTCGTCTCCGGCGGAGCACGCCCCCGCCACCGCGACGAGCAGCACGAGGACAAGACCAGAAGGTGTGCTGCGGCGGGATTCGTGTATCGTACCACCCCTGCGGACTAGACCGGACCGCCCGCGACGTGACAGGCGGCATCGCCGTGTCCGCGTCATTGGGTTCATGGTCGCTCCGACCCTGTCACGCCCGGCCGCCCCGTGCCTATTGCCGAACGTCTCCATGCCGGCGAATTGACGCCGCGAGGATGGCAAGATGGACGTGTCGCGCAGGGTCTTCGATGACGTCTCGCAGCTCATCGCGTCGCGTGAGAACCCGACGCCGCTCGTGCGGCTCTCCAGGCTCAACCCACCGGGTAGAGGCGAGCTCTTTGCCAAGCTTGAGTGGATGAACCCCTTCGGATCGATCAAGGACCGGACCGCGAAGTACCTGCTCGACGGGCTCGTGCGCGACGGGCGCCTCGCAGGCAAGAAGCTCGTCGAGCCCACCTCCGGCAACACGGGGATCGCGCTCGCGGCCCTGTGCAACCTGGCCGGGACCCATTGTGTCATCACGATCCCCTCGGGCGCGCCCGAGGACAAGGTCACGCTCCTGCGACTCCTCGGGGCCGAGGTGTGGCCCACTCCCGATGACCTGTGCCCGGTGAACCACCCGAAGGACGGCGCCATCGCGCTCGCGTTGAGCTTCATCGAGGGGGAGTCGACGCGCGACCAATTCGTGATGCCGAATCAGTACGAGAACCCTGACAACGTCCGGGCGCACTACGAGACGACGGGGCCCGAGATCCTGGACCAGACCGACGGGCGGATCAGCCACTTTTTCGCGGGGTACGGGACGTGCGGGACGCTCACGGGGATCGCGAAGTACCTCAAGGAGCACAAGCCGGACGTTCAGGTCATCGCGATCGAGCCGCGCAGGGGGCACCGGCTTCCGGGGCTCAAGAATTTCTCGGAGAGCAAGCAGCCCGCAATCCTCGATGCGTCGCTCATCGACGCGACGGTGACGGTCGACGACGAGCCGGCCTACGCGACGGCGGTGCGCCTCGCGCGCGAGGAGAGCCTGCTCGGCGGGCCCTCCACCGGGGCCATCGTGTGGGCTGCGCTGCAGGCCGAGCTGCCACAGGGGGCGGTCGCGGTGTGTATCTCTCCCGACAGCGCATTGAAATACGGTTCGTTTTATGCGGAAGTGGTGGCCAACGACGGGCAACCGCAGGTGTGAGCATGGACGACAAGGCGTTCGCGCAGCTCAAGAAGGGCGGCAAGATGAGGCAGGTCACGGGCGGCCTCTTCTCCGTTCGCCTGCACCTCTTCGCGGGCCGACTGACGACCGCGCAGACGCGCGCCATCGCGGAGGCCGCCGATCGCTTCGGCGGTGGGCGCGTCCACATCACCAGCCGGCAGGGCATCGAGATCCCGGACGTGACGCACGACGCGCTCGCGCCGCTCGAGGCGTTCCTCGCGGCGCACGACGTGGGCATGGGCGTGTGCGGGCCCACGGTACGCACGGTGACCGCCTGCCAGGGCACCGGCGTGTGCCCGAGCGCGATCATCGACTCGCCCGATCTCGCCGGGGAGCTGGACCGGCGTTACTACGGCCAATCCGTCCCCCACAAATTCAAGATGGGCGTGTCCGGATGCGCCAACAACTGCCTCAAGGCCGAGGAGAACGACGTCGGCTTCAAGGGCTGGATCGAGCCGCGTTGGGTCTCGGACGACTGCATCGTGTGCGACATCTGCGCCACGGTATGCCCGGTCGGCGCGGTGACCGTGCTGCCCGACGAGGAGCGCGTCGCGCTGGACCTCGCCGCGTGCATCGGCTGTGGCGACTGCATCACGTCGTGTGTGAGCGGCTCGATGGTGGAGGGCGCGAAGGGCTATGCCGTGTACGCAGGCGGCAAGCTCGGACGCGTCCCACGGCTCGGCCGGCGCGTGGCAGGCGTCTTGCCGTCGCGCGAAGAGGCCCTGGACGTCGCCGACGCGCTGGTCGAGTTCTTCCGCTTGCACGGTGAGGCCAGGGAGCGATTCGGCGCGACCCTCCAACGGACGGGACTGGACGCCCTCGAAGCGTTCATCGGACAAAGGACCAGGGCCCCCTCATGAGCACATCGGACACCCCAATCCAGGTCGACATCACGCGGGACGTCTGCCCGATGACGCAGGTCAAGGTGAAGATGGCGCTGTCGGCTGCGCCCGCTGTGGCGAGCCTGCGAGTGCGCCTCAAGGACGCCGCGCTCAAGAACGTCATCGCCACGCTGAAGGCCGACGGCGTCACGATCGGCGCGGTGGAGCGCGACGGGGAGACCTTCGTCCTATCGGTGCACAAGGGGGCAGGCACCGAGCGCAGGCAAACCTGACGCGGCGAGAGAGGGTGTTTATATAAAAATTCGCAAATAAGCCCGGCGCTTCCAGGAGCGAGGTTTGTCTCCGAGTCGGCTCTCCCGCCAGCTCCAGCCATGACCGAACGGGGTGACGGCTGCGTGGGGCGACAACGGATCAGGTCTGTGCCTGGGCGAGCCCGCGCATTGACTTGACCGTGACGTGGCCGCATGTTGTCGTGGCTTGCCTTGTGGAGGACACATGATGCACCGCTCTACCTTCGCCCTCGCGCTCGCTTTCGTTGCGGGTGCCCTCACGATCGCCTCGACGGCCCTCGCCACGCCGCCCGCGCTGCTGTCCGTTCAAGGTGCGCTGCGCAATGAGGCAGGTGGCCCCGCATCGGACGGCAAGTATCCGATGACCTTCCAGCTCTACGCCTCGGCTACGGAGACGCAGGCGCTGCTGACTGAGATCCAGGTCGCCGTCGACGTGAAGAACGCGACCTTCGCGACGACCCTCGGCGGCAAGGACCCGGACAAGCTGCTGGCCGCCCTGATCGGGAAGTCGGAGGTTTGGCTCGGCCTGACCATCAGCGACAACCCAGAGATGCCGCGCGTGCCTGTGCTGAGCGTCGCCTACGCCATCGACGCGACCCATGCGGCCAGCGCGGACAACGCGGACAACGCGACGACGGCCGACCTGGCCACGCTCGCGAAATCCGCCGAGGCGCTCACCAAGCCGATCACGGGCGACCTCATCGCACCCGGTTCGCTCGGCGCGTCGGCAATCGGCTTCACGTACGCGGGCTCCTCGACCAAGGGCGGACCGGCCACCGGCCTCGAGTGCACGGGCTGCATCACGCTCACGCACCTCGATCCGAGCGTGCTCGTGACCGACAACGTGACCTACGCGCCGTTCGGCGGCGCCGCGGGCGCGCTGACACCGTGGCTCGACGCGACCGGCAAGTCCGTCGCCGGCCAGGGCACGGCGATCGCGGCCCTGCAAGCCGTCTTCCAGGTGAGCGGCAAGACGGCGGGCGTCGGCAAGGCCCCCGCGGCGGGCTGCACGCTCGACGTCTCGAGCGACAGCGGTGGGCTCTGCATCGACGGCGCACCGGCCATGACCGTGCGCATCGTCGCGGACGCGGGCGGCCTCGGCGCGCTCGCGCAGGAAGGCCAGATCGTCTATCGCAAGGACGTCCCCGGCCTCTTCGTCTACCAGACCGGCGCGTGGCGAAAACTCTCGCTCGCGCCCTGGTGCGGCGACGGCGTCAAGGAGGGCGCAGAGGAGTGCGACAACGGCAAAAACAACGCCGACGCGCCCGACAAGTGCCGCGTGAGCTGCCTCAACCCCAAGTGCGGTGACAAGATCGCCGACACGGGCGAGGCCTGCGACGACGGCAACGCGGACAACACGGACGGGTGCGTGGCGAACTGCAAGCTCGCGAGCTGCGGCGACGGCCACGTCTACACGGGCGTGGAGGAGTGCGACGACGCCAACGCCGACAACACCGATGCCTGCGTCAAGGACTGCAAGAAAGCAAAGTGCGGCGACGGCTACGTACAGGCCGGGGTCGAGGAGTGCGACGACGGCAACACGAACGACACCGACGCCTGCCCGAACGCGTGCACGTCGCCGTGGACGACGGCCACCTGGACGGCATGCGGCCAGACCAGCGCGAGCGGCCCGAGCCAGTCGCAGTGCGACACGGCGTACGCGGGCTCGCTCCTGGAAGGCAAGATCACGGTCACGGGCGGCTATCAGTATTGGGTCGTGCCCCTCACGGCCACCTACCGCATCGAGGTCTGGGGCGCCGAGGGCGGCAAGCACAACTTCGGCGCCGGCGGACGTGGCGCCCGCATGCGCGGCGACTTCGCGCTCGCGGCCGGTACGAAGCTCAAGATCCTCGTCGGCCAGAAGGGAAAGGACGGCTCGTCGTACGATGTCGGTGGCGGCGGCGGCACGTTCGTGGCCAAGGACGACAACAGCCCGCTCATCGTGGCGGGCGGCGGCGGCGCGGCGGGCAACTGCGGCGGCGGCTGGAGTCAGAGCGGCCAGGACGGCAAGGCCGCCATCGGCAACGGCGCGGGCGGCGCGAGCTGCAATCAGGGTGGCTATTGCGGGTGCGGCGGCGCGGGTTCGGGCGGCGCGGGCTTCACGGGCAACGGTGGTGGCGACGGCGCCGGCAAGTCGTTTGTCAACGGGGGCACGGGCGCGACGGGCGTGCGGCCCGGCCAGTGCGTCAACGCGGGCTGGGGCGGCTTCGGCGGCGGCGGCAACGGCGGCAACGGCGGCGGCGGCGGCGGCGGCTACCAGGGCGGCGACGGCGGCTGCGGCTCGCCCGTCTACGGGGGTGGCGGCCTGAGCTATAACGCGGGCGCCAACGCGAGCAACTCCGACGGCGTGCAGACCGGCGCCGGCA
>Ga0172370_10002464_pt1 | contig 26707 bp, 25 predicted proteins | sample LakKiv5m_FD_114538 | JGI IMG/M metagenome (GOLD analysis project Ga0172370, IMG submission 114538) | Freshwater microbial communities from Kabuno Bay, South-Kivu, Congo - kab_022012_11.5m | ecosystem: Environmental > Aquatic > Freshwater > Lake | place: Democratic Republic of the Congo...
AAGGCGGGTTGAGCCCGACTTGCAGCAGGCGCAGGAATGCATCAAGGCAGCGAAACGGGACATTTCTGTTGCGAAAAAGACGTTGCCAGAGGACTGTGACTGGGCTTTTTCAATCGCCTATAATGCTATGCTCCAGTCCGCAAGGGCGTTGATGTTTTCTGATGGCTATGTGGCAGTGGGGGAAAACCAGCACAAAATAGCAGTGGATTATGCAGACGTGAAGCTTGGCGCGAAGATGGCAGACAAAATCCGGCTTTTTGATTGTATTGTAAATTCCATGCTGCGGCATGTCATTTACAATAGCAGACAAATTTTTTGCTAAAATTTGTCTTGACATGAGGAAGAAGCGGCACCGCGTGATTTACGAAAAAGCCGGCATTGTCTCGGAATACGAGGCAAAGCACGCGATAGAGACCGCCGAGGCGTTCCTTATCGGCGTATTGGCAAAGATGGGGAAAGAAAAATAGCGCCGCCATTTTGGCGCGCAGCTAACCGACCTCGAGATCATCTCGCGCCCTACTTCTTCCTTTCCTTCAGCATGTTCCCCATCTTCGCAATCAGTTTCCTCTTCTTTTCAGAATCAACGAGCGCGCACTTCAGGACGTCCACGAATGTCGCGGCTGGGATTATCTTGATTTTCCCGCGGAATTTGCGCGAGAGGTAGATGTCCTCCACGTTGCTTTTTGGGACGATTACGCTTTTGATGCCCGCCTCGATTGCCGCCTCGGTCTTCGCGGTAACGCCGCCCACGGGCAGCACTTCGCCGCGCACGGAAAGAGAGCCGGTCATGGCAATGTCCTGCCTGACAGGTATGCCCTCCATTGCGGAGATTATGGCAACTGCGATTGAAACTGACGCAGAGTCTCCCTCCACTCCCTCGTAAGTTTGCAGGAACTGCACGTGCATGTCGTATTGGGAAACATCCTTGCCCATGTGCTTCTTCATTATTGCCGAGACGTTCTCCACCGCCTCCTTTGCGATTGTGCCGAGCTTGCCCGTTGCTATGAGCTTGCCTTCGGACTTGGAGCTGGCGGGAGTCACTTCCGCGACGATTGGCATCACCAAGCCGGAAGACGAATCGCCGAGCACGGCGAGCCCGTTGACCTTGCCCACGTGATTGCCGCCGGTCATGAACACCTGGTAGTCCTTGCGGCTTTCCACAAAGCGGCTGCTCATCTGCTGCTCGATTGTCTGCGCGATTCCCCTCGCGCGGTTCACGTGCTCGGCGTCAACGAACTTCGCCTTCTCCTCGTTTGCGATGTCGCCCGCGGCGCGCACCAGCCCGCCAAGCTCGCGCAGGTTGAGCGAGAGCCGCTTTTTCCTGCCTGCCTTGCGCTTCGCCTCCTCGATTATTTCCTGCACGGCATCGAATGTGAAATGGGGGATTTTCTTGTCCTTTGAAATTTCCTGCGCCACGAACTGCACATACCTGTCGCGGTTCTCCGGCGTGTCGGGCATGGTGTCCTGAACGTACAGCTCGTAGCCGTTGCCACGGATTCTTGAGCGGAGCGCAGGGTGCATGGCGCGTATGTCAAAGAGGTTTCCCGCCGCAACGAGCACGAATTCGCAGGGAACGGGTTCTGTTTTCACTATTGCGCCCGACGAGTTTTCGCTCTGTCCGGTTATGGAATATTTCTTTTCCTGCATGGCTGTGAGAAGCTCCTGCTGGCTTCTGGGCTTGAGCGACGCGATTTCATCTATATATAATACTCCTTTGTTCGCGCGGTGGATTGCCCCCGCCTCCACGCGCACGTGCGCCGGAGTGCCAAGCCCGCCTGATTGCAGCGGGTCGTGCTTCACGTCTCCAAGAAGCGCGCCTGCCTTCGAGCCGGTGGCGTCCACGAACGGAGCCGCTTTCTTGCCCGTGTTGTCCACCACGAGCTTGGGCTCGTTGTAATCGAATGCGCCGCCCATGCGCTTGCCGAACGTGTTCGTGAAGCGGAACAGCAGATAGAGCAGCCCGACGCCCAAAAGCGCGGCAAGCACGAACCACTTGTTCTCGTTGTTGAGCGAGCCGGTCGCGTAAAGGAATATCACCACTGCGATTATCAGGAAAAGGAATGCCATGCCGTTGGGCGCGCCCTTGTAGGACGCGGCTTCGCGCTGCTTTTGCTGCTGCTGCATCATCCTGCCCTGCCCCATTTCCTCGTCGGCTTCGGGTTTTTTCTGCTTCGCGCCCGTGGCTTTTTCCGCCTGAGCGGAAATTTGCGAGAGCATCTGGTGCATCTGGCGGAACGCCGCGTACATCTGCGAGAGCTGCGGGTCTTTTTTTATTTCCTCCTCGGAAGGATAAGTCTTGACCGTGCGCACGAGCGGGCGGTTCTCGTCGTTCGGATTAGGGTAGATGAGCACGTCTTCAAGCTCGGCTGTCGGCATGAGTTCAGCCATCGCCTGCGCGAGCATGGATTTTCCCGTGCCGGGCGTGCCAATCATGAGAACGTTGCGCCTCTGCGCAGCCGCCTTTTTCACGATTTTCACGGACTCGTCCTGCCCGATTACCTGGTCAATGAGGCGCGAAGGCACCTTGATTTCTTCCGTTGTTTTGAAGCTGCGCATTTTTACACCTGAGAAAGTTGAGTGTTGAGCATGCTCTGTTCCGGTTTAAATAGGTTTGTTCCCGTCATCCCGCCTTGATTATGTCCACCGTCTGATAGGCGAGCGAGGACACCGAGGAATTGACGTTTGCCGCAAACCTCTCCTTGGCTGCGCTGCATTCCGAAGGGACGGTGCAGCGGGTGAAGTCCAGCCAGCTTCCGTAAAGCGCGGGGTCCTTGATTGAGACGACGAGCGCGTTTAGGTTGTTTACCTTCGGGGTCGTGGGGACCTTGCCCGGCCCGTATGCGTCGTTGAACTGTTCGAGCGCGGAGCGGTATTTTGCGATTAGCTCGGTCTTCTGGCGCGCGGATGCGAGCGTTGCCGAGTCGCGCTTGAGGGACGCCATCTGCGCGTTCTGGTCCGAGAGCAATTTTTCAGTCGCCTGCTTGGACGCGAGGCAGTCCTCCGCCTGAAGCTTGAAATTGTCCGCGCGCAGGTTCGCCGCGGAAAGCGAGGACGACGCCGTTTCATTCTGCTTCGCGCACTCCGCCTTCAGTTCGTCGTATTTGGACTGCGGGACCGAGCCGAGGCAGCCCGATAACAGGAGAACGGCGCACAGCGCGAGAGCGGCGAATGCTTGGTTTTGCATGAGGGAAATTCCCGCCCACCGTTTATATTCATTATGCGAAAAGGGAAGGTGTGTTAGCTTCTTGTTGACAGTGTTAATATCGTATTAACATTTATAATGATTTGTCAATACAATGCTGACAGTTGGTTTTATGGGAAAGGAAAAAACCTCGATGGTTCAGAAGAGGCGGGCGGGCACTGATGAAGAGCTTGCCGAGCTTTGCAGGAAGATGCGGCTCATGTCCGAGCGGGACGTGGATGCCACGCTTCCGCAGGTGCTGAAGGCGATGATGCTGGAGGCGCGCGACCGCCCTGTCGGGGGAAGCGAGCTTGCGCAGGCGTCGGGAATCAACAGGATTACAATCATACATCATTTGAGGCGGCTTGAAACCGCTGGCTTCGTGCGCCGCGAGGAGGGGAAATATTTCCTGCGCGTCCGCTCTGCCGAGGGCATGATTCTGGAGTTCCGCCGCGAGATGGAGCAGGCCTTTTCCGAGATGGACGAGCTTGCGCGCGAGATTGACGAGCAGTTCGGGCAGATGGAGCGGGGCGCAAGCGAGGCGGGCAGGCGCAGGCGGATTAGATAGGGGTTGTTCTCCATGACGAAAACTGAAACGCAGAAGGAGGATGCTGCAAAAAACGGCAATGAATTCATGCAGGGAAAGGATGCGAAAGATGACGCGAAGGGCGCAGCGGAGAGGAAGGATGTGAAGAATTCTCCTGGGCAGAAAGCTGAGCCGCCATCCTCTCAACACGAAAAAAATGATGACACGGAAAAAAAGCTCGCTGAAACGAACGAGCGATTGCTGCGGCTTGCCGCGGAATTCGACAATTACAAGAAACGCACGGCAAAGGAAAAGGAGCAGATTAGTGCGCACTCGGAAGCGAAATTCATGCTGCGGCTCCTTTCAATCTACGAGGAAATCGCGCTTGCGGAGAAGGAGTGCGCGAAAGTGAAGGATGCGGCGGTGAAACATGGCGCGCTTTTGGTGCTGGAAAAGCTTCGGCGCGCGTTTGAGAGCGAGGGGCTTTCCGAAATGAAGCTTGAGGGGGCGAAGTTCGACCCTTTCCTGCACGAGTCCGCGCTGCGCGAGGAGTCTGAGATGCCCGAGGGACGGATTGTGCGCGTGATACAGAAGGGGTATTCGTTCCGCGGCGAGGTGCTGCGGCACGCGATTGTTTCCGTTTCGGCTGGGAAAAAACAGGAAAAAAAGGAAGATGTTGTGGATGAAAAGGCGGAGAAGAAAACTGAGAATTGACGGGGTGTTGCCATGCAGGGATTTGCAATCGTGAAAGTCGAGGCGGACGCAGTTGCCGTGCAGGAGAACATCGTGGGGCAGTTCAACGAGTTCATGCAGCGGACAGCCGCCTCGCAGTCGTTCGTGCGCGACAACGAAGGGTATTTCCGGCTGGAATATGGAACCGGCGCGGGAGTTTCGTCCGCGCCAATCGAGGCGTTCGGGAATTTCCTGCAAAGCGCGGGCTACTCGGTGAATGGAATTTCAAGCGCGGGCACTTGCGCGGCTGAAGGCGGGAACTGCACGCGCGTTTCGTTTGAGAAAAACTGGAAGGAAGCGCACGTGATGCTGTCGACTGTGAGAGTGTATTGATTGAAACATAGTGGCCAAAAATAGTGACCAAAACATACTAACTGGATATAGAGGTGTGAAACATGGCGAAAATAATCGGAATTGACTTGGGAACTTCGAACTCCGCGGCTGCCGTCCTTGAAGGAGGCAGGCCGGTGATTGTGCCGTCCGCCGAGGGCGCGACACAATACGGGAAGGCATTCCCGTCCTACGTGGCATTCACGAAGGAAGGGGGCAAGCTCGTGGGCGAGCCGGCGCGAAGGCAGGCGGTGGCGAATCCCGACGGCACTTTCTCGGCGTTCAAGCGCAAGATGGGCACGGACTATAAGTACAATGCGTTCGGCAAGGAATACCGCCCGCAGGAATTGTCCGCATTCCTGCTCTCGAAGATAAAGCAGGATGCGGAGATGTATCTTGGCGACAAGGTGGAAAAGGCGGTAATCACCGTTCCGGCGTATTTCGACGACAACCAGCGGCAGGCGACCAAGGACGCGGGCGCAATCGCGGGGCTGGAAGTGGTCAGGATAATCAACGAGCCGACGGCTGCCGCGCTCGCGTACGGGCTTGACAAGGCGGACAAGGACCAGAAAATCGTGGTCTTTGACCTGGGGGGCGGCACGCTCGACGTTACCGTGATGGATTTCGGCAAGGGAGTTTTCGAGGTGAAATCAACCTCCGGCGACACGCAGCTCGGCGGAACCGACATGGACAACGCGATTGTGGATTATCTTGTGGGCATTTTCCTGCATGATTCGGGAATAAACGTGCAGACCGACAGGCAGGCGATGCAGCGGCTGCGCGAGGCGGGCGAGAAGGCGAAAATCGAGCTTTCAACCGTGCTGGAATCCGACATCAACCTGCCGTTCCTTTCGGCGGACAAGTCGGGCCCCAAGCACTTCGTGCACAAGCTCACGCGCGCAAAACTCGAGGAAATCGTGGAGCCGATTGTCAGCAGGTGCAAAACTCCGGTGCAGCGCGCGCTTTCGGACGCCAAGCTTGGAATGGGGCAGGTGGACAAGGTCATACTGGTCGGCGGACCTACGAGGATGCCGATAATACAGAGGTTCGTGGAGAGCACTTTCGGCAAGAAGCCCGAGCGCGGCGTTGACCCGATGGAGTGCGTGGCAATGGGCGCGGCAGTGCAGGCGGGAGTGATTTCGGGGGACGTGAAGGACATTCTTCTGCTGGATGTCACGCCGCTTTCGCTGGGAATTGAGACAATGGGCGGAGTGCTTACCAAACTTATTGAGCGCAACACCACCATCCCGACGAAAAAGTCGCAGATTTTCTCGACTGCCGCGGACTTCCAGAATTCGGTGGAGGTGCATGTGCTGCAGGGCGAACGCGCGATGGCGCGCGACAACGTGGAGCTTGGGAAGTTCTCGCTTGTGGGAATCCCGCCCGCTCCGCGCGGCATCCCGCAAATCGAGGTAACGTTTGACATTGACGCGAACGGCATAATACACGTTGGCGCAAAGGACTTGGGTACTAACAAGGAGCAAAAGATGCAGATTGTCGCCCCGCACAAGATGGACAAGACCGAAATCGAGAAGAAGATGCGCGAGGCGGAGCAGTTCGCAGAGGACGACAAGCGGCTGCGCGAGGAGGCGGAGCTGAAGAACGAGGCAGAGGCGCTTGCATATTCCGCTGAAAAAACCATGGGCGAAATCGGCGACAAGATACCTGCGGAGCTCAAGGCAAAGGTGCAGGAGGCGGCAAAGGAAACGAAAGACGCGCTTGCCAAGAACGACATTCCGGCGATAAAATCCGCGGTCGAGAAGCTCAAGAAAGTCCTGCAGGATGCGGGCGGCTCGCTCTATGGAAAAGGCAATCAGGGCGCGGGCGGGCCCGGTGGCGCGGGAGGGGCTGGGCCTGACTTTGGAGCTGGCGGCGCACCGGGCGCAGGAGGAGCGGGCAACGACAATGTGCAGGATGCGGATTTCAAGAAGGTTTGAATGGAGAAATAGGGGAGACGAGAATCATAAGGTGAGAAATATGGCGAAGAAAACAGCAAGGAATACAAAAACAAAAGGAAAGGCGAAAAAGAAGGTCGTGAAACGAAGCGCGAAGAACGCTCGCAGGCAGAAGGAATGCAACTGTTGCTGCTGCAGATAAGCGGTTGCTTCCCTCTTTCTTTTTTCGCAGCATTCAGCGCAACACAAGCATTCAGCGCAACACAAGCATTCAGCGCAACACAAGCATTCAGCGCAACACGATTAGGTTCGCCATCCCCCTGCGCTTGCGCTCCACAAGGCCGTTGTGCTCCATCCTGTCGAGCATGCGCGAGACTTTCACCTTGGAAAAGCCGGTGAGTTTGATTACCTCGGACTGGAAGACCGAGCCCTGCCTTTCCTGCAAAAGCGCGATTACCTTTTTTTCGTCGGAATCAAGCTCGGAGAGATTCACCTTCCTTGATGCTGGCAGGGCGGGCACGGTTGCTGGCGCGGAGGGCGCCGAATCTGGCGCGGGGGAGGATGCGCCCGGCTGCTGAGATGGCAGGCGCGCCGAGGATGATTTTCGCTCGCGCAGGAGAATCCACGCAATCGTCAGCCCTATTGCAAGCACGAGCGCGGAGATTATTATGTTCTGGGTTTGGACTACTTTTTCGTGCGGGCAGTTCTCGGCTGCGAGGTCGGTGCAGCTCCCAGCCGCAAGCTCGTCCAGCGTGCGGTTGTAGAAGAAAACCGCGACTGCGAAAAGCGCGAGAACTGCCACAAGCGCTGCGAGAAGCCCCTTGTTTTCAGTAAAATCCATGAGACATCGCCTCGATGAAACTAGTTTCAAGAGTAGATATTTAAACGGTTTCGGAACGCTCATGCACAGAAAAAATTTGGAGGCGGTTGAATGGCAAGGCAGGTGTTCAAGGTAGCTGGCATGCACTGCCCGTCATGCGAGAAGGTTCTGCAGATGGACATTGGGGAAATTTCAGGCGTGAAGTCCGTGAAAGCCTCGTCCAGGAGCGGGACTGTTGAGGTCGAGGGCGAGGGGTTTGATGCTGCTGCCGTGAAAAAGGCAATTGTGCGGAACGGCTACAAGGCTTAGGAAAGCCCGCATTGTGGCTGCGGCGTAGCCAGTACGGAACGGCTACAAGGATTAGGGATTCGGAATCGGGGAGTGTTGCGATGGAACTGAACAAGACAATATATATCGGAGGCATGACCTGTTCTGCCTGCGAAAAGCTGGTAACCGGGGCTGTTGAATCAGTCGGCGGCAGGGTGCATTCAATTGACGCGAGGGCGGGCATGGCGGTGGTGGATTACCCGAAGGATTCGCAAGCGCGGCTCAAGTCCGCCGTCGCAAGCGCGGGCTACGAGCTTCTCGAGGATGAGGGGCGCGTTGCCACAGCGGAGCCCTTTGAGCAGGAAATACAGCTCTTCGCGCACATGCTCTTGGAGGGCGACGGCGCGCTTGCAGTCGAGCGGAGACTTCTGAAAATGTCATTCGCGAGCATCATCCTAATTGCTTTTGCCGGATTTTTCGCCTATATTTTCGTGCTGCGGGGACTGCCCGACTTCGGCTCGCGCTTCCCCTTCCTCGCATACGGCGTGCTGTCCTCGGTCGCAATCACCGCCTCGGTGGCGCACTACTATTCGCACAGGAAGCAATTCACGTGCATGGAAGGAATGATGATTGGCATGACCATCGGCATGATGGCGGGGTTCATGTTCGGCGCGGTAATCGGCGCTACGAACGGCATGTTCTTCGGGAGCGTGTTCGGGATGGCCGTGGGCATGGTTACTGGAGCATACTGCGGCAAGTGCTGCGGGATAATGGGAGTAATGGAGGGCATGATGGCGGGGCTCATGAGCGGGACAATGGGCGCGATGCTCTCGGTCATGATGCTCGCAGACAACCTCGCGATTTTCATGCCGATTTTCATGGCTTCCTGCCTTGCGCTTCTTGGCGGGCTGACCTACATGATTTACACGTCAGCAGGAAAGAGGGAGGAAGGGCAGCTCATGCCGTTTGCGAAATTCGCGGCGATTTCGCTTGGGTTCGTGCTGCTCACTGCGGCTGCGATGTTCTTCGGGCCCAGGGGGCAGATAACCGTTTAGGATAATCATCTGGGATTAGGAGGAGGTAACAATGAATTACGAGAAAATATTCTGGCTGCTTGCCATCGTGGTTGCGGTGGGCTTTTTTGCCTTCCTCGCTTTCGGAGCCGCGGTGCAGCCTGCCAACGCCGCGTCTGCGAGAGCGGAGGGGAGCGCCTATTATGCGCCCTACCCCGGAGCAGGCGGCGCTGGGACGGGCGCGCCTTCGGGCGCGGTTGCGCCCCAAGGACCCTCGGCTCCGACAGGGGGGCGGCCTGCGCAGGTTGTGAATGGGGCGCAGGAAGTCCGGCTTTACGTGCAGGGCGCGAACTATTATCCGAACCCGATAAGGGTGAAAAAGGGAGTGCCCGTGCGACTGGTGGCTGACATTGCCAATATGCCGGGCTGCTCGAAAAGTCTCGTGTTCCCGGAATTCGGTATAAGAAAAACGGTGAGCGCAGGGGACAACGTGATTGAATTCACCCCGCAAAAATCCGGGACTTTTGCGTTCTCCTGCTCCATGAACATGTACAGGGGCACGATGGTGGTCGAGGAGGATGACGGCAGCGTCGCGCAATACGCGGGCGCAGCCCTTCCATCCGGGAGCACGTGCGGCGGGGGCGGGGGAGGCTGCGGGTGCGGCGGGTGAAAGGAGCGTAAAATGAGATTGGCGAGGGCAAGGAGGCGCGATGCCCAATGGGGATTGCGGCAGAGCGGCGCGTTTTTGTCTGCACGACATGACACTGCGAAGATGATGCGTTTGGGAGGATTGCGAACATGAAAAAAGAGGATTTTACCATCAACGGCATGCACTGCGCAAGCTGCGCATCGCTCATAACAAAGGGCTTGGCGAAACTGCCCGGCGTGAAAGTTGCGAACGTTAATTACGCGGCTGCACGCGCGCAGGTTGAGTACGACGAGGTGCTGGTTGGCGAGCGGCAGATTGTCGAGCGGGTGAAGTCGCTGGGCTATTCCGCGCAGGCGGGGTTTGACAGCGGGCGCGAGAAGATGGAGCGGGCGCGGGAAATCGCCGGGCTGAGGACGAAACTCATTGCCGGGGCAGCGCTCTCCATTCCCGCGCTTGCGCTTGGCATGTTCCTGATGGACTTCCCCTACCGGCTGTGGCTGCTCTTTCTGCTCGCAACGCCGGTTGAATTCATCGTGGGATGGAGCTTTTTCCAGGGAGCCGTAGCTGCCGCGCGCAACAGGACTGCTTCGATGGACACGCTCATCGCAGTGGGAACGGGCGCGGCGTACGTTTTCTCGCTTTTCGCGCTTTTTGGATTCGTGGAGGAGCAATACTTCGAGGTTTCCGCCTCGCTCATCACGCTCGTGATTCTTGGGAAATACCTTGAGGCGGTTGCAAAGGGAAGGACGAGCGAGGCAATAAGGAAACTGATGGACCTGTCCCCGAAGATGGCGCACATAATCCGCAAGGGAAAGGAGATGGAAGTTCCTTCAGGCGAGGTGGTCGTCGGGGACACGGTTCTCGTGAAGCCCGGCGAGAGGGTGCCCGTGGACGGCATCGTGCTGGGCGGAAATTCTTCGGTTGATGAGTCGCTTGTAACCGGCGAGTCAATCCCGGTGGAAAAGACGAAAGGAAGCGCGGTGATTGCGGGAAGCATAAACAAGCACGGCTCGCTTACCTTCAGGGCAACCAAGGTGGGGAGCGAAACCACGCTTGCGAGGATTGTGAAGCTTGTAGAGGAGGCACAGGGGAGCCGGGCGCCAATCCAGAGGTTCGCGGACACCATAAGCGCGTATTTCGTGCCGGCGGTCATGGTGATTTCGCTTGCGACTTTCGCATTCTGGTATTTCGCCGCGTCGCAGCCGCTTTCGCTTGCGCTCATATTCGCGGTTTCCGTGCTTGTCATCGCCTGCCCGTGCGCGCTCGGGCTTGCCACGCCAACTGCGATAATGGTTGGCACGGGAATCGGCGCGCAGAAGGGAATGCTAATCAAGAACGCCGAGGCGCTTGAGAGAATGCACAGGATAAACGCCGTGATTTTCGACAAGACCGGGACGATTACCGAGGGAAAGCCGAGGGTTACGGACATAGTGCCGCTTGCCGGAATCTCGGAGAAGACTCTCCTGTTCCTTGCGGCGTCGCTTGAGAAGCCCTCGGAGCACCCGCTTGCTGACGCGATTGTTTCCGAGGCAAAATCAAGGGGAATCGCGCTTTCGAAAGTGCATGCCTTCCGCGCCATTCCCGGCAAGGGGGTTGCTGGAAAGGTGGGCAAAGCAGGGTATCAGGTCGGGAGCTTCAGGCTTTTCGGCGCGCTTTCCGGCCAGGCAAAGGAGGAGTCGGAGCGGCTTGAGGAGCAGGGCAAGACCGCGATGCTCGTGGGCAAGGGGGGGAAGATTATCGGAATCATCGCGGTTGCGGATGAGGTGAAGGGAACCTCCGCGCAGGCTGTTTCCGAGCTCAGAAAGCTCGGGATAGAGAGTTTCCTCCTTACGGGCGACAACGAGAGGACTGCGAAGGCAATCGCGCAAAAAGCCGGAATAGATGGATTCTTCGCCAAGGTCATGCCCGAGCAGAAGGCGGAATACGTGAAGCGCCTGCAGGGCGGGGGCAAGGCGGTTGCAATGGTGGGCGACGGGGTGAATGACGCCCCTGCGCTTGCAGCCGCGGACATTGGAATCGCCATGGGCTCGGGAACGGACGTGGCAATGGAATCGGGAAGCGTGGTGCTCATGCGCTCCGACCCGATGGACGTCGCGCGCTCAATCCGGCTTGGCAGGGCGACCATGGACAAGATTAAGCAGAACATGTTCTGGGCGCTAATCTACAACGTGATTGGCATTCCGATTGCGGCGGGAGCATTCTATTCTTCGGGCTTGCAGCTTTCGCCGATTTTCGCGGGTGGCGCGATGGCGATGTCAAGCGTGTCGGTCGTAACAAACGCGCTCACGCTGAAATGGATTAAGCTATGAGGCAGCTATGAGGCGCGCGGCAGCCCGTGGCAGCAAGTTGGCAGCATGTTATTCAAGGAGGCGGGTGGAAAAATGCAGGGTGAAATAAAGGAATTCGTTGCAGGAAACAGGGCCGGGATAATCTTTACCGCGCTGCTATTGCTCGCGGCTTCGGGCGCATACTTTTACATGGGCGCGGCGGGAGGCATGGGAAGCGGTGGCGCGCTCAGCGCAGGTGCGGACATCTACAGGGGCATGCGCCTCAAGGCAGCATATTCCGGGGAAGGGGGCTTGCAGATATACGCGCTTGCTAGAAACAATCAGCTTGCCAAGCTCGCCCCTTCCGGAGGCAACCCCATTCCGGAGGAGCGCTCCATGGTCCTTGGCGCGGGCGAGGCGGAGGCGATGAAGAAGAGGGAGGAAATCTCAGGAGTGGGAAGCCGCGCGGGGGGACTGCCGGGCATAAACGCAACCGTTGAGGGCATATTGCAGCGCACCGGGCAGCCGCTGGACAATTTCCGCTTTCTTTCAGCCGGGCAGTTCGCGAAAATCGATGGTCGCGGGAACGAAATTTTCGTGCGGCTGGACGGGAAAAGGGAGCCGACGGTGTTTTTCGTGATAAACGCATCGAATGCACCGGCTGATTCCGGCGACCCCGGTTCCGCGGGGCTTCCCTTTTCGGCGAAGTTCGCCGAGGGCAGGGCAGGCAGCCTCGCGTCCTTTTCGGACGAGGACGGCGAAAAAACGTGCCCGGTGGTTCTTGGCGCGGACAGGGCTTCTGCGATGCGCGCTGAAAAGGCGTTCTCCGCGGTTGGGGACAGAATAGTGGAATTTTTCGGCAACAGCGTGGAAGTGCGGGGCGTGCTTTCGAAAACGAATTCGAGCATTGACATGCTCAATTTTGTTGGCTCGGACTGCAATTACCAGTAATCGCAGGGAGCATTCGGAGCGGAATTAGGATTAGGGGGTTGGTGTTGTGGAAAACGAAAACAAGGGAAACGGGAATGGGGAGAAGGCAATCGTTGCGGCAGAAAAAGCCGCGGGCGAGGGCGCATACGTAATCGCAATCGCGATAATTCTCACAGCGATGCTTGTTTCGGCGGCAATCTATGTCTCGGTTTCCTCGCTTACGGGAACCGTTGCACAGCTTGGGATAGCCGCTGGCGCGCAGCAGCAGGGCTCCGGCACGGGATACGGCGCGGCGGGCGCGGGGCAGCAGGCAGGCGCGGGCGCGCAGCAGCAGGGCGCTTTGCCCAATCAGGTGGCACGGATAAATCTTGCCGACCTGCCGTTTCTGGGCGGCGCGGACGCGAAGGTTTCAATCGTGGAATACGCGGACTTCCAGTGTCCCTACTGCAAGCTGGCATATCCGACAATGCGGCAGGTCCTTGGCGATTACGGCAACAGGGTGAAGTTCTATTTCAAGAATTATCCGTTGCAGTTCCACCAGAACGCGCAAAAGGCTGCCGAGGCCTACGAGTGCGCGCTTGAGCAGGGCAAGCAGTGGGAATATTACGACAAGCTGTTTGAGAACTCGCAGGGCGACGGGACAGGGCTTGCGGTTCCGGACCTGAAAAAATATGCCGTGGATTTGGGACTTGACACGGCGAAATTCAACGGCTGCCTTGACAGCGGGAAGGAGGCTGCGAAAGTCCGGTCCGAAGCGGCAGAAGGCGGGCAGAACGGGGTTTCCGGCACGCCCACTTTCTTTGTGAACGGCGAGGCGCTCGTGGGGGCGCAGCCCTATTCGGCGTTCAAGAGCATGATAGACTCCAAGCTCGCTGGCTGAGCAGGAGTTTGGCGGATGGATGTGAAGCTCGATGGAAGGAGGAGGGGATTGCCATGGTTGATTCCAAGCACGCGTTTGTCGCGCTCTGCCTGCTTGTTGCCGCATTCGCGGGATTATTGCTCACGAACCACGGCAACGCGAGCGGGATTTCCGGCGCGCAGGCAGGAGGACCCGGGGCGCAGGGCGGCGCGGCATGGGCGGCGGGAAGCGCAGGCGGCTATGCTGCGGCTGGAGTTGGCGGCAGCGCGAGCGCAGGAGAAGTGCAGGTGGTTTCAGTGCGCGCGCTTTCAAGCGGCGGCTATGACCATCCTTCGGTTTCCGTGAAGGCGGGCGTGCCCGTGAGGTTCGACTTTTCTGCTGAGCCTGGCGCGGGATGCGGAAGGCAGCTCATAATTGACAACGTCGGCGTTAATCTCGTTTCGAGGAATGGGGAGACCGTTTCCGCGACATTCACGCCAACCTCGCCGGGGCAGTATGCATACCATTGCGGCATGTGGATGTTCCGCGGCGTGCTGACGGCGGGCTGAAGCTGCGCGGCTCGGGAAAGCGCGCAGCATCCGCAAGCATGACAATGGCCTGTTGATAGCCAAATAAAGGTTGCTGGAAGAAGGGGCGGGCATGGAAAACTGGATGGAAGGGTTTGCACGAGTATTCTCAAGGCGCATATATGCAATGTTTGCCCTTGCGCTCTTCGCGCTTCTGCTTCCGGCTTACGCGGTGCTCACGGATATCGTTCTCCTCTCGCCATTTTCGTTAAACCCGGGCATAAAATTCCCCGAGGCAGCGCTGGTCATTGCCATCAGCATGCTTGCCTCGCTTGGATTTACGCTTGCCGCATTCCAGATTTTCGAGCTGCGGGCTGTTTCGCGGAAAAGCGTGGGGGGAAGCGTGCTTGGCGCAGGCGTGGGGGGCACGGCACTCGCGGCATTCGCATCCGCCTGCAGCGTGTGCCAGCCAATCTGGCTTTTTTGGCTCGGGCTTGGAAGCGCAACTGCGTTTCTCGCCGATTACGGGATTTTCATATTGGCTGCAAGCGCGGCAATGCTGGTTTATTCAATCGACGCAGGCCTGAAGGCGGTGGCAGGAAGGTGCCGCGCCAAGCCGAGGAAGAAACGCTGGCTGTCAATATCGTATTAACAACATTTATAAATTTAAACCAGTCCATATCAGCAATACAAGCTCAGAGGCGCTGCCATGGCTGCAAAACGGGACTATTACGAGATACTGGGCGTTGCGCGCGATGCCAGCAAGGACCAGATAAAGGACGCCTACCGCACGCTCGCGCTCAAATTCCACCCCGACAGGAACAAGGACGCTGGCGCAGAGGAGCGCTTCAAGGAAATCTCCGAGGCATACGCAGTTCTCTCGGACGACGAGAAAAGGGCGACTTATGACCAGTACGGGCACGCGGGATTCGACCAGCGCTATTCGCAGGAGGACATTTTCAGGAACGCGAATTTCGAGGATTTGTTCCATGAGTTCGGCTTTGGCGGCGATGTCGGGGGCTTCGGTTTCGAGGATTTGTTCTCGTCCGCGTTTTTCGGCGGCGCGCCCAGAAAACAGAGGGGGAGGGGCGCGGACCTGAGGTACGATTTGCACATAACTCTTGAGGAGGCCGCAAAGGGAGCCTCGAAGGAAATTTCCTTCAGGAGAAACCGCGCGTGCGCACGCTGCTCGGGGAGCGGGGTGGAGCCCGGAAGCAAGGTGATCGTCTGCGAGCAGTGCAAGGGCAGGGGGCAGGTGCGGCAAAGCAAGCAGCTCGGCGCGTTCGGGAGCTTCACGAGCATAGGCATCTGTCCGAAATGCGCTGGCAACGGGAAGCGCGCGGAAAAGGAGTGCCGCGATTGCCGCGGGAGCGGTTCGCAGATTTACACTGAAAAATTGGAAGTGGAAATTCCGGCGGGCGTGGACACGGGCTCGCGCCTGCGCGTTGCGGGAATGGGGGAGCGGGGACCTGCGTCGAGCGGCGACCTTTACGTTTTTGTCATGGTGCAGAACCACAAGATTTTCGCGCGGGACGGGGACGACATACACCTTGAAACGCCAATCAGCTTTTCGCAGGCAGCGCTTGGCGCGGAAATAGAGGTGCCCACGCTTTCCGGCAAGGCGAAATTGAAAATTCCCGCGGGCACGCAGACGGGCGCGGTTTTCAGGATGAGGGGGGAGGGGATGCCGCGATTGCATGGGGGCGGCAAGGGCGACCAGCTCGTTGCCGTGGTCGTGCGCACGCCGACCAATTTGAGCGAGAAGCAGAAGAAGCTGCTGTCCGAGCTTGGAGATACGCCGAAGAAGGGATATTTTGAAGGGATGTTCAGGTAAACGAACATATTGTGTTGTCCAGATAAGCAAAAAGTTATATATCTAATGATTAAACCCATAAATGGTATTCGAATGAGATACCGCAGACTTTGTGGGGGGTCTAAATGAGTTTTCTTAGCATTATTTTGTTTGATGTCGCTTCAACGTTAGAACATATTTTGCCACGTAACCAGACAAAACTAGCACTTGTTCCAGAAAACAGATTTAGAGAAATGATAAAAAAACATTCGCTAAGATGCGCAAACTGCGAAGAAGATGTTAGCGCACCAATAGCTATTCTTATAGATAATGGGCGGCATACCCCTATTTGCTCTATGGGGTGTTATGATAAACTATTATCAAAAATAGGAGAGTAGATGTTGTGTTGGACGCACTACGCCCTTGGATTAGTGCGTTTGCAACAAGTATTTGGAATTTTATTTATCCGATTATGAGAGACAGTTTTGCCTGGATAATTACATTAGTAGCCACATTAATGTTGGGCTTTATTTTAGAACACTATCAAATTATACACTTCCGAAAATGGTTTTTTGGATTAATGTATAGTGGGCAATTAAACGATATTCGAAAAAACAAAATACACCCGTGTACGGAGGAAATCGTTTCGGAAACAAATAATCGACTAGGCACAAACGTTACTGCCACCGATATTGAAAAACTAATTGAATTGGATCCAGATACTGGCACCACAGAAGAAACAGAGCACGTCGGTAGAACGTTTGTGTTTCCAATATCTGGACGCGCATTACAGCAAAAAACATTGAGTTATAATACGGCAGAAGCAATAGCGAAATTTATATTCAGAAATGCTACTAAAGACACATTAGCTCGAAATAAAAAAGTACGAGATGTTGCAGAGCGAGTCATTTTGCAAGGTGCACTCTCAAAAATTGAGGAAACGTATGGTGCAGAATATGTAAATAATACGGAAGTAAATGAAGATGCTGTTGAGGATTTTACTCGATGCACTGCAAAAAAAGACTTTTTCAAAAAAGAGATAGTGCCTCTTCTAAAACCAGGAAACGATGATACTGTATTCCGCAAATTGAGAAGCGAATCTAAGAAAAGTGAGGGTGAGGAAGATTTGAAAAACCCAGTTTATCAAAAATACCGAAAATTTGAGGAGATGGAATCAAGACTGTCGGAAACAGATATGGTGCGATTAACTATAAATGAGGATGTGCCGATACCTCATAACTATGCATATGTACGGGGTTTGAAATATATCTATGAACACGAAAACTGTCGTTTAATAGACATATCTAAGGGTTTAGGAATACCGGTGCCAACTGCGTATTTTCTTGCTATTAAGCACAGCAAGAAAACGAAATTTGTTGAAAAAATAGGTCGAAGATATAGGGTTACTGAAAAATATCGCTTGTTAAGACAAAAGGAACAGACAAGTACGGGAATTCCACCTGTTTAAAGACATGGGCATTTGAAGAGCTTTTCGGCGTGGGAAAAAAAGAAACCCTGCAACTTCCGCTCAAATGACCGCATGTCCTTTTTTGCCCCATCCGACCAGTCGATTTCCATTCAAAAACCAAGCTCCTTTTTCAACTGCGCGTGGGGAATCCATTTCTTGCCTTTCATCTTTTCCAATTCACTGCGCACGCCGCGCTCGACAAGCATGCTCTCCTCTTCGTCAAGCTTGCGCCCGTAGTCAAGAAGCGCCTGGCGTATCACTTCAGTCTGGTTGCCTGCGAGCCCCTTTTGCATCGCCTTGCGGATTATTACCTGATAATATTCGCCGAGATTTACGTTCATATGCTCACCTAATGCACATCTAATGATATATTCAGTATTTAATAGTTGTGCATATCGAGGCGGGTTTTTCATAAGTAGATGAACAGAATTTCCCTATAAAAACATTCGCAGGGTTCCGTGCCGGTGCTTTTCAAAACAGCAAAAATGCCGTGCAGAGGAACGCTTTTTTATCTTATTGGAATTCACTACGTTCATTCCAATTCTAAAAAAGCATATGTAATGCTTTTTTATCCTTCCATCCAAATCCACGCTTATGCCTGCTGAAAACAAATCAGAAAATGATGCGAAGAAATCCCTCCACTGGTCAGAGCAGCTTGCGCAGGAGATAATTGAAAAGAAGCGCGAGCCGTTCGTGATTTCGGGCGGGCTTACCACGTCAGGACCAACTCACTTGGGCACGGTGTGCGAATTCCTTTTTCCGCAGGCGGTCGTGGATGCGCTGCGCTACGCGGGCAGGGATGCAAAATACTATTTTGTCGCGGACATCGCGGACTCGTTCGATGGCGTGCCGTCGGTTTTCGAGCAGTATAAAACGCAGCTTGAGCCGCACCTGGGAAAGCCGCTTACAGATGTGCCCGACCCGACAGGAAAAACCGCTTCGTTCGGCGATTATTTCCTCGCTGACGCGCGCGCGGCAATGGAAAAGTTCGGCGTGAAGCCGGAAATAATCCGCGCAACTGACCTCTACGCCAAGGGGGCTTTCGACAAATACGCAATCATGTTCCTGCGGGACGAGGAGAAAATCCAAAAAATCGTGGCTTCGTCCTCGCTTCGCGAAAAGCTGCCGGACTGGTGGAGCCCGATAATGCCCACGTGCGGAAAGTGCGGCAGGAATGCCACCACGAGGGTTCTAACGCACCACGAAAGCGAGGGTGGAAAGGACGAGGAATACGACTACGCCTGCGACAGGGACGTGAAATACGCGAAGGGCTGCGGGCACGCCGGAAAAAATAAAATCTCGAACCATCGCTACAAGCTCACGTGGAGGCTGCACTGGCCAGCGTGGCAGGATTACTTCGGCACTTCCGCCGAGGGAGGGGGAGTGGACCACTTCACGCGCGGCGGGAGCCGAGACACGCTCGAGGCGATTTACAAGGGGATTTTCAAAAAGGAGCCGTCAATCGGATACAAGTTCGGATTCATTCTTTTCGAGGGAAAAAAGTATTCCAAGAGCAAGGGGGCTGGAATGGGCGTGAAGGAACTCATGGAATTATTGCCTCCGGAAGTGATGAAATACATGCTTCTCAAGCCGGATTTGCAGGAGAACATTGACATCGTGCCGACTGGCGCGAACCTGCTGAGAACTATTGATGACTATGAAAAGGCAATCGTGCTTCTCGCTTCCGGCAAGACAGAGGGGCTTGCGCGCGCAGACCACAAGCGCGTGATGGCTGCGCGGCTCGCGTCCGAGGGCTCGCAGGGCGGCAGGGGATGGAAAACGCCTTTCCTCGATTTGCTCATTTACAGGAATTTGCAGTGGAGCTGGGAAAAAATAGCCGAGAATACGAAAGACAGCGCAGCTGTGCAAAAACTCTCGCCCTATCTTGAGGCATGGGAAAAGAGGAATTTCATTCCTGAAGAATATGCGTTTTCCTACAAGCCGGCGAAGGCGGCAGAGGGAAGCGCTGCGCGCGCTTACTTTGAAAAAATCTCGCCGCAGATGGCTGCGCTTGAGATGCACAACCTCGCTTTTGCCACTGCCAAGGAAATGAACGTGCCTCCTGCGAAATTGTTCGAGGAATGCTACCTTGCGCTTTTGTCAAAAACAAAGGGACCCAAGCTCGGAAAGCTCGTGGAAGCGCTGGGCGTGGAGAAAGTGAAGTCTGATATTCTCTAACAGCCCAAGGGGGGCTCCGCCCCCCTGGTCCGCGAGCAGAATGCTTCGCATTCTGCTGCGCAACAGAACCGAAGGTTCTGTTCGCGTTACCGCCCAAACCCCCCGACGAGGAGAGAAAAAATGACATCTAAAATCGCCGTGGCGAACAAAAAGTATTATTCCTCAAAAGGCAAGAAGATTTACTCTGACTTTTCAACATTCGCGCAAGGTGGCGCGCTTGCGAAATGCAACGCGATTGAATTTGTGCGCGGGTTCTCAAAACGCAAGGGAACGGTTATTGTCTGCGAATACGGAATTGGCAAGGGAGACTTTGCGAAGAATTTTCTGGATGAACTGAAGCGGCGCGACAGGAAACTCTACGCGCGCACGCGCTATTACCTGTTTGATTTTTCAGACAGGATGATTGCAGATGCGCGCAAAAACCTCCTTTCGCACGGCGCAGTCTGCATATTCGGGAAGTTCGATACTGTGAAGGAACCGCCGTTTTTGCAGTTTGACTATTGCAGGATAAATGAATTGCTCACTGATTTGCCGACTCTCCTTTGCAAGAAGGAGGGCGGCGCGATTGTCAACAACCGCGGGCTGAAGCCCGCCCACTTTTTCGCCGCAAACAGAGCGCCGCAGCGCTCTGTTGCGCAACAGAACGCAAAACGTTCTGTTCGCGCTGCGAAAAAGGGACCCCTTTTTGCCCGAGGCAAAAAGTGGGCGGCTTGTCCAGATTATCTTCAGGCGGGACCGACTTGTCGTCCGACAAGTGCGGCGAACCGCACTTGTGGAGCACTTTTCCGATGCGTCGGAAAAGTCGCTCGCAACGACAAGTGGTCCATTTGCGCCGAAGCGCAAATTGGAGCCGCGGGTTCTATGTTCGCTCCTCCGCGCTCTGAAGAGCGCGGCTCCGATTCGTCGCCGCAGCGACGAATGGACCACTCGTCCTACGGGACGAGTCGGTCCCGCGAACCCGCGGTTGTTGTGGATGCCGGGGGAAAGCCGCCTTCCGATGTCTCGCCGTTTGTTTCCGAATTCCTGTCGAGAGTGGATGAGGGAAGAGTGATGCCCTTCAATTTCACGGGCGCTGAATTTCTCGCAAAGCTTTGCGCTTGCGGGAAAAAGGGATTTTGCATAGATGTTTTTGATTACGGATTTCAAAGCGCGGAAGAAGTTTTCTTGCACCCGTTGGAGGAATGGAACCGTCTCATGGTGCGGGAATACGGCGGGCAGCTAACGGTGGATTTGAACGTGCCGTTCGTGCTCGCGCTCCTTTCCTCGAAGGGAATCGGCGCAAGTGCGGAGCCGCAGAAAAAATACGCCGAGCGCGTGATGGGAAAAAAGCTCGCGCTTGTTGAATTGAAAAACGGGCTGGACTATGCGCCTGCAAAGAAAAGCGCGCTTGAAATAATTGAGGACGACGGATTTTTCCACATCAGGATTGGGAACTGATTTGGTGATGGGTGAATGAGTTTCACTCCTGCGCAAAAGAAAAAGCTCTCGGCGCTTACGCCTTTCGAGCGAGCAGCGCTCCTTGAATGCGCGAAAATCCCAGAAGGAAAAACTAGGTCGTATTCGCACATTGCCCGTGCAGTTGGAAAGCCGCAAGCTGCGCGCGCAGTTGGGAATGCGCTTGCAAAGAACCCGCTTGCACCACTCATCCCCTGCCACCGCGTAGTGAAGAAGGATGGCAAGATTGGCGGATATTCCGCAAGAGGCGGCGCGCGAAAAAAGAGGTCGCTTCTTATCCAAGAGCGATACAAGCATTTAAATACACTTATCTACACTTTCCATCCCGCTGTGGGCATGAATGGCACCGGACGAGTGCAACATTATTAAACAGGAAAGGAATATCTCAGCCACTCTTCCTTATAGATTCCATATTGCCGCGTTTTGGCGGGAGATTGGAGTCGCAAAAGAGTGTTTTACTGAGGTGTTATTATGGGATTGAGACCGGCAAGAACTTGCAGAACGCTTGACAAGCCCGCATGGGCGCGCTACTCGAAGAGAAAGCCGCGCAAGTCGTTCGTGAAGGCGCTTCCGCACCTGTCGCTCCTCGTTTACGAGATGGGCAACCGCAAGCAGCATTTTGACTACGTGTTCGATTTCGTGGCTGCGCACGACGTGCAGCTGCGCGACAACACGCTTGAGGCGGCGAGGCAGGCGGCGAACAAGTACCTCGAAAAAACGATACTGAACCAGTTCTTCTTCAAGGTTCGCGTGTTCCCGCACAACGTCATCCGCGAAAACCGCATGATTGCGGGCGCGGGAGCCGACCGTCTGCAGAAGGGAATGCGCCAGTCCTACGGCAGGCCGATGGACCGCGCGGCAAGGGTGAACGCGGGGCAGCCGGTGTTCACGATTTACGTTACAAAGGAAAACGTCCCGCACATCGCCGAGGCGCTCCGCAGGGCGCGCCGCAAGATGTCGGGCAGATACGTGATTGTGCAGCGCGACTACAAGGTGCCGAAGTAAGGGAGGGCATATATGGAGCCGGACGGGAGAATAAGGACGCAATTCGACGATTTGGTTTCCGCCATAAGGAATTCCGGCGGAAAAACCGTGCGCGTTTCTGAACTCGCGTCCGTCACCGGGCTCTCCACAGTCAACGTAATGAAGTGGCTTGCCATACTTGAGAAGAACGGGCAGGTGCACGTCGAGAATCGGCTCACGGGCGTGTATGTTGTCTGGTCAGGAGAGCGGGAAGCCGCACCTTTGGCAAGAAGCGCGACCGGCGCGGAATCTGTTTCTTTACCTATAAACGCCCAGCAGTCCGAGATAGAAATTGCGCGCCAGAACGAGCAGGAAACGAGGAAGGCGCGCGAGCAGGCGCTCCTGTCAAAGGCAATCGCGGGAGATTCCGGACAGGACGGCGACGGGCAGGAAATTCGAACGGACGAAGAGCAAAACGCCGAAACGGAAATTCGGGAGAACGAACAAACTCCCCAATCCGCGCAGTTGAGCGGAGAGGAGCTTGCCATGCTCCGCCACAGGCAAATCATCGAGTCCGCAGGCGAGCAGCTGCTCGACGTCGGGGAAAAAATCGAGAAGATTGGAACAATCATATCCGAGCTTAAGAAAAGAAAGGGCGCAGCCGCGAGGAAAAATTCGCTGGATGACGCGAAGAAGGGAACCGCGGGAGAAATGACCGAGATTGCGGAAAGCGCGCAGGATTCGGATTTACCTGATTCTGATGGAGACATGCACAGGAAGGAGGAATTTTTCGGCGAGCCGGGCATAGAGGAGCCGGCGGGCGGAGTGGATGGCGTAAGCGAGGATTCCGAGCCGGAATCCGCGCCTGCCCGGAAAAAATGGAAGGAAACCATGGTTGCGGTTGCGGAGAAAAAGCAAGATGAACCCCCCGCGCAGGAGCTTGACGGGCAGACGCTGTTTTCAGATTCGGAAAGCGGGCTTGGAAAAATCCAGCCGATTTACCCGAAAAGAAAAATCAGGATAGGGAAGATGAAACGGCCCGAGCCGGCACAGCCGACCTCGGCGTCGCTCCAGTTTTCCGAGCGGCTCGCGCGGCACGTGAAGAAAATCACGGCGCAGACGCAGGAAATCGAGAAGCTCAAGATGGAGAAGGAGAAGCTCCTTTCCGAGCATTACGTTCCAATGCAGCGCAGACTCGAAGTCGAGATTGAGACCATTTCAGACCGCGTGCTTCGCATGGAGAAGAACATACTTTCCATGCAGCAGCGCGCCTCCGAGCTTCCGAACAGGGTGCAAACGGTTGAGAAGCTGCAGATTTCCACAATCAAGGCGCATGCCGAGATGAGGCGCGCGCACGACGAAGCGTCCGCGCTCGTTGAAGAGGCGGCGCTGCAGTTGTCCGGGGAGCGCGAGAAGATGGCGATGATGGTGGAGCAGAGCAGGCAGGAAATCGCCGAGCACCGCGCGAAGTCCGAGGAGCTTGCAGGCACGATTGAGAAGATTTCGCAGATGGAAGAGGAAGCCGCGAACCTCGTGATTTCAGCCCGCGGCGCGCTTGCCGAGCAGGCGGAGCGGCTCGCGTCCGCGGAGAAGAACGCGCAGGAGCTGGCTGCCCTGAAGGAGGGCATCGCCGAGAGCGTGGCAACTGCCAAACGCGAGATGGCGGCGGCAAAGGGAGTGTTAAGCGGGCTTGAAAAGCAGATGACGCAGATGCGCCAAATCGAGGTCTGGGCGGGCTCAATCAAGCAGGATTACGAAAAGAAGATGCTTGAGATTGACGATTACATAAGGAACGGGAACGGGGAGTTCGAGACTCTCCGCGAGTCGGTGGAGGCGAATTTCGTGCGCAGGTATTTGCGCGAGTTGCGCCAGCTGACCGACTCGTACACGTTCGAGCTGAACCAGGTGAAGAACGCCGAGGGCAACATTGACCAGCGGATAAGCGAGGAAAAGGCGAAGCTGGACGCGCTTTTGGAGGAGGGCAGGAAGATTTCCTATCTCTACGAAATGCAGTCGCGCGAGCCGGAGGGTTCGGAGAAGTTCGCGGAGCGCAAGGAGGAATTCCGCTCGCTGTCAGAAATTTCCGCGCAGCGAACGCAGATTGAGCAGATGATTGCGCAGGTTGTTGGCGGAAGAAGCGAACATGCCTCTTCCGAGAAGAAAGTTGGCGCGGTTGCCCAGGTTTTCGCGCCCGGAAAAAAACCCAAGCCAGCCGGGAAGCGCCATGCAAGCGGGGCGACGAAGGCAAGCAGAGTGAAAGGCGCGAAAAAGAAGGGAAATGCGAAGCTAATTGGTGGAAAGAAAAAAAAGTGAGGAAACGGGTTTTCGCAAAAATTTGTCTGCGATTGTAAATTATCAGATTTACAATACAATGATACAATGAAAAAATTTCGCAAAATTTTTTCAGCTATTGTAAAGTAAATGTACATTTTCGGCGCGCCGAAAATGTATCAGACACAGAGCGAAGCTCTGTGTTGATTATCAAATTTACAATACAACGAGAAATTTCCGCGGAAATTTTTTAGCTATCTGCATCTATAGCAAACCACGAAAGTAATTTGACACAGTCATCTATGCTTTCAGTCGTGGTTTGCTAGGTAGCAGAGCCGCAGTACTTTCCGGCTCTGCTATAGCTTCTCAAGCTTCGCCCGACAGAAACGCTTGAGGAGACTTGACGACCAACTTGTCGCAGCGCGAACAGAACGCAAGCGACCTGTTGCATAGCAGAATGTTGCGACGTTCTGCTTACGGCGACAAAACAGTTGAATGAACGCAGTTTTGCGGAGCAAAACTCGTGCTGCAAAATGCATATTGTAAATTGGAAGCGAAGAAATGCAATTTAGCGGCGGGAGGCGGAACCTCTCAGGAGTTCGTGCACATTTCGGGTTGATTGTGCACGTTGCGCTTCCAGCTCTCCTTTGCGCACATAATCGAAATACTTCCTGAAAGGCAGTATGGCCTCGCCGAAACCTATGCACGCAAGCAGGGCTTCCTGCTCTTTGGAAGTTGGAATCCGATGCATTTGCTCGAATGGCTCGCGCAGGTCAGGATTCTTATTCAGAAGTTCCCTGAGTTCATGGATAAGAGCAACGCATCTGTGTTCTCTCCTCGCTTTCTTTTCCTGTTTCTTCAGTTTCTTATTATTTACTTTAGTCGTGCCTGATTGAAGAGATGGAGATTCTGCTTGTGGCATCTTTTGTTTCGTGTAAATGACGCCCTGTAGCATAACGGCTGAGAAAAGATTGGCCGGGAGATTTGCCCGAAGCGCAGTTTCATAATTGAAGATGCTTCGGCAAAAGCCGGAAGGCATGCCATACTTCTTATCAAAACCCCCATTGGAAATCTCATCAGCCATGCGCTGGGCGGCAATGCTGAGCCATTCAGGCAAATCGAACTCCACTCCTTTAAGACTAACCTTTTTCGTCCCTCCTATTTCACGCACGCGATCCATCGCGGTAAAAAGGCAGGTAATGTCCGATTCGAGCGCCGTGAAAAGGGCTATCTTCACTCCTTGAAGTAATCGTGAATCACTCATATCATTGGTGCTGTTATGTTGCTGCTCGAACAAATCAGGATTGTCGTCCCTGAATCTGCGTATAAATGAATATATTAGGGATTCGGTTATGCATAAGTCTCTTGCAGATTTCGCAGTATTGCTGAAATCAAACGTTTCCAGAGGAAGATGCCGCACATCAGGCACTTCATCTGTGTCAGGCACAACGATGGTTTCCTGCTGGCGTCCCTTGCCTTTGGCATGGAAGTCGCCCACGTGTACTGAAGCGACTTGGAGGGAAACAAACGCTCCAATATCTGAGATAAGGGAGTTTAGCATCTGCTCGACTTGCGAACAAATGTCGGTCGCATCCCTTTTTTGCGAAGGCGCTTGGCTTCGTGCGCCGCCCTCGCCATCCTGCTCGTTTTGCTGCATGAAAAGAATCTGGTTGCACCTGTGGACCAGATTAACTCTTAGGCGGATGTATTCCTCATATGCTTTACGGAACTCTGGACTCGCAAGCACGGAAACGCCGGGGGAGATGCCAGACAATGCAGACGCCACGAGGTCAGGTTGGAGCGGTCGGATTACTTTTCCGCCAAGCCAATTGACGCAGATGTGCTGGATAGAAACCGCCCCTGCACTGGTGCCATGCACGCCGAATTCTTCCAGTTTTGCATGGATGACCTCTGCTGCCGACTGAGACTGCTTAGATGTAAGCTCGATTAGCTCGCCATTTGCAAATCGTGCGGATATTGAAGGGTCGCTGGAAATCGCCGCTGGCCATGCGGCAGGGTTTTGCGCCATGCCCGAAATAAGCGCTTGCTGGAAAACAGGGCGAATGACATCCCCTCGGGTAGTGTAAAGCACGCCTCGGCTATCGGCGTATTGAGGAAACATTGAAAGCCGTGATTCGATGTCATGCAGCTTAAAACGCGGAACATAGCTTTTTGGCAATACCACTTCCATGCCCGGAGCCACATTCTCGCGAGGGATGACGGCTATCTTATCCCCGATCCTTATTGCACACCTGGGCGGGAGTTTGATGGGTACACCTAGGATTGTTTCACAAAACAGGTGCAAGTCCTTTGGCGGTTCCATTCTCTTGGAAGGAGGCTGGGATGGGCGAGGGATGCGCTCGTTGCCGCCACCATAATTAAGCGCGTGTGGTTTGTGCCTGTGCATGCTAATTATAGCGTTAGAAAAGGATTTAAATGTTGATGTAGGTTAAGAAACGTGTAATGATGGGGGAGAAAGCGCGAATGAATTCGACCGAAGGCTACCCCGCTCCAAGGACGATGTGCATTTTGCGCGACAAAATGCATCAGACATCGGCTCGCGAGCCGATGTTGATTGCTGCGGCAATCGGTCCGACTCGTGCTG
>Ga0172370_10002465_pt1 | contig 26707 bp, 22 predicted proteins | sample LakKiv5m_FD_114538 | JGI IMG/M metagenome (GOLD analysis project Ga0172370, IMG submission 114538) | Freshwater microbial communities from Kabuno Bay, South-Kivu, Congo - kab_022012_11.5m | ecosystem: Environmental > Aquatic > Freshwater > Lake | place: Democratic Republic of the Congo...
ACGTTCATTTTATCAGCTATTGTCTTGAGAGTTATTTTTGACATTGGTTGTTCCTTAAGACGATAATAGCATTTATTAATCAAATATAAAGTTAAAAATTAATGAATTAATCACAACGCAAAAGAAATCACGAAATCGTTGTGAACAAACACTCTTCAGCGTTAGTTTGTCGATATGAAAGTTAACTGAAACGGAAATCCGTTAAAAAGACGAATAGGTTCCGTGCACGACAGGTATTTCAAGCGTCTGCATCGCGGCGTAAAATTCCCAAGTCGTCGGATCTTGTTCGCCGACGTAAATGGTCGTGCATCCGGGATTGAAGTAGGGAGCGTTAACCATATTGTCTAGCGAGAAATAAACAACATAGGACGCGCTCGTGGGCGAGGCGTTGATGACCCCGGCGACGAAGTTGGTGAACACGATGGTCGTCAATAGTGGGGCCGTGATTCCCATGATGTCGCACGAACCGGCTAATGAGATGTTTCGGAATTCGATTGTTTCGAGTTTGGCAAACTGATCGCCGACATAACCGATTTTGATGTCGTCGGCAATCACGTCGGCGATTTCGATAGTCTCCAACTGCGGATAAGACGATCCTTCGTAACCGATTCTGATGTCATCCGTCAAAACTGCATTGGTGATGCTGACCGATTTAAGGATGGAAAACACCGCATCCCGGTCTCCAATTTGGCTTCTGAACGACGATAGAGAATCGATGGTGATGTAACGAAGCGCGGCAAAGGTATTGCCGATGCCGCCGATGGTGACCATAGCGGTATTCAAACTCTCAATTTCGATGTGGTCGAGCGAAGGGAAGTTGCCCTGGATCAACAGCACACCATCGATTTCCGTCTCGGTTATTTCCAAAGCCGCCAATGGCGATGGTTCAGTCGTGCCGCCGTAGATCCGCAATTCGTCGATGTGGGCTGACGGGAACGCCGTCTCGCCGAACAGCGACCCGCGAACATAAACGTAATCATAGATGCCGGCGCCCATCGATAAGCTTGCTGATGGTTCGCTGGCAGCCTTTGTGCCACCGATGTCGATGGTGCTGATACGGCCTTCGTATATGGTGACGCTTTCAAGTTTGTTCAGTTGATTGTACTCATTGCCAATCTTAAACGTGCCGCCGTAACAGGAGTTTATGTTGACGTTACCGAGTTTCGGGAACGGGAGATGGAACGAATCGGCTCCCAATTGGGCAATATCGAGCGAACTGTCTTCGACAAGCAGATTAGCCAACTCCGGGAATGTATACGGCGTAGCCCCCATACCATTGATATAGGCAACGTAATCGGCGTTTTGCGTCACCCAATCGTGTCCGATGAACATCCGATAACCCTGACAGTCAGATATTTGAATCAGACCTAACAAAGTGAACGAACCGGTAATCGACAGATGCTTGTAATCTGGATTGATTTCTGGAAGCGGATGGTTCAAGCCGCTGATGACGATCGATGATAATAATGGATATGAACCGATGATGAACACGTCGTCGCTGCCGCCTATGATCGACAAAGTCGATATCCAGGTGAGATTCTCAAGGAAGATTTTGCCTACCGGATAATCGTTAATCGTCGCTGGAATATCCAGCATTGATTTGGCCAGCGTCGCCGCTTCGGTGTAACCGGAATGGCTTGGTCGGATGATCACGTCGACCTTATTGGCGTTAAGCGACACTTGATATCCGAGTTCGCCATCAAAATAGTTGACCGCGTGCACCTCAAACAACAGCGAGGTATCCGAATTGCTCGGGATGTCGGCGGGGAAAGTTCCGTTGACCGTGTCGCGGGAAAACAATATCTTGGTTAATGAAATGGTCCGCGCGGACAAGTAGCTGTCATGTTCGGTCGATGCGGGAATGGTCAATTCGACCGTGGTCGTATAGGTGCTGTCGGCTTCGACCTTGATCGTCGAAGTGGCATGATAAGTAGTCGATTGATCGGTATTCACGCATGCTCCGAGCAGACTATCGGTTACTTCAACGCTATACAATAAGTCGTAATTGGCGCCGTTGGTGACGACGGCGACGACAAAATCGGTTTCGCTATAAACGGCCCCGTCATTGGGCGTTTCGACTTTTTTCGGTCCGCCGATGGCGGCCATTGGGGCTGATTGGCTGACGATGGCCGACTCTTCATCAAGGTACATCTCGACAAACGTCGGCGGATTTTTGACGGTTTGATTGCCGCAGGCCGATAGACCGAACGAGAGCATGGAAAAAAGCAGCATCGTCGCCAGGGATTTGTGTTTCATGTGCGCTCCTATTAAATGAAAAATGTCATGACTACATTGTCAACATTAGGGGGACGGCGGCGCCATCAAGAGGTTTTCGGATAAAAAATCTTTTAAATATCGCATGATGGGCATATCTTTACAAGATGACGAAGTAGATAATTCTCCGATTGTATATGTATTGTCTTTGCCTTTTGTTAAGATAATGGCTGTATGCCATTCAGCATAAACTTTATCGACGCGGTCGGCACATTCGGTTGGTGGAGCGCCATCATCGGTGGTTTGGCCATCTTTTTGGCCGGCTTGCATTTTTTGCCCGAAAATCTAAAAAAAATTGCCGGGGAAAAGCTGAAAGTACTAATCGACCGCAGTACCGACAAACCGATTAAAAGCGTCCTGTTCGGCTTTTTGATGACGGCCGGTCTGCAATCATCATCAGCGACCACCGCCATCGTGATCGCTCTAGTCAAAGCCGGCTTAATGGGTCTTCCATCGGCAATAGCCGTCATCATCGGTGCTAACCTCGGTACGACAATCACCGCTTTTATCATCGGTTTAAACATCGGCCATTTAGCGCCGTTTTTCCTTTTTGCCGGGGCGCTGGCGATGCTGTTCATGCCGATGCAGAAAGGACGCCATGTCGGCGGCGTCTTATTCGGCTTTGGCGCCTTGTTCTTCGGATTGGATTTGATGGGCGACGCTTTGAAGATGCTCGTGCAACTGCCCTCTTTTCCAACATTCATCACCACCTATGGAACACACCCGCTCTTAGGTTTATTAGTCGGTACCATCGGAACCGCTTTGGTCCAATCTTCCTCGGGGTTCATCGGAATATTGCAGACGCTTTACGCGAGCGCCCACACCGACCCCAACACGCCTTTTACGCTGCTAGTGGCGTTGCCGCTGCTTTTCGGCGCCAACATCGGGACGACAATAACGGCTTTTTTGGCCTCGATCGGCGGCTCGGTCAGCGCGAAAAGATCGGCGGTATCCCATATTCTTTTTAACGTCGTCGGAGCGACCGTGTGCATGGCCTTGCTTTGGCCGCTTAATTGGCTTTATAGGCAGATATTCAGCGCGGTTACCATCGACCCGCGCATGCAAATCGCCATTGCCCATATCGCTTTCAATCTCATCGCCGCTTTCATCGTGTTTCCGCTTCTCAAACCCACGGTCCGCTTTGTCAAGCTGATCGTTCCCGGCGACGATTCCCATGACTCCATCAATATCGATCTGGCCTCATTGAACAAATCGATTAAAGGCGTCGCTCCGAGCGCGTTATTGGCGATTGCCAACGAAAAGGCGCTTGTCATGGCCGGTTGGGGTCTCGACGCCGTGACGACCTCGATGCGCTTTATCACCAATAGCGCCATTGCTGACCACGACAAAGTGCTCCAATACGAGCAAAGCATCGATCAGCTTTACGAACGCCTGTCCGATTTCATGCACCGGATGCGCCAAAGCGCGTTCGAGGAAAGAGAACTGGACATCTTCACGCAGATCCTGCGGTTCATCAAGGATGTCGAGCGGATCGGTGACCACTGCGAAAACCTGATTGAGTTCTTCGACACCATCGCCGAAAAAGGGGAGACGGTCAACCAAGAAGGCCAGCAAGACATCATCGAAATGATGAAAATCGCCGAGAATATGATCGCGAAAGCCATCAAGGCATATGATACAACCGACTATTTGCTTGCCAAGGAAGTCCATGACCAAGACGACACGCTTGATGATCTAAACCGGGTTACCCGCGACCGTCACGTCGCCCGCTTTTGCCAAGGCGTGGCCGAGAAAAACAGATACGCGGCCATGGTTTACGTCGACATTTTATCAAACATCGAAAGACTGGGCGACCATGCCGTCAACATCGCCGACGGGGTCATCGATTTAGTCGAAAACAAATAATTACGGTTATTGGAAAGGCTTAAAACGAAAAACAATGTCATATCGGTGTTTTTTCATGTCATTTGCATCGAAGTCTTATTGCTAAGAAAGCGCTTACGCCTTATAATCATACCGGACCGAATATTACCTTTTGTCAAGAAGGAAGGTAAGCCGAATTGATACATTTCTATCCGCTGTACTAAGCAATTCATAAATCATGGAGGATTTTCAAATTGTTTAAAAGTCTGTATCTCAACCAAGTCTACGACAAGATCGCCCAACGCTACGCCTACCAGCCCGAATTCCTGCAAGCCGTCGAAGAGTTTTTCGACTCGATGGAATTCATCGTTGAGCAAGATCCGAACATCGAGAAGAACGCCATTCTCGAACGGATCACGACCCCGGAACGGATCGTCACCTTCCGCGTCACCTGGGTCGACGACAAAGGCAAAATCCAAGTCAACAACGGTTACCGAGTGCAATTCAACTCGGCGATCGGACCATATAAGGGCGGCATTCGGTTTGACGCGAGCGTCACCGAATCGGTCATGAAATTTCTCGGTTTCGAACAGACCTTCAAAAACAGCCTGACCGGTCTCCCGATGGGCGGCGGCAAGGGTGGATCCGATTTCGATCCGCGCGGCAAATCCGACAATGAAGTCATGCGCTTTTGCCAGTCTTTCGTCAGCGAACTTTACCGCCATATCGGCGCCGACCGCGACGTTCCGGCCGGAGATTTGGGCGTCGGAGCCCGCGAAATCGGCTACATGTTCGGCTACTATAAGAAAATTACCAACGAGTTCACAGGCACTTTCACCGGCAAGGGCATTTCCTTCGGCGGATTGCTAGGCCGCAAGGAAGCGACTGGCTACGGTTTGCTTTACTTTGTGCAAGCGATGCTGCGGACATTCAGAAAAGACACCATCGCCGGCAAACGGGTCATCATCTCCGGATCCGGCAAAGTCGGCAAGCACGCGATGGTCAAGGCCAAGGCGCTAGGCGCCAAAGTCGTCGCCATCTCCGACATCATGGGTTACATTTATGACGAACGGGGCTTGGACACCGATTTGATCGACAAGATCTCCGAGGAAAAAGGCGAATGCACATTAGCCTATCAGCGGATGCATCCCGACGTCACGTTTGTACCCGATCCCAAGAAGATGTGGTTCGTGCCGTGCGACATCGCCCTCCCCTGCGCGACCCAAAACGAAATTTACATTCAACATGCCGAAGCGTTGGTTAAAAACGGCTGTTATTTGGTCGCCGAAGGCGCCAACATGCCTACAACGCTCGAAGCGACGAAATACTTGCTTGAAAAAGGCGTCCTGTTTGCTCCCGGTAAAGCCGCTAATGCCGGCGGCGTCGCCGTCAGCGGCCTTGAGATGAGCCAAAACGCCCAACACTTGTCATGGAGTTTCGACGATGTCGACCACAAACTCAACGACATCATGGAAAACATCTTCAAGAAATGCCACGAGACTGCCAACAAGTACGGACAACCGACCAATCTTGTCCTCGGCGCCAACATCGCCGGATTCCTTAAGGTATATGACGCCATGCTTGCCGAGGGTGTGATTTAGAATGGCATCGAAGCCAATCGTTGCCGCACCGCATATACTATTGCCCCGTCCGGGTGTCGATTTAAGCAAATACGCCGTCATCGCCTGCGACCAATTCACCAGTCAACCGGAGTATTGGCGCGAACTTGAAAACCTTATTAAAGATGCCCCATCCACGCTAAGGATGATTTTTCCGGAAGCCTATTTGGGACTCGTCGACACCGACGCCTACATCAAAAACATCAACGCGACCATCGCTTCCTATCTAAATAAGAAAACCCTTGTCGACATCGGCGCTGGTTTCGTATTGGTCGACCGGAGCACGCCGTATGTCAAGCGCCGGCTTGGTTTGATGCTGGCCATCGATCTTGAATCATATTCATTTGATAAGGGCACCAAAGCACCGATACGGGCGAGCGAAGCCACCATTGTCGAGCGGATTCCGCCGCGTCTAAAAGTACGCGAAAACGCTTCCGTGGAATTGCCGCATGTCCTCGTCTTATTCGACGATCCGAGCAAATCGATCATCGAATCCTTATATAACGCGCGGGATGCTTATCCGCTCGTTTATGATTTTGAACTGAACCAAGCGGGCGGGCACATCCGCGGCTATCACATCAAGAACACCGCCACTATCATCGACAAGCTTCAAAAATTGACCAGCCCCGACGGTCTATTGTTCATCGTCGGCGACGGCAACCATTCGCTGGCGACGGCTAAAGCCCATTGGGATAAAATAAAGATGGGCTTGCCGCTCGATAAGCGCGACGACCATCCGGCGCGCTACTCCTTAGTCGAAGCGATCAACATTTATGACGACGGGCTCCAATTCGAGCCGATCCATCGGATCGTATTCAATGCCGAAAAGGACTTCATGCCCGGTTTGGCGCAAAGACTTACGGGTCCGTGCCGGAGCTCATATTACTCGAAAGCCGAAGGAAGCAAACCGCTGTCGCTGCCGCAAAACAGCCCCATGGCGTACAAAATCGTCCAAGACTACGTCGACGGCTACATTAAAAACCACCCCGGATCCCATGTCGATTATATCCACGGGATCGATGACCTATGCAAGATCGCCGACGGCAATCCGACCGCGGTCGGCCTCATCATGCCGACGTTGACCAAAGGCGACATCTTCGAATACATCGCCAAAGGCGACGTGTTGCCGCGCAAATGCTTCTCGATGGGTCACGCGGTGGAAAAACGCTATTACCTCGAAGCCAAATCAATCAAATAGAAAGGGAGTCATAACATGAAACGAATCGTCAATTTCTCAGCCGGACCGGCCGTACTGCCGGAAGATGTGTTGCGTCAAGCCGCCGAGGAGATGCTCGACTATCAAGGATCGGGCATGTCGGTCATGGAGATGTCGCACCGTTCGAAAGTATATCAATCGATCATCGATACCGCCGAAGCCGACTTAAGGACGTTGCTGAACGTCCCGAGCAATTATAAAATCCTGTTCCTGCAGGGCGGGGGCACGACCCAGTTCTCAATGGTGCCGATGAACCTAATGCGCAACCGCGTCGCCGATTATATTCTCACCGGACACTGGGCCCTCAAAGCCCACGAAGAAGCGCAGACGTTTGGGGAAGCCCGCGTCATCGCTTCGTCAAAAGAAGCCAATTTTTCTTACATCCCCGATTTGAAGAACCTCCCGATCAGCCCCGATGCCGATTATGTCTACATGTGCGACAACAACACCATCTATGGGACTAAATACAAATCATATCCGGACACCAAGGGAAAGATCCTCGTCAACGACGCCTCGAGCAGCTTCCTGTCCGAACCGATGGACGTGACCAAATTCGGTCTCATCTTCGCCGGCGCCCAGAAAAACGTCGGACCGGCCGGGGTCACCATCGTCATCATCCGTGAAGACCTATTGGCAATCGAACCGCTGCCGAAGACGCCGCTGTTGATGAAATACAAAATCCACGCCGACAACGGATCGATGTACAACACGCCGCCGTGCTACAACATCTACATCTGCGGACTCGTGTTCAAATGGCTCATCAAGTTCGGCGGTCTCGAAGCGATGAAAAAACACAACGAGAAGAAAGCCGCCATCATCTACGATTATCTCGACAAGTCGGCGATGTTTAAAGGAACGGTCCGCGCCGATTCCCGCTCGCTCATGAACGTCTGCTTTAGAACCAAGGATCCGCTGCTTGACGAACAGTTCATCGCCGAAGCCAAGAAAGCCGGCTTTGACAACCTCAAAGGCCACCGGTCTGTCGGCGGCATGCGGGCATCGATTTATAACGCCATGCCCATCGCTGGGATCGAAGCGCTCGTCGACTTCATGAAGAAGTTCGAAGCGGCTCGTAAGTAAGGTGACGCCATGAGAAAAGTCATTTGCCTCAACAACATTTCAAAAGTCGGCCTCAAAGCTTTGCCGTCAACATATGCCATCACGACCGAAGTTAACGAAGCCGATGCCGTCTTGGTCAGAAGCGCCAACATGCTGGAAATGTCTTTGCCGAATAACATCCTGGCGGTAGCCCGCGCGGGAGCCGGAGTCAACAACATCCCGCTCGAACCTTACGCCAGACAAGGCGTCGTCGTCTTCAACACCCCGGGCGCCAACGCCAACGCCGTCAAAGAATTGACCGTGGCCGGGATGCTTTTGGCCGCTCGCGACATCCACGGCGGCATTAAATGGATCGAAGCCAACCGCAACGATCCCGACATCGCCAAGAATATGGAAAAAGCCAAAGTGGCCTTTACCGGAACCGAAATCATGGGTAAAACGTTAGGTGTCGTCGGCCTCGGCGCCGTCGGGGCTTACATCGCCGGAGCGGGCGGAGCCTTAGGCATGAACGTGATTGGTTACGAGGCGGCTCCCGAAGGGGTTTTGCCGCAAAACAAAGGCAAATTGCCGGCGAATATCGTGTTTGCCTCGACAATCGAGGAACTATACGAAGAAGCCGATTTCATCAGTCTTAACGTACCGCTGTTACCGTCTACCAAAGGCATGATCAACAAAAATTCGATCGCCTTAATGAAAGACGGCGTCGTCATCATGAATCTGGCGCGCGACGCCATCGTCAACGACGAAGACATACGCGTGGCCTTACAAACCAAGAAGGTGCGCAAGTACGTCACCGACTTTCCGACTACGGCGACCGCCAACATGGAAGGCGTCATCGCCATGCCGCATCTCGGCGCCTCGACCGAGGAAGCCGAAGACAACTGCGCCTTCATGGCCGCCAACCAACTCGTCGATTTCATCGAAAACGGCAACATCACCAATTCGGTGAACTTCCCCAACATCTGCGCCGGACCGTTCATCGAAGGTCGCCGTCTCGTCATCTTGCACGAAAACCGCGACAAACTGGCCGCTTCGATCATCGAACTCGTCAGTTCGCGCCGCAAAGTCGTCCAATCGATTTCCAAAGCCCGAGGATTCTACGGAGTCACGCTGATCGATTTCGTGCCCGAGCACCAAGGCGCCCACGATGAACACCATGAATGCCACGGCGGCTGTCTCGGCGAGGAAATCGCCGCCCTGGCCGGCGTCATGCGCGTCCGCCCGATCAAGTAGGACAACATGAAAACGGCCATCGTCGTCTATTCGGAAACCGGCCACACGCTTTCCGTCGCCGAACGGTTAATGCAAGCCTACAAAGCAAAACAGGAAGACGCGACTTTATTCCGCATCGAATCCAACATTCACCGGACAATGGTATTTCATAGCCCAACCCTGGAAGGATTCGATCATGTCGTCATCGCCACCCCGGTACAAGGTTTCATGCCGGCTGCTCCAATGGGCCTATTTTTGGAACAGATTGGCACGCTCAAAGGGAAAACGGTCGATATTCTCTTGACCCAAGCTGCTCCATGGGCCTTCTTCGGAGGCACTAACAGCCTCAAAAAAATCGCCCTACTAATCGTCGCCAAGGCCGGGCTACCATCCAAGACGGCCATCGTCCATTGGATGAGCAAAAAGCGGGAGCAGCAAACTAATCAGGCAATAGTAGACCTGGCGATGTAACTACAAACGACCAAAAAGCAACCGCGCGGTTGCTTTTCGTTTACTTTGCTTTCCGGTAACTGACCAAAATGGACAATAGATAAAAAACAACGGCCGTCGCCAATAGGTAGAGCACCTGTATAAAAGGCGTGAACGTAAAATCGCCCAATTGGAATACGACGCCCATTTCTTTTTGGAAGTTAACCAAAATCTCTTCGGGCGCACCCATGAAGACCGTGTTGACGGGGTCGGACATGATCACCAAGCGGAACAGCGCCGCGGCGTGGGAAATCGGAAACAGCTTAATCAGGACCTGAACCGCATTCGGAAATAGATATATCGGCATATAAATGCCGGCGATGAAACCCATTAAGCTTCCGACGAGCGTGCTCACGGTTCCAAATGCCGTCTGCGATTTGATGAAACTGGCGATGAAGAAGACGATGGCGCTATTGGACAACGTGGATACCAATATCAATCCGATCGCCTCGATCGTGGTGACGAAATTAAGAATGTATCCATCGCGAACCAATAGGTATAGATCGAGAAACGCCAAAGCGAACAGGCTCATGAGCACGCCGATGAAATATGAGGATAGGATATATCCGCCCACGAGCACCGGACGCTTGATCGGCGCCGAATAGAAGTCCTTATAGATCTTTTTGGCTTTGTCGTCGACCATCGAACCAAACGCCGCGGTCGTCGTCGTAAATGAAATTACGGCCATGATGCCGGCCATCAGCCAAGTGTCCAAAAGCAACTGCGCCCCGCTGACGCCTTCGGGCACCGCCGTCATCCAGGTCGACCCGAGGAACAAGGCATATAGCAAAAAGATGATGATGACCGACAGCAGCGAAAAGAAAATCGCCAGCCGATCGCGGAAATACACTTTGACGCAGCGGATCGCAAAGCTGATCATGAGCGCATCTCCTTGCCGGTCACGTTGATAAAGACATCGTCGAGCGTCCCGTTAAGGACCTCGAAGCCTTTGATGTATGGCCGGCACTTGTCCAATAACGGCAAAGCGTCCATGGTGCTTATTAATTTGATGATTATTTCCTGCTGATGGATATCGTATTGGCACCGATGCTCATCAAGAATGCGGCACAGTGCTTCTTTGTCGTCATAAGCCAAGCGGAGATAATCGTTGGCATAGGCTTTCTTTAAATCAAACGGCGTGCCTTTGGCGGCGATTTTGCCATGGTCGATGATGATGACGTAATCGGCTTCGGCGGCCTCTTCCATATAGTGGGTGGTCAAAAAGACGGTCATGTTCGTTTCTTTCTGCATTTTGATGATCGTTTCCCACACGTGCAGTCTCGTTTGGGGGTCGAGACCGGTCGTCGGTTCGTCAAGGAACAGGATTTTCGGCGTGTTGATCAAAGCCCGGGCGATGTCGGCGCGGCGACGCTGGCCGCCCGATAGATTCCGATACTGCCGCTTTAAAAAGGAAGCGATGTCGGTGGCTTCGACGACGCGGGCAAACGCCTTGTCGAGTTCCGCCTTCGACAGTCCGTAGAAACGGCCGCGGGTCTTGATGTTTTCCTCGACGGTCAGGAAATTGTCGAGAAAGTGGTCTTGAAAAACGACGCCGATCGAAGCGCGGATGTCGCCGTCGCCGCTGCCGAGTTTATGGCCGTTGATGACGACTTCGCCGCCGTCCTTTTGAAGTAAGGTGCACAAGACGTCGATCGTCGTCGATTTGCCGGCTCCGTTAGGACCTAAAAAGGCAAAAAGTTTTCCTTCCTCGACATAAAAAGATATATCGTCGACGGCCTTAATGGGACCATAACTTTTCTTGAGATTGGATACCTCGAGAATCTTGTTCATGAACGGATGACGGTACCACTGGTTAATTTGAATACGTCGACGGCTTTCTCAAGCGATCCGACCACGGCCGTCTTATTGGCCTTGGCGGAAACGAAATTCAGGCAAGCCTGGACTTTCGGAAGCATGCTGCCCTTACCGAAATGACCTTGTTCGAATAACGTCTGGGCTTCGCTTAAGGCGATGGTGTCCAACTTTCGTTTTGTCGGTTTGTTGAAGTCGATATAAACGTAATCGACCGCAGTCAGGATGACGAGGATGTCGGCATCGACCAGTTCGGCCACTTTGGCGCTGGCAAAGTCCTTGTCGATGACGGCGGCCACTCCTTGCAGCAGTCCGTCGACGCGAATGACGGGGATGCCTCCCCCGCCGGCGCAGATGACCACATGGTGATTGCGAAGAAGAGCTTTGATCATGTCCTTTTCAATGACGTCGATGGGAAGCGGAGAAGGGACGACGCGCCGATAGCCGCGGCCGCTGTCTTCTTTCATGATGTAACCTTTGCTCGCGGCGATGGCTTCGCTTTCTTCTTTGCTATAAAAAGCCCCGACGGGTTTTGATGGATGCTGGAATAACGGATCGTTTTGCGATACTTCGACCTGGGTGACGATCGTGGCCACTTCTTTATGAATGTTTTCTGATTTAAGGGCGTTTTGCAAGGCATTTTGGATATGATAGCCAATATATCCTTGACTCATTGCCCCGCATTCTGGTAGCGGCATGTCGGGCGCCGAAGTCGATTCGGTGAACGCTAGATTGATCATTCCGACTTGGGGTCCGTTACCATGGACGATGACGACTTCATGCCCTTCTTTGATCAGGCTGACGATCGGTTTGGCGACGTTACGAAGGAGTGCCTGCTGCTCTTCGGCGTTGTTGCCCAAGGCGTTACCGCCTAACGAAATGACATAACGGCTCATAAATACACCTCATTTGCCTAGTCATTATATCGAGTTGATTGCGCGCCGACAATAATATCAAGGATAATGATGAGCCAATCGATGAAAGCGCTTAAAATCGTGTTTGTAAAGTAGTAAGCGATTATATATACTTTAGTTATTGAAAAGAAAGTCAGCTCCGGCGCCACACTCTTTGTTACATGTGGATACCGGAAAAAGACGATCATTTGAACGCGATTAGGAGTGGACATGCCCCAAGGAATCATCCTCGCGGCTGGTACGTCCAGCCGGGCACAGACCAACAAGATGCTGCTTCGGCATCACGGTCTTTTTCTTATCGAACACGCCATTAACGGCATGGCCCCTTTCGTCAGCGTCATCTATGTGGTGACCGGCCATTATCATGAAGAAATAGAAAACGTCGTCGGTCATTATCCGAAAGTGAAAATCGTTCATAACCCCGACTATAACGATGGCATGTTCTCCTCGGTGCTTACCGGAGCCCGCGCCTGTAGCGATGATTTTCTCCTACTGCCTGGCGATTGCCCGTTTGTTACCTCGGAAACGTATCAAAGCCTGCTTTCGGGACATCAAGACATACGCGTCCCGAGTCATGACGGCCGGCTGGGCCATCCGCTGTTCATGAATAATAACGTCCGCGCCAAGCTGATTCAGGAACCGCTTGATGGAAACCTGAAGGTATTTAGAAACCGTCATGGTTATGCGGCAATCGAAGTCGACGATGCCAACATCTTCATCGACATCGACACGCTTGAAGATTTCCGAAAACTCTAGAAAGGAAACCTGAATGAAAGTCAACGAATACTATCGTCCATCCTCATTGAAGGAAGCTTACGAAAAATTGATCGCCCATCCTCAAAACGTCTTATTGGGCGGCGGTCTTTGGATCAAAAAAACGGCCGCTCCGGCCAACGTGCTGATCGATTTGGAACCTTTGGGGCTTAAAGGCATCAACGTCACCGAAAAGGAAATATCCATCGGTGCCCTCGAAAGTTTTTACGATTTGGAAAAACACCCGGCGATCATTGCTTTGGGCGACGGTTTCCTGTCAAAGGCATTTAAATCGGTCATGGGCGTCGCCTTGAGAAGGCAAGCGACCATCGGCGGAACCTTGGCCGGCAAGTATCCTTTCTCGGACATCATCACGGCGTTACTGACGCTTGATGTCGAACTGGATTTTTATCCTGAAAAGACGCTTAAGCTAGAAGAATATCTCGTCCAAAAAGGCAAACTGAAGGAAATATTGACGACGATTCGCATCAAAAAGGGCGACAGCCGCGGTTACTTCCATAAGATTAGCAATACCCCGCTCGATTTCGCGCTGTTGAACATAGCCATAAATAGGACCGGTCACCATTATAAAATCGCCGTCGGCTCGCGTCCCGGCATATCTCAATTGGCCGAAAAAACGATGGCGTTATTAAACGGATTCCATTCATTGGATGAAGCCACGATAGTAAAGGCCGCCGATATCCTAATCGGCGAAATATCGTTTGCTTCGACCACGGCCGGAAGCGGCGAATATCGCGCCGCGTTGGCAAAAGCGTATTTGAAACGCGGTTTGGCGGAGGTGACGAGCCATGTTCGTTAAATTCATCCTTAACGGCAATCCCGTATCATATGAAGCCGCCCCCAACGAATTCTTACTTGACGTATTAAGACGACATCATGTCCTCTCGGTCAAAAAAGGCTGCGACGAATCGACGTGCGGAGTCTGCACCGTATTGATGGAAGGCCGGCCACAGTTATCATGTTCGCTATTGGCTCTTAGAGCCGAAGGTCACGTTATCACCACGGTCGAAGGACTCCAGGCGGAAGTCGAACTGATCAGCGATTATTTTGGTCACGAAGGCGCCGATCAGTGCGGTTTCTGCAACGCCGGCATGGCTTTGACCATCTATGCCCTCAGCAAGGAATACAAACACCCGAGCGATGAAGAAATCAAGGCCTATGTCCGTGGCAACCTATGCCGTTGCTCCGGCTATCAAGCCCAGCTTGTGGCCATCAAGCGCTACTTGGAGGACCACAAATGAAAATCGTCAATAACAGAACCCCATCCGTCGACGGCAAAGGCATCATGCTCGGCCGGCCGGCTTTCACCGACGATTTGGCCGCCCCCAATAGTTTGATCGTCAAGATTCTTCGCAGCCCGCATGCTTTCGCCCGTATCAAATCGATTGATGTCGGCTTGGCCAAAGCGTTACCGGGCGTCGAACTCGTCATTACCCACCATGACGTGCCTCATGTTTCGTTTACGCGGGCTGGACAAGGGTATCCCGAACCTTCTCCGCATGATAAATTCATACTGGATGAATACGTCCGCTACGTCGGCGACGAAGTCGCCTGCGTCGCCGCGATTAGCGAAGACATCGCCGCCGAGGCCCTCAGCCTCATCAAAGTCGAATACGAAGTGCTCGAACCGGTACTCGACTTCGAAACCGCGCAAGACAATAAAACGGTCATTCATCCCGAAGAAGGAATACACGAGATGTTTCCAATCGGCTTCGAGCCGAAACGCAACATCGCCGCTTCTTATGCGATGCACATCGGAAACGTCGATGAGGAACTCGCCACATGCGACGTCGTAGTCGAACATTCGTTTTATACCCAAGCCCAAGCCCACGCGATGATGGAACCGCATACCGCCAACGCCAGGCTTGATTATCAAAACCGCCTTGTCGTCTATACCTCGACGCAGACGCCTTATCATGTCCGCCGCATCATGTCCCAGACATTGGGCATCCCGCTCAGCCGCATTCGCGTTATCAAACCGCGCGTCGGGGGCGGTTTCGGTGGCAAACAGGCCCTTCATGGGGAAATGTTCGTCGCTTTGGTGACCTTACGGACGAACAAACCTTCAAAGATCGTCTTTACCCGCCAAGAAGTGTTTGCATCAAGCTATACCCGTCATCCGATGCGGCTTGACATGCGTCTTGGCGCCATGAAAGACGGAACCCTAAAAGCCATCGATTGCCACGTCTTATCGGACACCGGCGCCTATGGCGAACATGCGTTGACCGTTTACATGGTGGCCGGCTCGAAAGTGCTGCCGCTATATAACAAAGTGAACGCCGTCCGCTTCCACGGCGAAGTCGTTTATACCAACAAGGTGTCCGCCGGCGCGTTCCGCGGATACGGCGCGATTCAGGGAAACTATGCCCTGGAGTCGGCGGTCGATATGCTTTGTGCCAAACTGAAAATGGAACCAACCGCTTTTAGAGCCAAAAACATGATCAAAGAAGGCGAAACGAGCCCGATATTCGCCATTATGGGCGAAGGTACCGAAGGCACGGCCATGAATATGGATACGTGCAAACTCGAATATTGCCTCAAACGCGGTAAGGAACTGATCGGCTGGAATGAGAAATATCCATTTAAGCCGGCAGGGAAAAATAAAGTCCGCAGCGTCGGCATGGCCATCGCCATGCAGGGCAGCGGCATCCCCTATATCGACATGGGCGCCGCCACAATTAAGTTGAATGACGACGGCTTCTATAACCTGATGGTCGGAGCGACCGACATCGGTCAAGGAAGCGACACCATTTTGGCGCAAATCGCCGCCGAAGAACTGCAAACGAGCGTCGACAAGGTCATCGTCTATTCATCGGATACGGATTTGACGCCGTTCGATACCGGCGCTTATGCGTCAAGCACGACCTTCGTTTCCGGTAACGCCGTCTTACGGGCAGCCCAAAACATGAAGGAAATGCTCTTGGTCGAAGCGGCCAAAGTACTGGAAGGACAACCGCAAGACGTCTCGTTCAATGGAACAGAATTCAAGGTTGGAACAAAATCGATTACCCTATCGGCGCTGGCGAATCGTCTTTACTATAACCACGACCAGAAACAGCTGACGGCCACCAACAGCTACGTCGGCCACAAATCGCCGCCGCCGTTCATGGCCGGTTTCGTCGAAGTCGAAGTCGACACCGAAACGGGCGAATTCGACATCATCGAATATGTCAGCGTCGTCGATTGCGGGACTCCGATCAACCCCATGTTGGCCAAAGGCCAAGTCGAAGGCGGTATCGTCCAAGGACTCGGGATGGCCGCGTTCGAGGAAGTGAATTACAATCCCAAAGGCAGGCTGCTGAGCGATTCGTTCCTGTACTATAAGATACCGACCGCCGAAGACATTAAGAAACTGACGACCGAATTCGCCCAAAGTTATGAAAAATCGGGACCGTTCGGAGCAAAATCGGTCGGAGAAATCGGCATCGACACCCCGCCGGCCGCCCTCGCCAACGCCATCTATAACGCACTTGGCGTCCGCATCGACCGGCTGCCGATCACCAAGGAAAAAATATACAAAGCGATGCAACTCAAAAAGGAGAGCAAACAATGAAAGACGTCCGTTCACTCATTCTCAACACCATTTTCTTCGGAGCCTTGTGGGGGCTTTTGGAAGCCAGTCTCGGCTATGCCTTGCATTTCCTGCCGCAGCTCGTTTCCGGCAGCGTCATGTTCCCGCTTGGCGCCATCATCATGTATTGGGCTTATCGGAACACGGGTAAAAAACGCGTAATTCTTTACGTCGCCATGGTGGCGGCATCGATCAAAGCCATCAATTTCTTCATGCCTGGCTTACTGCCAATCAAAACCTACAATCCAATGATTTCGATCATGCTCCAGGCTTTATTGGTGATTGGATTCAGTTACGTTTATGAAGCGAAACAATTCGTTTTCAAACCGATGGCAATATTGTCGGTATCGCTAGGGTGGCGTGCTCTTTTCATCGCCAACATCGTCATCAACAACGCTTTGACGGGTTTCGTTTTCCCGCAATTGGCCAACACGACAACCACTTTGAATTTCATTTTCTTATCCGGTTTGATCGAGGCGTCCTTCTTAATGGCGGCTTACTTATTGAGTTTGTTGGCGAAAAACAGAAACAGCCTCGTGTTCAAACCTAACTGGATTTTGGCCGGTTCCACTTTGGTGGCCGCCATTTCGATGGTCGTCGTGAACATAGTTATCGCCTGATGGTCGATCTATACGAAAAAATAGTCGCTTTCCGAAGGCAAAACGTTGACCTTGTTTTGGTGACAGCAATCGAAAAAACGGGCGAAGGCCCGACGGAAGTCGGCAAGAAGATGCTCGTGACCCCCACCGGGGAAAGTTTTGGCACGATCGGCGGCGGTGCGCTTGAGCGCTACGCACAGCAAAAGTGCCAGGAACTGATTGCCAAACGCACCCATCTCACCGAGAAATATCTGCTCGACAAAGGCAAGGTGGAACCCGAGGCGAAAACGCTTCCGATGGTATGCGGAGGAACGGTGACGCTTTTTTACGAATTCATCGGCGTCCGCAATTACATTTACATTTTCGGGGGCGGCCACGTCGGCGCGGCTTTGACCAAAGTGTTGGCCCCGCTTAACTTTCACATCACCGTGATCGACGAGCGGAGCGACATCGTCGCCGGGTTCGAAGGCGGCGACGTCAAGGTTCACGCCAAATTCACCGATTACATCGAGCAAAACGGCATCAAAGACAACAGTTTCGTCGTCGTGTGCACGCCGTCGCATCTGCATGACTATCACGTCATCAATAAGATACTGGAATTAAAATTGAAACCGAAATACGTCGGGATGCTCTGCTCGCTTGAAAAGCTGCGCGACTATCTCGACGCGACCTATAAGCAATTCGGGCGCGACATCGACTTATCGTTCTTCTATTCCCCGATCGGGCTTGAGTTGGGCGGAGGTTCCCCCGAGGACATCGCCATCTCCATTGTCGGCGAAATATTGGCCATCCACCATGGCATAAAGGGGCAGCGCCACATGCGCGAAAAACTCGATGGTAAATCTCGTTATTGGAAAGATTAATTCCGGCAAGTCGCGGTTTTTGGAAGCCCATTATGCCCGCCACCAGGAAGGCGACGGGTTTGTATCGCGCAAAATCATCGACGCGGATAACATGATCGGGTTCCAGTCGCTCCGCCTTACGACCGGCGAAGCCCTGATGTGGATGATTCACGAACGGTACTATCGTCACGATTTCATCAACCCCGGCCGTATCGGCCCGTATTACTATAATGCCGACCTCTTATTCGAAATCATCAGGGCTTACGAAGAAATGATCGAAAAAAGCGTCACGCCAATCTATCTTGACGAAGTCGGACAAATGGAACTCGACGGGCAAGGATTCGACACGATCATGAAACGGTTAGCCTTTTATGAAGGCGAAAGCTATATCGCCGTAAGACGTCACTTCGTCAATCAAGTCATCGATAAATATGGTTTATCCGACGTGCGTCTTATCGATGTCGAGGAACAATGACATGTTTGATTTAGCCATCATTAACGGAAAAGTATACACCGACCATGGCTGGCGTCTTGTTAACGTCTATATTCAAGACGGTAAATTCGCCGTGATCGGAAACGAAACGCTTCCCGCGAAGGAAATCTATGATGCGAAGGGCTATGAAGTCCTGCCCGGCCTCATCGATCCCCACGTCCATTTCGCCCTTGATCTTGGTTGGATCGTTTCTCGCGATGATTTCGTGTCCGGTTCGATTGCCGCGAGTCACGGAGGTATTACCTCGATCATCGATTTCTTGCCGCCGACCCACAACGCCGCCGAACTCGAGCAGGCGTTCCATGCACGGAAGAAAGAAGCTTCAAGAAGTTACGTCGACTATCACCTCCACGCGACGATCTGCCAACCTGACGGCGACCTGGAAGCTTATGTTTTAAAAATGAAAGAACTCGGCATGCATACCTTGAAACTATTCACGACGTATGCCGACAGCAACCGAAACACGGCCGACAACGATATTATCGAACTGCTGAAATTATCGGAAAAATACCACTTCCTATTGATGGCACACATCGAAGACGATTCATTGATCATCCACGATGACTCGTTTGGACCCCAAGATCTTCCGATAAGCCGTCCTAGCAAAAGCGAGACGGACGAAGCGACGAAGCTGGCTGGATATGTCCGGCTTTACGGCGGACATCTATACATGGTCCACCTGTCTAGCGGAGCGACGCTCCAAGTTTTATTGAAAGAATATCCCGACATCGTCAACAAAAAGATGTTCATCGAAAGCTGCCCGCATTATTTCGTCTTCGATCAAGATATGTTAAAAGGCGACCAAGGATATCTTTATACTTGTGCCCCTCCCATCAGAACCAAGGAAGAGCAAGCGTTGCTCGAGAAACATATGAATCGAATCGACACGATCGGCACCGACCATTGTGCCTTCAATGCCATTGATAAAAACAAAAAATTCCTGCGTGAGATTCCCTTAGGGCTCGGCGGCATCGAGCATTCCTTTTCGATCATGCGCCACATCATGGGAACTGCGGCCATCGCCAAAATGGGACCGCGGGTAGCCGAACTGATGGGGCTGAAAAACAAAGGGCAGATCAAAGCGGGCTATGACGCCGACGTGGCAATATTCCAACCAATCGCCGATTGTCGCATCGAAGGCCATCACGGGGCCACCGACCATTCCCTTTATGCCGGACTGGCGGGTTCAGGGAGATTTACAGCCACACTGTCAAGAGGGCGGTTTGTCATGAAAGAGGGAACCACTTTGGCCCATGAAGGACATTGGATCGAAGGGATGGATATCGAATGAGACGCGCAATCATCAACGTCCGCTTGTACGATTTCGAGCAATACATCGATAACGCCTATGTCGTCTTCGACAAAGACATACTTGCAGTCGGAGCGATGTCCGACTATCGCGATAACGGCCTCGAAACGATAGACGGCCGGGGACAGTTATTAATGCCGGGCCTCGTATGTGGTCATACCCATATTTACTCGACGTTTGCCCGCGGGCTGTCACTGCCGTTCAACCCGAAGAATTTCCAAGATGTCTTGGACCAGTTATGGTGGAAACTCGACCGGGAACTGGATAATGACATGACTTACCATAGCGGCATCGTCGCCGGTGTCGACTTCGTCAAAAACGGCGTCACCACTCTGATCGACCACCACGCCAGCGGCGCCGACATCATCGGCTCGCTCGAAGCATTGTATCAGGCGGTCGGCGAAGTCGTTGGTTTGCGGGGCATCTACGCGTTTGAAGTAAGCGATCGTTTCTACGTCGAATCGGCAATCGAAGAAAACATCGGCTTTGCCGCCAATTATCATTGTGACAAAGCGCGGGGTCTATTCGGACTTCACGCCTCGATGAGCCTATCGACGCCGACGCTAGTCAAAGTAAGAGAAAACCTTGGCGCGCTTCCGATCCACATCCATGTGGCCGAAAGCAAACTCGACGTGCAAGACTGCCAAAAGAAATACGGCAAAACGATTATCGAACGGCTTGACGAACATGAATTGATCAACAAAGACAGCATCATCGTCCATGCGATCCACGTCACCGATCATGAACTTGAAATAATCAAAAAGCGTGACGCGGTTATCGCCGTCAACGTTTCCTCCAACATGAATAACGGCGTCGGGATTCCCGACATCATGAATTTCCAATCACATGGTGTCCGGCTCATGCTTGGTAACGACGGATTGTCATCCGGCATGGCTCACGAATACCTGTCGGCGTATTATGCCATGCACCATCTTGGTCACAGTCCGATCGCCTTCGGACTGGGCGCTTTAAAAGAAATGATTGCGGAAGGTTATCGTTACGCCGGAGCCAAATTGAACATAAAATTAGGCAAGATCAAGACGGGGTACGCCGCCGACTTCCTCTTATTGCCGTACGACCCGCCGACTCCGATGAATGCCGATAACGCGTTCGGCCACCTGTTCTTCGGCCTTTTCCATTCATTCAAACCAAAAGATGTCTACGTCGGAGGCAAGCCAATCGTCATCAACTATGGCTTGGCGGACGTAGAAATCAAAAAGCAATACGCAAAAGCAATCGAACAAAGCCAAAGGCTTTGGAATAAATTAGGACCTAAGGAGTAAATTGATGGATCTATCGACAAAATTCGACGGTCTGCGGCTGAACAACCCGCTGATGCCGGCGGCCGGACCGCTCGTCGGCGACCATGAGAAGATGCTGTTTCTTAAAGATGCCGGGTGCGGCGCCATCGTTTGTAAAACGATCTCCACCAAAGACGCCCACATTCCCAAACCATGCATCTACGGCGACCAGCAGTATGTCATGAATAGCGAACTGTGGAGCGAATTCCCGAAGGAAAAATGGATTGACGAATTCCTTCCGAAGTTCATCGCCCAAAACGACGGCCGTCCGCTCATCGTCAGCGTCGGTTACACCAAAGACGACATGGAAGTGCTGATTCCGCTCCTTGACCGGTTTGCCGATGCGTTTGAAGTATCGACCCATTACGTCGGTACCGACCTGCGCGTCGTCGGGGAAACTGTGGCCACGATCCGCCGCCATACCAAAAAACCGATTTACATGAAGATCAGTCCCCATATTCCCGACCCGGCCGGATTTGCCCACGCCATCAAAGCCAACGGCGCCAACGGCGTCGTCGCCATAAATTCATTGGGTCCGACGATGAAAATCGACATTATGTCGCGCTCGATTCAATACGGTAACGACAAAGGCTTCGTGTGGACGAGCGGACCGGTAATCAAAAATCTGGCCTTGGCGTGCGTTTACACGATTAAACAGGCCGAACCGTCATTGACGGTGATCGGTGTCGGCGGTATTGCTTCCGCCGACGATGTCATCGAATTCCTATTGGCCGGCGCTTCCGCCGTCCAGATGCTTTCGGCCGCCCTGCTCCGGGGCAAACAACTCTACGCCAAGATCATCGAAGATTTGCCGAAAGCCCTCGAGAAATACGGTTTCCGTTCGGTGCAGGAAGTGATCGATTCCAAGTTGACCAATCCGGTTAAGTACAAGGCAAACCTCCCTGAGCTTATTGTCGAAAAGTGCATCAAATGCATGCTGTGCGTCAAAGTGTGCCCGTATTTCGCCATCGAGATGAAAGATCAAATCACGTTCGACGCCGCCAAATGCTTTGAATGCGGTCTATGCGTCGCCAAATGCCCGACCAAGGCCATCGTGATGAGGTGAGAAAACATCGTGTTCGATAACGAGAAATCAACAAGAAAAATTGACCATGACGAGAAGTGCTCCGGCCGCGCCCGCTACGTGTCCGACATTGACGTCAAGGACATGCTTTTCGCCAAAACGGTCCGTTCTTCTATTGCCTGCGGCAAGATAATTTCGATTGAGGTTCCCGCCCTTCCTGACGGTTATCACATCATCGATCAAAGCGATATTGTGTCAAAGAACTTCGTGAAGATGATTTTCGAAGACTGGCCCGTGTTCGCCGACGGAAGGGTTAACCACATCGGGGAACCGATCATGCTGATTGTCGGACCCGACCGTAACGAACTATCCGCTCTTCAAAGACAAATCAAAATCGTTTACGAACCGGAACAACCGGTGTTCGAATTCACCAATAGCGAAATTCATAAGCATTTCACTAAAGGACGCGGCGCGGAAGTTTTCAACGAAGCTTTCGCGACTATAAAAGAAACGTTTGAAACGGGTTATCAGGAACAAGCCTACATCGAACCGCAAGGGATGCTTGGCTATCCCGAAGAAAACGGCAAAATAACTTTGGTCGGCTCGATTCAATGTCCATATTACGTCAAAAACGCCGTTTTGAATTGCCTCGGTTACGAAGACTCCAAGGTTCGGGTTATCCAACCGGCCGTCGGCGGCGCCTTTGGCGGCAAAGAGGAATTCCCTTCGGTCATCGCTTGCCAGGTGGCCACGGCGGTTGCTAAACTCAATAAACCAATCAAACTAATTTACGATCGCGACGAAGACATGAGCGTGACCACGAAACGCCATCCGTCCTCGATAACGATGGAAGCCGCGCTTAATGATAGCCACGATATCGTCGGAATACGCGCCCACGTCAGTCTTGACGGAGGAGCCTATTTAGGGCTGAGCGGCGTCGTGCTCGCGCGGGCGATGATTGCCGTGACTTCTGCCTATTCGATACCCAACCTTGACGTCAGCGGCGACGTTTATGTCACCAACACCGTCCCTACCGGCGCCTTCCGCGGTTTCGGAGCGCCGCAGATGATATACGCGATGGAAATGTTTATTAACCACATCGCCAAAAAACATCATCTCGACCCGCTTTCCTATCGTCTCAAGCATCTAGCGAAACAAGGCGATAAGACGTCCACCAGCGGCACCTTCCGCGACCCGATCATCATGAAAGAAATGATTGATAAGGCGCTGGCGATTTCCGACTATAAGAAGAAAAATATTGAATACGCGTCAGGTTTTGGCAAAGGGATCGGCATGAGCTGGTTCCTGCACGGATGCGGCTTTACCGGCAGCGGCGAAAGCACCCATATCAACGCCAAGGTTAAGCTGCGCAAAACCGATAAAGACCATGTATATGTCTATGTTGCGGCCGTCGACATGGGTCAAGGGGCTAAGACTTCTCTTAAACGGGTGGTCGCCATGACGTTAGGGATTCCTAACGAGCAAGTGACATTCGACAATCCGGACACCGACTTCGTTCCCGATTCCGGCCCGACCGTGGCTTCAAGAACCATGATGATCGTCGGGGGTTTATTGGCCCGCGCTTCACAAAAATTGAAAGAGCAATGGAAGGCCGGAACCGAACAGGAAATAATCGAACAATACCAGCAGCCCAAAAACATCAAATGGGATGAAGACAAATTACAAGGCGACGCCTATCCGGCTTATTCGTGGGGCGTCAACATCGTCGAGGTCAACGTCGATCCGATTACCTATCAAGTCAAGCCGATGGGCATTTGGAGCGTCTATGACGTCGGCAAAGCCATCGACGAACGCATCGTTATCGGACAGGCCGACGGCGGCATCGCCCAAGGTATCGCCTATGGTTACTTGGAAGTAATGAAGCACGACAAAGGCCGGCTCATGCAGCGAAACATGACCGACTACATCATCCCGACTTCGATGGATATGCCACCGACGACGACCGTTTTGTATGATAATCCGTTCGCGTTTGGACCATACGGGGCCAAAGGAGTGGGCGAACTGACGCTTGTCGGCGGCGCACCTGCCGTCGCGTTGGCGATCGAACAAGCCATCAAACGAAATGTCAATCACATACCGGCCACGCCTGAAATGATTATGGAGCTAATGCATCATGACTGAGATCAAGCTTATTCTTAATAACCAGGAAGTCCGCGTGTCGCTCGACCCGAGCATGCGGCTATTGGATGCGTTAAGGGAAATATTCGGACTGAAAGGTCCGAAAGAAGGATGCGGCGAAGGCGAATGCGGCGCTTGTTCCGTTTTGATGGACGGCCGGATTGTCAATAGTTGCCTGATTCCGTTAGCTAACGTCGTCGGACATCGCATCATGACGATCGAAGAATATAGCAAAACCGACCGTTATCAAGTCATCAAGGAAGCCTTCCATGACGAAGGCGGTTCCCAGTGCGGCATCTGCACCCCGGGAATGATTTTGGCGGCCGAAAGTCTATTAGCCCAAAACAACCATCCGACCGAAGAAGAAATCCGGATTGGCTTATCGGGGAATCTATGCCGCTGCACCGGCTATAACATGATCGTCAAAGCAATCCAGTTGGCGATGAAACGGGGACAAGGGTTATGGTAAAACATCTGATACCCGCAAACCTTGACGAAGCGCTCAAGGCGTTATCGGAGCATGAATATCGAATCTTGTCCGGCGGGACCGACGTCATGGTGCAGAAAAGAGCCGGGACCGGCGTCTTGCCCACATTTGACAAAGACGCGCTTTACGTGTTTAACCTTAGCGAATTGAAATATGTCACCGACGATAAATCGTTTGTGCATATTGGTTCGGAGACTACCATCGAAGATGTCATGAATCATCCAAAGACACCCAAACTGCTAAGCAAAGTTATCGCCGAGATTGCCGCGCCCGGCATCCGCCATATGGCCACTTTGGCCGGCAATATCGCTAACGCTTCTCCGGCCGGAGATAGCCTCGTAGCCTTGTATGCCCTTGATGCCCACATTGAACTCCAAAGCCTGAAGGGCGTTAGAAACGTACCGCTTCAGGAACTGATCGTCGGCGTCAGGAAAACAATCATCAATCCAGACGAAATGATTACCAAGATAAGCATTCCGAAGTCTCGCTTTGACCATGTCGTGTGGACCAAGGTTGGAGGCCGTCAAGCCGATGCCATTTCCAAGGTGTCGTTTGCCGGTTGCTATCGGATTGAAGACGGTCGTCTTGCCGATATCCGCATTGCCATGGGTGCCATCGCTCCGACGGTAATCCGGTCACGAACAATCGAAAAACAGATGATTGGAAAAACCATTGATGAAATCAAAGCCGTTTTACCGATGATTTTGGATTATTACCGCGAATTGATCAAGCCGATCGACGATCAAAGATCATCGGCGGAATACCGCCGCAACGTCGCCGTTAATTTATTAACGGACTTTATTGAAAACGTTGGTTAGAAGCGTACAATTATGAGGAACATGACCCACTATCGATGCACATTATGCTCCAATGTCTACCCTTATGACGGGCATACTTTCACATGTCCAAAATGCGGCGAACTCGGCATCTTGGAAATCGAGTTTGATTATGCCCAAATCGGTAAAAACATGACTCGGGAAAGTTTGATCGCCAACCGCGATTTATCGATGTGGCGCTATGGACCGCTACTGCCGGTCGACACTTCACGATCCGGCGAAATGCTCAAGATCGGTTGGACGCCTTTATACGAAGCGCGTCGATTGCCGGAGCTGTTAAACGTCAAGAAGTTATTCATTAAGGACGAAAGCCACAATCCGAGCGGTTCCACCAAAGACCGCGCCAGCGGATTGGCCGTCCTTAACGCGATTGAACAAGGAATGAATACCATCGCCTGCAGTTCAACCGGCAATGCCGCTTCGAGTCTTGCCTGCCATGCCGCGCGGATGGGTTTGACCAGCGTGATATTTGTTCCCAAAAGAGCTCCGGTCGGCAAATTGACCCAGCTATCGATGTATGGCGCTCACGTGATGATGGTCGACGGCGATTATAAAGCCGCCTACCAATTATCGAAAGAAGCCATCAAGAAACACGGCTGGTATAACCGTAACGCCGCCATCAATCCAATTCTTGTCGAAGGCAAGAAAACTGTCGCGATGGAAATAGCCGAACAACTTGATTTCCGCCCGACGGATTGGGTCGCCATCTCCGTGGGAGACGGATGCTCATTGGCCGGCGTTTACAAAGGCTTCTATGATTTCAAACAGCTCGGGTTAATTAAAAAGATACCACGGCTGTTAGGCGTCCAAAGTTCCGGCTGCGCTCCCTTCGTGACCGCTTGGAAGGACAATAAGCCGCTACAGGAAACGGAAGAGAACACGATCGCCGACAGCATCGCCGTCGGCATCCCCC